>Ga0228535_1003714_pt1 | contig 10331 bp, 10 predicted proteins | sample SJ1metagenome_FD_168457 | JGI IMG/M metagenome (GOLD analysis project Ga0228535, IMG submission 168457) | Enriched culture of PCE-dechlorinating microbial communities from Ithaca, New York, USA - SJ1 | ecosystem: Engineered > Modeled > Simulated communities (microbial... > Unclassified | place... | reverse complement strand
CGAGATCCTCTGCAATGCCACAAAAAACGACCATATGGAGAGGAGCGAGGTCAAGGAGGGGAAGATCGAGTTGAAAGCCACGTGCGAAGGTGTGCTGCAGATCGATCTGGAGCGGTTGCTCCGCATCAACAGCCTTGGGGATGTCATGATCGCCACGCGCCACAATTATGCCCGGGTGAAAAAGGGCGACAAGCTGGCCGGCATGCGGGTCATTCCCCTGGTGATCGATGCGGCAAAGATGGATCAGGTAGCAGCTATCGCTGGTGTTTCCAACCCTGTGCTCTCCATAAAGCCGTATGTGATCAGGCGCTGTACAGTCCTGGTAACCGGCAACGAGGTCAAGAAGGGCATCATCGAGGATACCTTCTCCCGAGTCGTCGAGAAAAAGCTCGCCGAGGTAGGCGTGTCGGTCTCCAGGAAGATTCTGACCGGAGACGACGAGGTCTATATTAGCTCCTGCATCAAGCAGGCCATCGCCGATGGGGAAGAGATGGTGCTCTGCACGGGAGGCATGAGCGTCGACCCCGACGACCGGACCCCGAAAGCCATTAGGAACAGCGGGGCGAGGATCGTAAGTTACGGGGCTCCTGTACTACCCGGTGCGATGTTCCTTGTCTCCTACATCGGCGACGTGCCGGTCCTCGGCCTTCCGGGATGCGTCATGTATGAGGACAGGACGATTTTCGACATTCTGCTGCCCCGTTTCGTGGCGCGGATTCCCGTCACAGCTCACGATATCGCCTCCCTCGGCAATGGCGGGCTCTGTCTGAAGTGTCGTACCTGCACCTTTCCCAACTGTGGGTTCGGCAACGGAGGCATTTAGATGAATGGTGCAATGACCCATGTCGATGAGGACGGCAAGGCCATCATGGTCGATGTTTCTGCCAAGGTGGATACGAAACGCACGGCTATCGCGTCCGGCAGGATCTTCATGAGCAGGCAGGCCTTCGATGCCATCGCCGGTGGGACCGTCCCGAAGGGGGATGTGCTCGCCGCAGCCCGCATTGCCGGCATCATGGCTACCAAGCAGACATCGTCCCTCATTCCCCTCTGTCATAATCTGCTGTTGACCTCTGCCCAGGTCGATTTTCGACTTCTGTCCGAGGAGTGTGCCGTAGAGGCAGTCTGTACGGTTGCATCTACGGGGAAGACGGGAGTTGAGATGGAAGCTCTCACGGGAGCGACCATCTCTCTGTTGACCATCTATGACTTCTGCAAGGCAATCGACCGTTCAATGCATGTGGAGGATGTCCATCTCCAGTTCAAGGATGGAGGAAAGAGCGGGCGTTATGACCGACGGTGATGCCAGGCTCCGGGACTCCTTCGGTCGGATCCACACCTATCTCAGGCTCTCGGTGACGGAGGCTTGCAACTATCGCTGTCGTTACTGCGGGCCGGGAGTCGTCCACCGGGGTCTATCCGATGACCAGTTGGTCTTCCTTTGTTCCCTGTTCCGATCCATGGGCATACGAGCCCTGCGCATCACCGGTGGGGAACCGACTGTTCGCCCTGGGCTCATCCCGCTGATTGCCCGACTCTCTTCGCTTGGATTCGAACGGCTTGCTTTGACCACCAATGGCACAAGCCTCGTTCGGGACGCCCGTGCCTTAAAAGAGGCAGGCATCCAATCGGTGAACGTCAGTCTCGATGCCGTCGATGCGGACTTGTATGCTTCCCTGACGGGAGGCTTCCCGGTCCGGCCCGTGCTGGAGGGTATCGCTGCGGCCCTGTCCGAAGGCCTTGCGGTCAAGCTCAATTGCGTGCTCCTCGCCGACACCTACAGGAATCAGGTCCGTCAGTTGATGGCCTTTGCACGGAAGCTCGGCATTCCCCTCCGCTTTATCGAGCTGATGCCCTTCGGAGACGGAGCTCGATGGGAAGGGGTTTCCACGGCGACTCTCGTCGCCTTTCTCGGCGAGGAGTACGGAGAAGAGGCGTCCCTCCGCGGGCCTAAGGGCTCGGAGCCCTGGGGATCCGGTCCCGCGGAATATCGGCGCTTCGGCGGCGTCGACGTCGGGTTCATCGGAGCATTGACCAGCTGCTTCTGTTCGCAATGCCAGCGGCTCCGTCTCACCAATGAAGGACAGCTGAAGACCTGTCTCTATCACCCGGATCGTCTGGATATCAGGAAGTTGCTCGAGCGCGGCAGCCCACCAGAGGAAATTTGCCGCCGCATCGAGGCATTCGTGCTAAGGAAGCGGCTTCGTCATGCGTTTCAGACGGGACCGGTCGAGTGGCCGCTCTCTTCTGTCGGAGGTTAAGGACGTGCAAAGGGGAATGATTAAGGCGATCTGTGCCAGCAGTGAAAAGGGAACGGCAAAACGGCCGATGAAAGAGGCCACTCTGAAGGCAAACTGGGGCATCGAGGGCGATGCCCATGCCGGTACATGGCATCGACAGATCAGCCTGCTCTCGGCCGACACGGTCGATGCCTTCAACCGGCAGGGGGCGAATGTCGCCGATGGCGATTTTGGCGAGAACCTCCTCGCGTATGGTCTCGATTTCCCCTGTCTGCCGGTGGGGACAGCCCTTGTCTGTGGCGATGTGGTGCTGCGCATGACCCAGATCGGCAAGGTTTGTCACAGCGGGTGCGATATCCAGAAACGAATGGGAAAGTGCATCATGCCCACCGAAGGGGCCTTCGCCAGGGTACTCCACGGGGGAATTCTGAGGCCTGGCATGCCGATCGAGGCCTATACGGCACAGCGTGTTTTCATCCTCTGCGCTTCCGACAAGGGATATGCGGGAGAGCGAAAGGATGAAAGTACTCCCGCACTGCACCATCTAGTGACAGAAAAGGGATATGAGGTTGTCGGTACCGCGCTCTTGCCCGATGACCGGGGGCAGCTCTCCGCCCTGATGGCGCGCATCTGCGATTCCTATACCGCTGACCTGCTTCTGACTACCGGCGGCACCGGCCTTTCGCTCAGGGATGTTACGCCGGAGGCGACAATCGACATCGCGGAGCGGATGGTGCCGGGCCTCGCCGAGCTGATGAGGTTGCGGAGTCTCTCCGTCACGGCACGGGCTTCACTCAGCCGCGCGGTCTGCGCGACGCGCGCGCAGACGCTCATCGTCAATCTTCCCGGCAGCCCCAAGGCCGCCGTGGAAAATCTCCAGGCCATTCTGGAGCCACTGCCCCACGGCCTGGCTATTCTGCAAGGGACCCAGGGCGAATGTGCCGTGGATTCATATATATAGAAAAGAGAGGGGAAATTATGAAGAAACGGTTTTTCGTATGTCTGTTTGTCTTGTTGAGCGTTGTCGCGGGATTCGCCCAGGGCTCTTCCAGGCAGAAAACCGAGTTGCTGATCAGCGCCGCGGCCAGTCTGATGGATTGCATGAATGAGTTGAAGGCCGTCTACATGGCAAAGAACCCGTCGATCATAATCCGTTGCAACTACGGATCTTCTGGGGCTCTGCAGCAGCAGATCGAGCAGGGAGCTCCTGCGGACCTGTTTTTTTCCGCTGGGCTCAAGCAGATGCAAGCTCTCATCGACAAGGGGCTGATGGATACTTCGACGGTCAGGAACATCCTGGAAAACTACGTCGTCCTCGTCGTCCCCAAGAACGGGATCAAGCTCTCCAGCTTTGACGATCTGCGCAATCCCTCTGTGACGAAGATCGGCCTTGGCGATCCCAAGTCGGTACCCGCCGGCCAGTATGCAGTACAAGTGTTCAGGAACCTGGGGCTCAGTGATGCCATTGCAGGCAAGCTGGTGCTGGCAAAGGATGTTCGGGAGGTCTTGTTCTGGGTCGAAACCGGCAATGTCGATGCAGGCGTCGTCTATTCCACTGATGCCCAGATCAGCGACAAGGTGACCGTTTCGGCCATCGCTCCCGAGAACAGCCACCAGAAGATCGTCTATCCCATCGGTGTCGTAAAGGATAGCGCTCATCCCAAGGAAGCAAAAGCGTTCGAGGACTTCCTGTTCTCCGACGAGGCTGCCAGAATCTTTGCCAAGTACGGGTTTTCGGTCATCTAGCCTATGTTTGACCTTTCTCCCCTGTATATCTCTCTCAGAGCCGCCACACTTTCGAGCGCGATCGTCTTCGTCCTCGGTACGGTCGTGGCCAGACTCTGCTATACCATGCAGGAGAGGAAGGCGACCATCGTGGATACGATCCTCACCTTGCCGCTGGTTCTTCCTCCGACGGTCCTCGGGTTCTTCCTGTTGGTTTTGTTCGGCAAGAACGGTCCTTTCGGCATTCTGCTGGCCAAGATAGGACAACGGGGGATCCTCTTTTCCTGGAAAGCCAGCATTATTGCAGCAACGGTGGTCTCGTTTCCCTTGATGTACCGCTCCGCGCTGGGGGCTTTCAGACAGATCGACCAAGAACTTCTTTGGGCTGGAAGGACATTGGGTATGTCCGAATGGAAGCTGTTTGTACATGTCATGGTGCCGGAAGCTTGGCCCGGGCTCATCGCGGGGCTGGCCTTAAGCTTCTCCCGTAGTCTGGGGGAGTTCGGAGCCACCTTGATGATCGCCGGCAATATTCCGGGCAAGACGCAGACTATACCGATGGCCATCTACTTTGCGACTGCTGGAGGCGACATGCAGACGGCATGGATCTGGGTGGGAATCATCGTGGCCATTTCCTGCGTATCGCTCGCGTTGACTACACACTTCGACAGCAGGAGAAAAGGATGAGCCTGGAGGTATCCCTGTATCTGAAGGTGGCTCCTTCCGATTCCCACAAGCCTTTCGAACTTGATGTCTCGTTTTGCGTGGCGCAAGGAGAGATACTGGGGTTGCTCGGCCCTTCAGGCAGTGGCAAGAGCATGAGTCTCAGGTGCATCGCGGGAATCATCCACCCCGACAAGGGACATGTCCGGTTGAACGGCCGGGTTTTGTTCGACAGCGGGCGAGAAATCGATCTTCCTTCCCGGGAAAGGAAGGTAGGCTATCTGTTCCAATCCTATGCCCTCTTTCCCCACATGAGCGTCATCAAGAATGTGGCCAGCGGTGTTGGACGGCACAAGGGAGAATCATACCGAGAGTGGAAGCATCGTGCCGAGCGATATTCCAGGAAGTATATGGAGATGCTCCACATAGAGCAGTTAGCTTCCCGATATCCTCGACAGATCTCGGGAGGCCAGCAGCAGCGGGTTGCCTTGGCTCGACTCTTTGCTTTCCAACCGGAGGCCATCCTGCTGGATGAACCGTTTTCCGCCCTGGATACTGAGCTCAAGGATGCCATCGGCGACGAACTCAAAAAAACGCTGCTCTCCTATGGGTGCCCTGTCATCTTCGTCTCTCACAACGTCGAGGAAGTGAAGCGGTTCTGTTCGAGGACGATCCGCATCAGAGATGGCCGACTCGAATCTCCGGGTGACGAGACAAGAAAGGGGCTTGCTGTCTGGCAATGACAGTACATACATTTTTCGACGTTGAAGGGGTAACTCTCTGCATTTTCTCGCAGACAGAACCACCTCTTTCTTTAATTAACTTGAAAGCACCATTGTTGATGATATCAAGAAAGCAGCACCCGCCACAGTGCTGTAACAAATCATACACATTCATGTCAGGGATGCCGTGGAGTTGCCGAGCTTTCGCCGAAAAAAAAGCCGAGACCGGGAATCGAACCCGGTACCTGCGCATTACGAGTGCGCCGCTCTGCCAAATGAGCTATCTCGGCTCGAAATTACCGCGCGTACTATAGCAGAAAGAAGAGTCTGAAATCAAGGCCGGCCTTTTAAACGCGGCCGCTTGCAGATGCGGCTTCCATGCCTGTAGCGCCACCTTCTATCGCGCCTATGAGCATATTACTCTTCCAATGTGTGAATTTCTTCAAGAGGCGCAGCGGAAGCTGCCTGGTCTTCGAATGGCTTCGATATTTTTATGAAATTCGGGGGATTGCGGAATATCGCTTTTATATAGAAGTAAAAATCGTCATTTTCCCCATAATACGTCGGAATGTGACCGATAAGGCTATAGCCTGCATTCTCGAGGGCTTGCTCTCCCAGGCTGTCTCTTTTTACCGAAGAAATTTCTACGCGTATGACTGCAAAAGGGATTTTCTTGAGAAGTTCGGCATCGATCATATCAAAAAGATGCTGAATTGCTGAGCTTGAGCGATAGTCTTGATCAAGCACGATAAAGCGTATGTCAAAGGTGAAATTGCGCCCTGAGACGCGATGGATGAGCGCGAATGCAACCAGCGTTTTGCCATCGCGCAGCTCAAGGAGGGTATAGGGATCCCCGGGAGACTGTTTCCAGTCCTTGAGGATCTCGATCATCAGATCGATTTCAACTCCTTTGAACGCATTGCTGTTTGCGGTGACAGTTTCGTACTCTTTAAAATTGAATGATGAAAGCATTCTCCTGCCTTTTTCTAAATCATCATGCATAAATATAAGGCATCAGAGCGATTTTGTAAACCTGTATTTTTACACTCGTAAGAATAAAATCGCGTGTACCAAAACCTGTTCATCCAGAAAATTGGCATCTTTTTCTTGTTCATACTACAATATAGCGCAAGGCGGGTAAGGTTACAATTTGAATCTTATTTTCCCGAAAATATCCAAAAAGCGCGCTGGGGCTCGCGTTTTTCCGGGCGCGAACATATCCCAAGCAGGCTGCCTAGCTGGCGCTCTGCGAGGATCGATGCAGGCAGCTTGTTTTTATCCCGGAGCCAGCTTCGCATAAATATTCATAAAATATTTACATATATATACTTATCAAATTCAGCATTGACGATTCGGGAAACCCGTGGGAATATAAGCAGGGAGGAAATAACGTATGCCAATGGGTGACAAATATGGAACACATCGCGTAATTGAACCGGCAGGCGCAATGCCGCAGACTGCGCAGAAGCTCGACAATGACATGTCGAAGTTATTCGATAATGAGATTCTTGTTGATGTCATCGCACTCAATATCGACTCTGCGAGTTTCACGCAAATCGAAAATGAAGCCGCTGGCGACGAGAAAAAAATCAAAGCGATTATCATGAATATTGTTGGTACGCGCGGGAAACAGCAGAACCCTGTTACGGGCTCAGGTGGCATGTTTATTGGGCGCGTAGCGAAAGTCGGGGCGGCGCTCGCAAGCCGCGACCTCAAGCCAGGCGACAAAATTGCAAGCCTCGTCTCGCTATCGCTCACCCCGCTCAAAATCGACCGCATTCTGGCCGTGCACAAGGATATCGACCGCGTCGAGATTGAAGGGCAGGCAATTCTTTTTGAATCAGGAATTTACGCAAAACTTCCAGATGATATGGATGAGCGGCTTGCGCTCGCGGCGCTCGATGTGGCAGGAGCGCCCGCACAGACGGCAAAGCTTGTAAAGCCGGGCGACAGGGTCCTGGTGCTTGGAGCAGGCGGGAAATCGGGCCTTTTATGCTGCTACGAAGCGATGAAGCGCGTCGGCCCCACAGGGCGAGTCGTAGCGAATATCCATTCCGAGCGCTCTCGGACATATATCCAGGATATGGGGCTTGCTCACGAAATCGTCGTCGCAGACGCAACAAAGCCAGTCGAATTTCTGACCCAGGTACTCTCTGCAAACAAGGGGCACGAATTCGATATTGCGATCAGCTGTGTGAATATCCAGGGCACGGAGATGGCGGCGATTCTTCCTGTTCGCGACGGGGGCATAGTGTACTTTTTCTCGATGGCAACGAGCTTTACAAGAGCGGCCCTTGGCGCGGAAGGTGTCGGAAAGGATGTGCTCATGATTATCGGCAATGGCTATACCAAGGACCACGCAGAAATCACGCTGTGGGAGCTGCGCGAGAATCCCAAGCTCAGAGCATTCTTTGAATCGCAATATGTAAAATAAAAGAGCTTGCATATCCCGAAAGGAGGCCAGAATGGCAGCAAAAGAATATCCCAGGCTCAAGCTCGACAGATCGATGCAGATGTACACCGAGGCAAAGGAAATTTGCCCGGGCGGCATAATGGGCATCCGCAGGCCATACAACTTTGTCGAGGGAGAGTACCCGATTTTTCTTGAGCGCGGATATGCCGGCCACATTATCGATGTGGATGGCAATGACTATATCGACATGCTGTGCGCCTACGGGCCGATAATTCTCGGGTACAACGAGCCCGAGATTACCCAAGCGGTGCAGGCCCAGCTCGAAAAAGGCTTTTGCTTTTCGCTGGTCCAGCCTATCCAGAATGAACTCGAACGCAGGCTTGTGTCGCTGATTCCCTGCGCCGAGCAGGCAATTCTTGTCAAAACCGGCTCCGATGCAACGAGCCTTGCGGTTCGTATTGCGCGCGGATATACGGACCGCAAGTATATTCTTCGCTGTGGCTATCATGGCTGGCACGACTGGTGCGTCGAGGTGCAGGGCGGCGTGCCCGAGGAAATTTCGAGCCTCACCATCGAATTCGAATACGGAAAGCTCGACGATCTCGAAGAAAAGCTGGCTGCCCACAAAGGCGAGGTAGCCGGAGTGATCATTACCCCTGTAGGGCATCCGAATGCAAAGCCGGTTATGGCCCCGCCTCCAGGCTATCTCGAAGCAGTAAAAGAACTTGTGCACGCCTATGGTGCGGTGCTGATCTTTGACGAAGTCCGCACAGGGTTCAGGGTTTCGATGGGTGGTGCGCAGGAGCGCTATGGCGTGACGCCAGACCTTGGCACCTTTGGCAAAGCGCTCGCCAACGGCTATGCAATCAGTGCGGTTGTCGGAAAGCGCGAGGTAATGCAGGTCGCCGAAAAGAAAGTGTTTGTGTCATCGACCTTTTTCCCGAACAGCCTTGAAATGGTCGCGGCCATGAAGTGTCTCGATATTCTCGAACGAGAAAAAGTGCCCGATTCGCTCTGGAAGCGTGGCACACAATTTCTGGCGCGGCTTCGCGAAATCGCTGAGCGCTCGGGCATGCCGGTGACGGTTTCAGGCATTCCGCCCATGCCGTATATGACATTCAACCCTCACCCTGCCGACAAAGAAAAAACCTATCGCGCGCGGCGCGAATATTTTTACACCCAGACCATACGCCGCGGGCTTTTCATTCAGCCGTACCATCATTGGTATATTGCTCACCGGCATACCGATGCTGATCTCGAAAAGGCGCTGACCGCAATCGAAGAAGCGCTCGAGCTCACCGCCAGGCGATTCCCGATAGGCAGCTGAGGAGGCCATATGGATAGAAAAATGGTGATCACGTGCGCGTGCACCGGCGCAGAGACAACCAAGGCCCAGAATCCCGCCTTGCCCGTCACACCCGAGGAAATCGCCGACGCCGCATACGATGCCTGGCGGGCTGGTTCTGCGATTTTGCACCTCCATGTCCGGGATGAGAAGGGCAACCCCACCATGAGCCCGCGCATCTTTAAAAAAACGATGGAGCTCATCCGACGCAAATGCGACATTGTAATAGAAATCACGACAGGCGGTGCAGTTGGCGACAGCCCCGAAGCGCGCCTTGCTCCTCTCGTCGAGCTCGAACCCGAGATGGCCAGCCTTGATTGCGGCACGGTCAATTTCGGCAACGACTACATTGTAAACCCGCTGCCGGTCATGCGGCGCTTTGCCGAGGCTTTCAGGGAGTCCAGAGTCCGCCCGACGCTCGAGTGCTTCGATGTGGGGCATGTGTATGCCTCTCGCATCCTTATCGATGAGGGGCTTGTCGAGCCGCCCTTCCATTATGGTTTTGTGCTGAATGTTCCCGGGTCGGTGCCATATTCGATTGAAAACCTGCTTGCTTTCCAGCACGCGCTTCCTTCAGGCTCGTTTTTTACTGTGATGGGCATCGGCCGGGCCTCGTTGCCTGCTCAATATGGAGCGATTGCTGCAGGCGGATGGATCCGAGTCGGCTTCGAAGACAATGTGTATTACGCAAAAAGCCAGCTGGCCGCATCCAACGCGGAGCTTGTCGAGCGTGCCGCGCGCATTGCAAAAGAAGCGCAGTTCGGCATTGCAACGAGCGATGACGTGCGCTTTATGCTCAAGCTCAGGAGATGAACATGCAGGAATTCCCTTCGTTCGACTGGCGGCGGATCCCACTCTACAAAGAAGTGAGTGCTAAAGAGTGGTACGACTGGCACTGGCAAATGGCCCACAACATTCGCGATATTGATACGCTGGCACAGGTTGTCCCGCTTACTGACAAAGAGCGCCATGATATCAGCGAAGTGCTCAAAGTGTTCCGCATGGCGATTACGCCCTACTATGCGTCGCTGATCGATCCAGCGAATCCCGTGTGCCCGGTGCGCCTGCAAGCAATTCCGCGCATCCAGGAAACGCACTTTCTCGCTTCCGACCAGGTCGACCCTCTGCACGAAGATGTCGACTCTCCAGTGCCGGGGCTCACGCATCGCTATCCCGATCGCGTGCTGCTTTTGGCTACCAATATCTGTTCGATGAACTGCCGC
>Ga0228535_1003712_pt1 | contig 10336 bp, 9 predicted proteins | sample SJ1metagenome_FD_168457 | JGI IMG/M metagenome (GOLD analysis project Ga0228535, IMG submission 168457) | Enriched culture of PCE-dechlorinating microbial communities from Ithaca, New York, USA - SJ1 | ecosystem: Engineered > Modeled > Simulated communities (microbial... > Unclassified | place... | reverse complement strand
CGACTATCGACGGGAAAGTTTCGGTTGAGCTCCAAGGCAGTGCGAAATTGGACCTTTCCCCGCTGGGCAAAGCGACATGCGGGCTTCCCGATGACTCGATAACCGCTTGTATGAGGTTCATTGATGACTCAGAGAAACTATGATCCGAAGGAAACCCAACATTGTTACTTTGTTGGGCTTCTTTTTGCCTTACCATCAAGAATTACTTGATTGAGAACCATCGATACCAGTTACAACGTCCACAATTTCTACAGAAATCGCTGAAAGGGCTTCCTTGGTGGTGCTACTTGCCCCGCTTTCCGAGCCCCAGAAGCTCCAAGGGGCAAGCTCGTCGACATGCTGTTCTTCCGGATTATCAAGAACAAACCGGATGAGTAGGGAAGGATATCCCAAGAGAATTCCAGCATCACGATGGCGGCAGAACGTCATTCGAAGGTAGAAAAACCAGGTTATCAGTGGCTGAATAATCTTTCAACCTATGCCACAAGAGGGAGGGTCTTCTCCGGCATTTGAATCCCTCCCAGTCTATCTTTGCCTTGAGGCATGGTCAGAATACCTATCCATGCAGGATTTGGTAGGAGAATTTGTTTTCTTGCTTTTCTCTTGAAATCTTCATTTGGTGGTTCTATTCAGCTTTTTTTGCTACTTTTTCTTTCTGTAAGTCCGAAAGCCAAGGAATCATCATTTTATTAATGAGTTTCATTGCATCAATGATGACAGCTTCAAAACTGATACCTCGAACATAGCTGTTCTTCTTTGAATAAGCCTCCCAACTCTTCAGAAAAGAATCATCCCGTTTCAATCTTTCGAGCAATTCTAGTATTTTTACTGGATCGAATTCTGTTTTGCGATAATGGAATGTCCGCTCACAAGCTCTTGCCAATGTCGGTATATCTATCTCTTTGCTTTTCAGTTTGTAAAGGATATGGAGATCATAATAATCCTTGTTCCGGCTATTCAAGAATCCCCTTGCGTAAATTGTCTGCAATTTCTCTGCAAGCATTGTTTCAATCGGATATGCCTTGATGGGGATTTCATCATCCCCAAAGACACTGGAAAATGAATACTGTATTGGATGCGGTGTTATAACATCTCCCGTTGCAATATCAAGTGGAATGACTTGTCTAATATTTTCAAATCTGCAAAGAATACTCGCTCGATATCCTCCGTATTGATCTTGTTCCATGATTGGTGAGATGTTCATAATTTCATATTGTATTTCATCTCCTTCATTTCCTTTCAATGATTCTGTAAGCATCTCCAAAACCGTCTCTTTCGATATTTGCGTGTCTCGTAAAAGAAAATCAATATCCATAGTGCTACGGGCTTCTATTCCTACGACATTGGAAAGGAGAAAGCCACCTTTGAAAACAAGATTCTCCTCATACTTCCCTTGTACAAGCTTTCTCAATATGTTCTCGAGAAAATAGTAGAGCATGACAGAGTTAAAGGTTAATCCGGTATCTTTGCTGATTGTATGGCATAGTGCTGTCAATCCTGCTTTATTCATAGACCAGTTCCATACGTGCTTTCACCTTTGCAGCGATTCCCATGCTTGTTGCTATTTCATAGAGGGCGTGGATATCTCTTTTGGCATAGTTTGCATAGGAACGGATAAGCTTGATATACACCTCCCTATCCATTGCATCTTCGTGGGCGATACAATCGCAAAGTGTTCGCTCATACGAATAAACTTGGACAGGATTATTAAACATGGTTCTGGTTTCGACGACTCCCAGTTCATATATCTCTTTATTCACATAATGAATGTTCACTCCGAAGGGGGATTTATTGAACTTATAGCCACGGTAGACTGTAACATCCATGTCTTGGGGAATCTTGTCCGTTACCCCAAGCAGATGCAGTGCCGTCTCATAGGAAAAGACTGCTTTTTTAAAGCGGTATTGAAAATAGTAATAGTCATCATATATTCCTGCTTCCGAGACATAGAGGCCCTCAGCCACTCTTTGAAGAACACCTTCTCGAACAAGCCTGCTAAGATATACCGTTGGAATCTTTTTGCTCCGGCAGTATGATGCCGTAATTATTCCACCTGACTCCTCCAAATACTGCTCTATATGCTTTTTATAATCCATAAGTCCCTTTTAAATGTTGCATACACACAAACATAATATCATCTATTACGTGTGAGTGCAACAATAATAGTTGGGTCGGCATCAATTTTTTCTGAAATTGATTTGGTCCCACCACGACCGAGCGAATCCTTTTGCATTCTCTGCATTGTTTGTTAGAATAGGTATCAGGAGTGACAAAGGTGGATGATTCCTATCAGAAGCTGCTGGCAGAGAATCAAGCGTTAAGGCAGGAGAATCAGAGACTTCGAAATATCCTTGAAAAGCACGGTTTGCAAGCAACCATGCCTACGCAGACAGACTCCGATACATCTCGTCAGCAACAACGTTTGAAAATCTATCGATCCTATTTTCGTGGACGCGAAGATGTCTATGCCTACCGGTGGTATAAGGACAAGGAAAAGAAAAAACAGTACAGTCCCGCTGAAAAGCGTATGTTCAAACAATGGAATGAGGATAAACACCGTTATGAAAGAATCGATTCACACGGTGAATCCAGATATGAACCTCTTACAGATGCTGTTCTCATACGCCATTTGAGGACCAAGGAAGAAAATGGCGGGAAAGAATATGCAATAGGATTGTACCTGATCGTCGATGACGATATGTGCTACCTCTCAGCCATCGACTTTGATGGAGAATCCTGGGAGAAGGATGTCCAACAAGCAATTGAGGTTGTTGATACGCAAGGATTTCCCTATCTCATTGAACGGTCGCAATCGGGGTTGGGTGCCCACCTCTGGTTTTTCTTCGATACAGCCATCAAGGCAAAGAAGGCAAGACAATTCTGCAGCAGCCTCATCACGCTGGCAATGGAAAACTCGATCACCATGACCATGAACACCTACGACCGAATCTTCCCCTCACAGGACAGCGTTACCAAGAATGGGCTTGGGAGTCTCATAGCACTCCCTCTCGAAGGAGATGCTCGTAGGCTCGGAAATACCTGCTTTCTGAACAAGGACCTTTCGGTAGTACAGAATCCATGGAAAGCCTTGGAGCAGACTGCAAAGATACAAGAAGAAACCCTGGATGCATTCCTGAACTCACTTGGACCAAACTTCAACACGGGAGAAATCGGGTTGAGCCAAACCATTTCCCTTCCCATAGTACAGGAATCGGTAATAGATACCTCAAAAGCAGTAACTCTGTATCTGGAACAAGGTGTTTCTTGTTCCATCCAGGAGATCCCTTCCTCGTTGGTCAACAAGCTCAGACGAATTGCATCCTTTCATAATCCAGAATTCTACAAAGCAGAGCGGCTTCGACTAAGCACCTGGGACAAACCACGCATCATCAGTCGTGCCGAGCTTACCGAGGAAGGCTTTATTGTCCTTCCCCGTGGCTGCCAAGCAGCTGTTGAGCAGACCTTTACTGAAGTTGGAATCATATGCAATGTGGAAGATCGAAGAACTGTAGGTATTCCTAGGACTTTCTCATTCAAAGGAGTCTTGAGGGAATCACAGCAGAGGGCTGTTGATGCTATGAAGCAGTATGAGTGTGGAATTCTCTCCGCTCCCCCCGGATATGGGAAGACGGTGATTGCCAGTGCCTTGATAGCTGCGCGTAGCACAAGCACTTTGGTACTAGTTCATACAAAACCTTTGTTGCTGCAGTGGAAAGCCAGGCTTTCATCCTTCTTGGGTGTAGAGCCAGGGCTCCTTGGGGCTGGAACTCATACGCTTACAGGTGTTCTTGATGTGGCTTTGATACAATCCCTTGCACAAGAATCAAACATGCAGTGCGTTGCTGCATATGGATTGGTCATCGTTGATGAATGCCATCACGTGGCTGCCCTCACCTATGAGCGCGTCCTGAAGGCAGTGAAGGCCAAGTATGTATATGGACTGACGGCAACTCCGATGCGAAATGACGGACATCACGATATCGTCTTCATGCAATGCGGCCCGATTCTTCATCAAGTAGACCAGAGTCTCTGGTCAAGGCAGGGTAACCTGTCCGGTATGGTCATCTCGCGGTTCTCCCCGTTCCGCTGTGATTATCATACGCTGGAGATCCAGCAAATCTATGAGAAGCTCACGCATGATAAAGCCAGGAACTGCTTGATCGTTTCAGACATCAAGGAACAGCACCTGAAGAAGTGTTCCATCCTTGTTCTCTCGAACAGGCTTGAGCAGCTTTCCTTGTTGCATGAGCTGCTTAGGGAAGATGGCATACAGGGAATCATCATGACAGGCAGCCAATCGGCAAAGACGAAACGACAAGTCCAAGCGTATCTCGATACCGCAAAGGGCGAAAGCAAGCCCGTCTTGATTCTCTCAACAGGGAAATATATCGGAGAAGGGTTTGATTTTCCCCAGCTTGATACACTCTTCCTTGCCTCCCCGATCGCTTGGAAAGGAAACGTCATCCAATATGCAGGAAGGGTGAGCAGGGCGCATGAAGGAAAAACGGAAATCCAGGTCTTTGATTATGTAGACTTCAGGATTCCCGTCTTCGTTCGCATGTTCGGCAAGCGTGTGAATGCATACAAGAAGCTTGGATTGCCGGTTTCTCAATATGGAAGTCAAATGCGCGAGCAGGTGATATATACCCCCTCCACCTACCGGGATGTACTCAAGAAAGACTTGGAACAGGAGAAAGGCGAGATAGTCTTCTCCATTCCCTATTTCGTGGATCATGCGCTTCGTGCCCGTCTTCCATTCCTTACTTCTCTGGCGGCTTTGAATCCCAAGGTTTCTATGATCATCAGGGCCCGGAATACATCCCGTACCATCCAAATGTTGCGACGGATTGGGATTGCTGTACAAGCAACCGAGGAAGAAATTGCCAACTACATTGCAATCGGTGAAAGGGTAGTATGGTATGGCAGCATTCACGTGTTTGGCAAAATACAGAGTGATGATACGCTGCTTCGTCTCGAGGACCCGACCTATGTTGCTGATTTCAGGAACATACGAGAGAAGGAAGAAGGCTTGCCATTGTTTGATAACTGAGTTGGTTTCTGTTCTTGGAGGTATCAAAGCATGAAAAATGTATGTGGACAAACAGAGATTGGAAGCACAAGTATTTACATATATGGACTGTTGCTTTGCTCCATGTATATGGTTTCTATGAGGATCCCTATTAATGAAGATCCAATGATCCTTTAGTTTTCCGGCATACAAGGTGTAGGAAAGATGACTGTTGAGGATCATGCATTGGTGATTTCGCGCTGGCTGAACCACTATTGTGCAAAAACTGGGCTACCTATTTTTACAAGCATCGAGCACCCCACTAGAGTATGGATGGGAATTTTCAATTCGAGGCGGGCGAGAACAGGGGTAAGATTTAAACTGTCTCAAGCAAAATTATTCATTGTAGATGGGATGAGGTGACTTGTTGGGCTGGTTTTCAAGTACGGAAATCAGTAGTTTGTGTCAAGCATCCTTCATTTTTGTTGTTAACATGTAAAGAAAAGTGTAAAAATCAAATTGAAGGAAGAAACGATATGCAATCAACTATACTTACTCATCCGCCATTGAAAGTCTGTTTGGCGGTCTTGCGATTCTCTCCGGTTGAGGCCATGGGGACGAAGTATATCCCTCTTATACAGGACAGTCTCAGAAAGAGTGGTTTACCGTTTTTCCTCAAACAGGCTTTAACAAATCTACCATTCACGGCAAATGCACCATTTCCTGGTCAGCAAATTGAAGAGCAATGGTTGTTTTACAGTGCAGACAATCAAGAAATGGTAGTGCTTACCAAGAGTTCGTTTGCATATCAAGCTTTTACTTATGTAAGCTTCTCTGCCTTTCAGACACGTTTTCTTGAGTTGTTTGACTTGGTTTCCGGGATTGCTGAACTGTATCCAGCATGTGTATTTGATTTCTTTGGATTACGATATAGTAATGCCATCGAGGGGCATGAATGGCAAAGATATCTAGCTGATTCCTATGCAGGGATACTGTTGCCGAAAGATATTCTTGATCCAAGCTATATTCCCATGAAGTCGTCATTTGTACAAGGAGTAACAAATTTAGGTCCACAACTACTTGGAAACATCTCCGTGAAACTATTGCAGAACAACGAGGGACTTGTCTATCCTCCGGATATTGCATTGATTGGCAATCAACCCAGCAGGCCTTCCCAGTTGGTGACGCTTTTAGACATCGACCACTTTGTAGTCTACCGGAATTGCAAAATGAAGCGTGAGGTACTTTCAGATGTGAGTTACAAACTCCATGATAGCATTGAATCGGTTTTCTTTAGTGCTTTGTCCGAACATGCAATTAAGGAGTGGAGTCAGCCATGAAGCTTTTATCACAAACAGCTGTATGCCCAAATTATTACGACCCTCTTTATACAGTAGAATTCTCTGCTGGAGATGATTGTGAGTCGGAAAGGGAAAGAATAGTGAGAGCGGTTGGACAACTCGTTTTTCAACAATTTCTTGAAATGTCCATAAGAAATGCAGTTGAGATGGATGCAAAACCTGCAAAGCTGGAAGTAGTTCCAACCAGTCAGATTCTTGAGGAATCGCGACGGCTTCTCGGTGCTTCAATTTCTGACTTGGCCCAGATGTTGGGAGTGTCTCGTCCAACCATCTACTCCTATCTTGAAGGTAATGAACCTTCCGGTAGCGGCAAGGATTTTTCAGGGCGTCTTACCCTGCTGAAAGAAGTTGTACAATTAGTGAAGGAAGCACACCTGCCGGTTCCGTGTTCCACCCTTCTTAGAAGAAAGGATGTACATGGGAAGACATTGAAAGAATCTTTGTCGGATGATTCATTGTCAGTAGAAAGTATCCAGGCTTTTATTTTTGTGGAGCAGCAGCAGGTACTTGCACGTCGTGCTCGTATGAGTAAGCAAGGTCAAGTGAAAGTTCCCCAAAAGACGGATATTAAAGCAATCAGTGTCCCGGTGCATCTTGAATAGAAAAGGAACGCATGATGTTGGCTCAAGGGGATGTGCTGGATGTACAACAGCTTCGTGTGGGACCGGATACAGTGCCTGAAGGTAACATGACATATGCAAAGAATCCCCGGGAGCTTCATCTCGATTTCAATAGCAATTGGTATGCTCTAAAAGCTTCAGAGAAAATACTTGTTGCGAAAGAATTGGTGCGATCAAGGAGGCGAAGGACAGGATGGAAGCCTGCAAGATGGGGTGGAAGCACCTGATCGTCCCCCTCGATTTCTGGCCGGTGTTTGCCCAGCCTCTCGGCCACCCTTGATTCTTGGTTTGCCTCACTGTGCAATCCTACTGAGAAACTCAGGAGTCTCTGTTCATTCAAGGCAAACTGAATCAATCAGTGACGTTTACTACAATTGGAAGGGAAACAACGTTCTTCAACCAAAGCTAGCTGGATTTCTGAGCGGGAAATGATGAGATCCATATCCAATCCACTAATCATAGTATAGGCCCTTTCTCCTTCATGATATGCTTTGCCAAATTTGCGGTAAAATTCTTTAAGGGTAGTCTTTCCATTTCCTTTTCGTGGTATGGGTTGGTTAGGTACTTCGAGATAATTACAGATACCTTCACTATCATAAAGCAATAGGTCCTCAATCATTGCACGCGAAGCCAAGTCGATTATTTCAACATTCCTTGCCTTCAACTTATTTCGTAGAATGAGCCAATCTCCTTCATAGAACTTAGTAATATCTTCAGTGGGTGAGTCAGTGTCGTAACACAGGAAGACGGTCCAGCGAATTCCTCGATGGTTCTTTTTGCACGTGTTAGTAAACCAATCAGCGGAATGAGCAACCTGGGTGACTGTTCTTACGGTATTCATCCGAATGATGACCGAGTGGTTTGTTCCAATCGACTCAGAAATAAATTCATTGATAGATTCATCATAGCGTTGTGAAAACGAATATTCCCGATGCTGACCGCTGAATCGACTTATCAGGATTTCGTAGAATGTTTGTTCTGTTTCTCCTTCAAAAATAAAGGCTACACCACTGGAATAGGTCATTTTTCTGCTTCCTCAGCTGTTGATGTATTTTTGAAGTATGAGATTGGATTTAGAATCACCCGACATCAGATCAAACAAATATTCTCCAATAGAAAGTCCCAGATTTTGAGTAGTATTGATCAGCGACTTTGTTCTGTTCTTTCTAATGCGTTGGAAGGATGCAAGGCCTGTTTCATCAGGTACCCCTATGTAGATATTCTCCAACCGTAAATATTGGACCAGATAGGGAGAGTGGCTTGTGATGAGAAGAGTAGTATTCCCAAGGTTTTCATTAAGCAATTCCAAAGTTTGCTTTAGCAGCCTTGGGTGAATACTGGTCTCCAGTTCTTCAATCCCAATAAGTTGGGTTTCTGAGTTGCTGGTGAATAGTGTTGTCATAATCCAAAAGAGGCGTTTTGTTCCTGCTGAGAGCATTGTGATATCCATAGGCTGGTTGATGTGTTTGCTTTTCACAAAGATTTTGTATATCTCATGTTTCCACCTGAATGGAGGGGGGGTGGAGTCGCTAACATGGATTGCTTCTTCATCTTTCATTGAGAACATCTTGATTGAATCTTGAGGTGGATCAAATTTCGCTCTTACTATCTCAATATCAGTGATTTCCGGAAGCAAAGTTGTGAAGGCTTCCTTAAACAAGTTGAACCGTTCAGGGCTAGTTTCTTTCAGTGTGTTGAGCAATTTGGGGATATCATTGATATACGCAGAGGACTCATTTGAGTCATCCATTTCAAAAGGAAAATTCTGGTACTGTCTATCCATATCCAAAGATGAGCAAGTCTTGAAGTTGAGATGCTTGATATAATCGAGTACTGCGTTGTATTCGATATCATCAATTGAAGACAAGGTGTCGATTGCCAGTTGAAAAGATCCAAGGGAAATATTTCTGAAGGCATTTGTAGATTTTGCTTTACGGTATTGTCCTTCGTTGCGCTTGAGGTATCTTGTGTATTTGACACTCTCGTTTTCTCTCATCTCCAACCATTCATCAGTAATCTGCTGTTCTGTTGTATCATCTCTCAGCCAAGCAAAGGAAAATCCATATCTGACGTATTGGTACTCAACTAAGGAAGGCTCATGGAATTCAATTTCGAAGGAAAATGGGTTACCAGCAGAATATGGATTCAAGGGGATTCCCTTTTTCCAAGAAGCGAGTTTTTTCCGATCTTTCTCCCCAGCACTCAGAAAAAGCAACGCAAAACTGAGACCACCAAGGACATTGGATTTTCCATAATTGTTTGGAGAAATCAGAGCGGTAATGCGATCAACTTCAATCCGAGTTTGTTTCAGGTTCTTGAATCCACCAATGGATAAGCTTTTTATCTTCATATGTACCTCATTAAAACGTATTATAATATATCTACAAGTTTATTATAATACTTAAAATGGTAGTTATCAAACTAAATATTGCATCAAATTACAGTAAAAAATATATTTCAAATTTTTTATGTCAGTACTGTTTTCATTGAGAATGCTCAAACGTTCGTAGATGGTAACTGTGAATAGTCACTCAAAGTTCTGTATTGTTTTTGTACCCATAGGGAGAAAATTGAGTTGTTCTGGCAATGTTTAGTGTTCATTTTTATTGATACAAGATAGTTTGGTCTATACGTGCGATATGTAGAGCAGTTGCTGATTCGTTGAATTGTCCCTCGCTAGCCATGAAGTACAAGTATCATTATAAAGTAATATTAGGCTGCAGCTTACAGAATTTAGGTTGCTGAACCATTGAAAGGGACTGATATCTCCTTGATGTTTATATCAAGGGATTCACAAAGGGAGATGACCTTCCGGGTCTTCTTGCAAGGGTGCCAATCATCGGCGAACTTGTTTGCACGTACCTTGGTGAGCAGTTGCCTCAGGTCTTCAAACGAGATGTCCTTTTCCTTTCCGTGCAAATAGATTTCCTCGATTGCATCCACAGTCATCATCAGGGACAGGTGATTCAAGAACAGCCATCCCTCAAAGGACTCGTTGCTCCTGAGATAGCTGTCGTCGTAGTTCATCGTATCCCCATACGTCTTGAAATACTGCTCGATTGCCTGGCGCTGCTTGTAGATTGCATACACCTGATGGGCATTGAGCTCCTTGCGGTTTGTCTTTATCGACAAGGTACCCATCTCGCTGTCATACAGTGCCGTATCCCTGAAGAGATGGACGGTGCAATCCTCGAATGCAAAGGTGGAGGCGAAGATGCTCCTGCCGTGATAGGTGAAGGAGAAGCTGTAGTGCAGAGGCTGCTGGGGGACCTTTCCCTGCATATAGGCGTTGCCCCGCTTCAGGGGTATGATGTAGTGCAGGCCGCAATCGTCCAGAAGCGGGCAGT
>Ga0228535_1003711_pt1 | contig 10343 bp, 7 predicted proteins | sample SJ1metagenome_FD_168457 | JGI IMG/M metagenome (GOLD analysis project Ga0228535, IMG submission 168457) | Enriched culture of PCE-dechlorinating microbial communities from Ithaca, New York, USA - SJ1 | ecosystem: Engineered > Modeled > Simulated communities (microbial... > Unclassified | place... | reverse complement strand
GCGGAAGTGATGGGCTTCCCTACTGATCAATTGATCCTCGCTTCAGACACCATTGTTGTAATGGATGGCGAAATATTAGGCAAGCCAGTTGATAATGAGGATGCGAAACGAATGCTCAAGCTATTGAAGGGAAAAACCCATCAGGTAATTACAGCGATCTGTATTCAGCGGATTCATTCCGATGAAAGGGCAAGTGATGTCTGCATCAGCCTTGTTCCTATGCGAAAATATTCAGACGAGGAAATTACCGCCTACATCGAAACGGGTGACCCTCTGGATAAAGCTGGTGCTTATGCCATCCAGCACAACGGGTTCCATCCTGTGCAAGGAATGAAAGACTGTTACGCCAGCGTTATGGGCTTACCGCTCTGCCATGTGAGCAGACTGATGACCAGGTTTGGAATCAGCAGTGATGATGAAATTCCAACCGCCTGTCAGCAGTATTTGAATTATAAATGTCCGGTTTTTTCCACCATTCTGGGAACAACCGAATAAACCAGGAGATTTTTGTATGAAATTATGGAGAATAACTGCTATCCTCCTGATCATTGCCACCGGATGCACCGCTACGGGAGGGTCTCTGCCAACGGCTGCTGTGGTTGAACCGACCAGAGAGTTACCCACACCGCAGGTGATCTCTACTCGTGTGCCCGAAGCGGAATCGGCAGCCAAGTTTTTTCTGGATGCATGGAAAGCTGAAGATTACTCGAAGATGTACAGTATTCTGACCTCGTTGAGCAAAGATGCGATCACCGCGGATGATTTTTCGAAGAAATATCGCGACACCGCCATCAACATGACTCTGCAGGAACTGGATTATTCCATCCTTTCGAGCCTTACCAATCCCACCCGCGCTCAGGTTGCTTACCGGGTCACATATAAAACAGTATTGTTGGGAGAAATCCAGCGTGACATCACCATGAACCTTAACCAGGAGAAGGGTTACTGGCTGGTTGAATGGGAAGATGGTTTGATCCTCCCTGAACTGGCAGGTGGAAATCGTTTATCGCTGGATGTAAAAATCCCCGCCCGGGGAAACATTTACGACAAGAATGAGAAAGCCATTGCAGCTCAGACAGATGCGGTAGCAATAGGCGTGGTACCCTCCAATATTTCTCCCGATGATGAAGCCAATCTTCTGTTGCTGATTTCCAGAATGACCGGCATCCCTGCGCCTTGGATCCGCGGGAAGTATTTTGGCACTGAGAATTATTACATTAATGTAGGTGAAACCACCCGTAGCCAATATATGGAATACGCTGGAGCTTTATCCAACTTTAGCGGCGTGGATGTTACCCCCTACAACACACGGTTTTATTATGAAGGCGGTATTGCACCACAGGTGATCGGATATGTGCAGCTTGTACCCGCGGAAGAGCTGGAAAGCTACCAGCGCAAGGGTTACCTGGGAGATGAAAAAGTAGGCGTTTCAGGTCTTGAAAGATGGGGGGAAGACAAACTTGCCGGCACCCATGGCGGTGCACTGTATGTAATTGACCCGCAAGGACAAATTGTCACCCGTATGGCTTCGGTTGAACCAGTAAAATCACAATCCATATACACAACACTCGACCGCGATCTTCAGGCAGGTGTTCAGAAAGCGCTGGCGGGTTTTGCGGGTTCAGCTGTGGTGATGGAACGGGATACTGGAAGGATTCTGGCGATTGCCAGTGTACCTGACGTAGATCCCAACCTGTTTGACCCGTATAACGTGAATTTCCAATTCCTGGGACAGGCTCTTTCTGATCCTCGCCAACCGCTGGTAAATCGCGCAACTCAGGGTTTGTATCCGCTAGGTTCGGTTTTCAAAATTATCACCATGGCTGCCGCTCTGGAAAGCAATGAATTTGAAGCGCAAACCACATATAACTGCACACATGAATTTACTGATGTTCCCAATTTGACTCTGTACGACTGGACCTATAAAAAAGAATTGCCCCCATCTGGTATGTTAAACCTGCAGGAAGGATTGATGCGCTCGTGCAACCCATGGTTCTGGCATATTGGACTGGAACTCTATCGCAAGGGTTTGGGAACCGCCATACCAGACATGGCAAAAGGTTTCGGTCTTGGTTCTGCCACCGGTATTGAAGGTGTGGGCGAAGATGCGGGGAACATTCCCACCGTGGAAACCGAAGGAGATGCCACAAACATCGCGATTGGTCAGGGGACGTTACTGGTCACTCCGCTTCAGGTTGTCGATTTCGTTGCAGCGGTCGGCAATGGCGGTACACTCTACACCCCTCAGATCATCGAAAAAATTGCTCCTCCCGATGCAGATCCTACATTTACATTTACCCCGAAGATTCGTGGAAAGTTACCGGTTTCTGAAGAGAACCTGAAGATAATCCAGGAATCGATGCGGATGGTAGTTGCCAACGCCCGCGGTACGGCTCACCGCACCTTTTCGAGTTTACAGATACCTGTGTATGGAAAAACCGGAACCGCCGAAACTTCAGTTGGAGACCAGACTCACGCCTGGTTCGCCGGATACACTGACTATAAAAGTCCAAATAAACCTGATATTGCCATTGTAGTGATGCTCGAATACCAGGGTGAAGGCAGCGACTGGGCGGCACCGATTTTCCGTCGTATTGTTGAGCTCTACTTCTACGGTCAGATGAGCCGAACTTATCCGTGGGAATCCACCTATTACGTCACATCCACGCCCACCGGACCAGCAACCCCCACACCTGAGGTCACTGCAACCCCGAAGAAGAAAAAATAATGTCAGAATATGCCAAACTCTGAAATTCGCGAAGGGGTAGTTACCAAAACGCAATCCGGTTTTGTTACGGTATCTGCAGATGGCGAAACGATTATTTGCCAGTTGCGGGGAAAAATTAAACAGGCACGCGAACGAAGTGATTTGATAGCGGTGGGCGACCGGGTTGAATTCACCCGACATGAAGCTGACCGAGGTATGATCGAACAGGTTCTTCCGCGTTCCTGCATGCTTGTCAGACTAGATCCGACTCCACGTGGATTGTATCGCCAGATTTTGCTCGTCAATGTTGAGCAGATAGTCTTGATATTTGCCTGCGCTGATCCTGAACCTCATCTCAGAATGCTCGACAGATTCCTGGTGATCACTGAAAAACAAAATATCCCCGCTTTGATTGTATTTAATAAAACAGATCTGATCGGTGTAGATGAAGCCCGCAGACGGTTTGGATTCTATGAAAAAATCGGATATCCGATGATTTACACATCCACCCATACAGGCGAAGGTGTTGAGGATTTACGCAAACATATCGTTGGCAAATTTACTGCCTTTTCCGGACCTTCAGGTGTGGGAAAATCCAGTCTCTTGAATGCGATTCAACCCGGGCTGGGTATCGCAGCACGTGAAGTGAGTGATTTTACCCGCAAAGGAAAGCATACTACGGTGGTGCGGGAGATGTACCCGCTGCAGGCTGGTGGATTTGTCGTCGATACACCAGGGTTAAAGTCCCTGGCATTATGGGATACAGAACCTGAAGAACTGGATGGTTATTTCCCAGACATCAGCCCGCTGGTGGCTGACTGCTCATTTTCTGACTGTACACATCGAAGCGAACCCGGTTGTGCTGTTGTAAAAGCGGTAAAAGAAGGTCGGCTATTCTCAGAAAGATACGAATCATATCTAAGATTGCGTTACGGTGAGTAGAAAACATCGTTCGCATGTATACCATATAAGTCTCCCGTATAATTAAGTATTCCAATGCCAGGAGATTAACATGGATACCACTCAAAGCGCCCAGATCAGCCGTAAGTCATTTATCCAGTCATTTATCATTCTGGTTATCCTAATCCTCGCTGCAGGGATACTGACCCGTATCATTCCATCTGGCAGCTTCACTCGTGTAGAAGAGAATGGCAGCACTATGATCGTGCCCGGTTCCTACGCGCCGATGGACAAGCCGGATTATCCTATTTGGCGCTGGTTTACCGCACCCGTGGAGGTGCTCGCCGGACCAGACAGCCTGACCATCATCACCATTCTGCTGTTCCTGCTCATGGTTGGGGCATCTTTCTCGGTGCTACAGCACTCCCAAATACTGGCATCAGTGATCTCCCGGATCATCACCCTGTTTGGCGGCAGAAAATATTTACTGCTTTGGGTAGTATCTCTGTTTTTTATGATCATCGGTGGATTTTTTGGAATATTTGAAGAAGTCATCCCACTGGTGCCTATCATGATCGCACTGGCAATCCACTTGGGCTGGGACAGTCTGACCGGTTTGGGTATGAGCATTCTGGCGGTAAATATGGGTTTTTCCACGGCTATCACCAACCCATTCACCATCGGTGTGGCGCAGAAATTGGCTGAATTGCCGCTTTTCTCGGGCGCCGCAGTGCGTCTGGTATTTTTCATCATCATTTACCTGATCTTCATGATGTTTCTCATGAGTTATGCCAGGCGGGTGGAAAAGAATCCAGAATCCAGCCCGATATACCGTGAGGAAGAATCCGCAGGTCTGCGTGGAAAGCAGGTTGCATGGAAAGCAGGCGAGACGGACGCGCGTAAACTTAAACGGGCTCTCCTATGGTTCGGGGTTTTCACCCTGTTAATTGCTGGCGTCCTTTTTAGTGCGCCCTTCGTGGAATTTCTATCTTCTTATTCCCTACCGTTGGTGGCACTTTTATTCTTCGCTGGTGGTTTGGGAGCGGGTTTTCTTTCGGGTACATCAGCCAAAAATGTCTGGAAGGCGGCATGGGATGGTGCGCTTGGCATTGCCCCGGGGATCCCACTCATCCTCATGGCATCCAGTATTAAATTCATCGTTACTGAAAGCGCCATCCTCGATACCCTGCTGATGCATGCCTCTGGTTGGTTGAATAACACTTCGGCATACTCAGCTGCGCTGATCATCTATGGTCTGGCGCTGGTGATCGAATTCTTTATAGGCTCCGGTTCGGCTAAAGCCTTTTTACTCATGCCCATCCTCGTACCGCTGGCGGATTTGATCGGCATCACCCGTCAATCGGTAATCACTGCCTTCTGTTTTGGAGACGGCTTTTCGAACCTGATCTATCCCACCAACCCGGTGTTGTTAATTGCGCTTGGGATGACTGTGGTAAGTTACCCAAAATGGCTGAAATGGTCGCTGCGGTTATGGATGTGGGTATTACCCGTCACCATCCTCTTTCTGATATTCGCCGTATACATCAAGTTTGGTCCGTTCTAGAGGGTGATGATTATGGCAAACACCTGGCACTTTCCCACCTTTGAAGAGACCCGTGTACGTTTCAGACAGCATTTTCTCACAATTCAAAAGCTCTATCCTGCGAGCCGTTTTCAAACAAAGCTGATTTCTGAAGATGAAAATGATGAGATTGCCTGGATCGAAGCCGATCCGCTGGCAGAGAAAAGAAATCTGCTCATCATATCCATCGGACAGCACGGCATCGAGGGGTATTTCGGTTTTGCAGTATTTGAGCAATTCATGCAAGAATTTCTGCAGAAAATTAATCCCCAAGACACCGGGCTGCTGATCATCCACCCCATCAACCCATGGGGTATGCACAACCTGCGCAAGGTGGATGGGGATTCTGTTGACCTGAACCGGAATTTTATTCCTCCGGATAAATGGGATGCCCTTTCAAGGGAGAACAAATACCCTGAAATATCCAGGCTCGTTACGCCTCAGACACCAGTGGAAGGTCTTGCCAGCAGTAAGATTTTTCTGTATGCACGGCTTATCTACTACCTGATTAAGTTAGGAAGAACCGCCATCATGCGAGGAGCCCTGCAGGGACAGTATTTTGACCCAAAACAGTTCTATTACGGAGGCACAAAGCCACAAAAGCCTACACAACTGCTGATGGAATTATTCAATAAACATTGCCTGCCCTATCAACAGGTGGTGCACATTGACATGCACACTGGATACGGTCCGCGTGACAGGATGAGCGTGGTTTGCAGTCCGTATGACTCAAGATCTTCGGCTGAGATAGCTGCCATGATCCGTTACCCGGATGTTGTGAAGACCAACCCCGAGGAGTTCTACGAGATTCATGGCGACTTGATTGATTACCAATATCAGCAGGTTTTTTCACAGATGCCCGGGAAAACCTGTTTCGCTGCTACATTTGAATTCGGTACTTACGGTGATTCTGTTCTTGCAGGAATGCGTAGCCTACATACCATGATCATTGAGAATCAACATTACTGGCACGGGGCGGTCAATCCTGCGTTGGCTAGTGAAGTGAAACACCGTTTTGTAGAGCTTTACTATCCCTCTGACCCGGCTTGGAAAAAGCGCGCCCTCGAGAATGCAAGGCGCGCATGGACTGGTATTCTTACCCTTTTGAGTTAAACGAGAGAGTACTGCTCACCGGGTTTGAGAATGATAACCTGGGCATCCGTCTCTGCCTGCACTCGCCGCTTCCATTCCTGAACATCCTGTTTGAGGAGGGGAAAAGTATCGTAGTGGATGGGGATGACCATTTTGGGTTTGATGAGCTTGACTGCCCGCAGGGCATCATCCGGACCCATGGTGTAATTATCACCGATGGGCAGAATCGCCAGATTGATGCCTTCTTCTCCAATCAGACGCATATCACCAAACAATCCGGTATCGCCTGCATGGTAGATCTTTTGATCATCCTTGGTCGTGAGCAATATACCAGCAGGATTACCCCCACAGGCATGCTTTTCCCCATCCAGACCAGCGCCATGCAGCGCAAAGGTGAGTTTTAAATAACCGAATGGATAATTGAATCCACCTCCAAGATGCTGGGCATGGGTTTTAATCCCCTGTTCATCAAGCCAATCACAGATTTCAGCGTTACTGATCACCGTCGCGCCAGTCCGTTTGGCAATTGCCACGGTATCGCCCACATGATCGTTATGACCATGTGTGACTATGATATAGCTCGCTTCCGCCTGCTCAGCAGTGATAGGCGCAACCGGGTTCCCGGTGAGGAATGGATCAATCAGAAGTTTGTATCCAAATGTATTCAGGGCAAAAGCGGCGTGTCCATAAAATGTCAGTGTCGTGCTCATCTCAGCTCCATTTCATTTTATTTATGAATGGCAGGTTACTTTCCCACCAGAACCTCATCGATAGCGCGTAATTCCTCAAAACTAAAATCAAGGTTTTCCAACGCCGCGACATTATTTTCAATCTGCTCCACGGAACTGGCTCCTACCAGCGCGGATGTCACCGCTTCCTGACGAAGCACCCACGCAATAGCCATTTGTGCCATGGACTGTCCACGTTTTTGAGCAATCACATTCAGCTTGCGCACCCTGGCTACCGCTTCTTCGGTCACTTCCTCAGGACGGAGATAAGATAGAGGCCTGGATGCGCGAGAACCATCCGGAATCCCCTTCAGGTAACGGTTGGTCAGTAACCCCTGCGCCAGCGGTGAAAAGACAATTGCGCCAACACCTTCCTGTTGCAGGACTTCCAAAAGTCCATCTTCCACCCAACGGTCGAACATATTGTAATTAGGTTGATGTATGAGGAGTGGCGTACCCATACTGCGCAGCATCCCAGCCGCCCGTGCGGTTTGCTCTGGACCATACTGGGATATCCCGACGTAAAGCGCCTTGCCCGAGCGGACGATCTGATTGAGCGCACCCATAGTTTCTTCCAGTGGAGTCTCAGGATCGGGTCGGTGGTGGTAGAAAATATCCACATAATCCAAACCCATGCGCTTGAGTGATTGATCGAGCGAGGCGATCAGGTACTTACGCGAACCCCAGTTGCCGTAGGGTCCCGGCCACATATCCCAACCCGCCTTGGATGAAATGACCAGTTCATCACGGTGAGGTTTGAAGTCTTTCGTGAATATGGTGCCAAAGGTTTCTTCTGCTGATCCGTAAGGTGGACCATAGTTGTTGGCAAGGTCAAAATGGGTGACTCCCAGATCAAAGGCGCGACGCAAGACAGCACGCCCGTTTTCCAGTGAATCCACGCCACCAAAGTTATGCCAGAGCCCGAGTGAAATGGCAGGCAGATGCAAACCGCTCCTGCCGCAGCGGTTGTACTTCATGGTATCGTAACGTTTGGGATCAGGGTTGTATGCAGGTGTAATGAACAAGATCCCCTCCTTTCGGTAGATACATCACATAAGTTCCAATTCATTGTACACAATAAGTCAGGTTGATACCAACTTTCATCCGAACAATGACTGGATTCCTACTGATTAACTTTATTTCATCTATACTTAAACCATGGATCATCAACCCACCTATCAGGTTATATTTGAATCCATCCGCGAGGACATCTATACCGGCAGGCTGAAACCGGGCGACAAGCTGCCCGGCGTGCGGGAGATGAGCCAGCACTGGCAATGCACCCCGGGGACTGTACAACATGCTTACGCACTGCTCGTCCGCAATGGATTGGTAACCAGCCGCCAGGGCAGAGGCACTGTGGTATCGGAACTGCCCAGCGGGGCGACGAGGATGGGCAGCGGATTACGCCGCGCAAACCTGGTTATCAAAGCAGAACAATTTTTACTGGAAAGCGTTACCGGCGGATACTCTCTGGAGGAAATTACCGAAGCGCTCACACTCGCCACCGAACACTGGCGTGTGATGGAAACAAGAGAAAGCACCGATGAAGAAGATGTGATCCGTATCACCGGAAGCAGTGATCCGGTCATCAATGCGCTCGCCGACGCGATACCAACTTTGCTGCCGGGTATCCGCCTGCAGGTGCAATTTGGCGGCAGCATGGCAGGATTGATGGCTCTCAATCAGGGCGATACAGACATGGCAGGCTGCCATCTGTGGGACGTGGAGACGGACAGCTATAATCTCCCTTTCATCTTAAAGATCCTGCCCAACCGCAAGATGAAATTGATCACCTTTGCACATCGCCGCCTGGGGTTAATCACCACCCGGGAAAACCCATTTGCGTTACAGTCACTAACAGACTTGCTTAAAGCAGGAATCCGCTTCATTAACCGTCAGCACGGCTCGGGTACCCGGATCTGGCTCGATGAACAGCTCAGCATTGCCGCTCTCAACCCGGAAGAAATATTGGGATATGAAACTGTAAAATCCACCCATCTGGAAATCGCCCGTGAGATTGCAGAAGGACGCGCTGACGCTGGTTTGGGGTTGGAATCCGCCGCAGTTGCCTTCGGGTTGAACTTTCAGATGCTCACGCTTGAACGGTATGATTTAGTCGTAGATGCCGCGCAGGCTGAACGCGAGCCTATCCGGCGCTTGATTACCTGGCTCCAATCAGGCGCTGCCCGTGAATATATCGCCGGTTTTCAAGGCTATGAAACAGGCGAGACTGGAAAAATTATCGAGATTTTGTAAGATATTCAAAAGCTAGCGCTTCTGCCGCCTTATCAGGTGGAGCGCGCTCGATTTAAATACCGCAACCACATCCATACCGGGTGTTAATTCCATCTCTTCAGCTGATGAACGGGTAATCAGTGCCGAAACGGGGAATCCCGCTTCGAAATGCACCCTCATTAATGGACCCTGACTGATGAGACGGGTAATATTACCTGTAAGACGGTTACGAGCACTGGATGACGCGGGGAGGTTTTCGAGGCGGTAGATGGTGATATCTTCAGGACGTAAACATGCATACACTGCGGTGCCAATGGGTAGATCATCCACCGCATCGATGGTAATGCCATTTGCTTTCACCTGGACCAGTTCCCCTTTTTGCGCGATCACCTCACCGGGAATGATGGTCTCCACCCCCACAAAAGATGCCAGCTGCTGTGTGGCTGGTTTGGTGAATACATGCGTGGGAGTATCCACCTGGTGCAGTTGACCGTTGAAGAATACCGCCACCCTGTCTGCCAGGGTAAGGGCTTCATCCAGATCGTGGGTGACGTAAATGCACGTTTGCTGTGTTTCTGCCAGCAGGCTGCGCAGTTCATCCAATATTTCCTGGCGGGTGGGGGCATCCAGCGCGCTGAAGGGTTCATCCATCAGTATTAAATCAGTTTCGAGGCAGAAGGCGCGCGCCAGGCTCACCCGTTGGGCTTCTCCCCCCGAGAGCGTCTTCGCGCGGCGGTTCGCCAGGTGGGAGATGTGCAGCCTCTCCAGCCAGCGTTCCACAACCAGGCGGGTCTGATGTTTATCGTTGCCTCTAAAGCGCAGCCCGATGGATGCATTGTGATATACGGTTTGGTCCAGCAGCAGCGGAGACTGGAACACGGTCGCGATTCGGCGGCGGTAATCCAGATTTGACTGGGGAATTGAATCGGAAAAGGTAATACTACCCTCAACCGGTTTGATCAACCTGGCGATTGCCTGTAACAGGGTACTCTTGCCCGCGCCATTGGGTCCAAGGATGACCAGCACCTCCCCGCGAAAGACATCCAGACTGGCAAGGTCCACTATCAGCTCACAGCCCAGCTCGATCTTCAAATCA
>Ga0228535_1003710_pt1 | contig 10345 bp, 12 predicted proteins | sample SJ1metagenome_FD_168457 | JGI IMG/M metagenome (GOLD analysis project Ga0228535, IMG submission 168457) | Enriched culture of PCE-dechlorinating microbial communities from Ithaca, New York, USA - SJ1 | ecosystem: Engineered > Modeled > Simulated communities (microbial... > Unclassified | place... | reverse complement strand
CTGATTCGGAAAAACCGCTGACAATGACAGCCTTCTGGCCGGGATGGATCTCCAGAATTTTCCTGTAAGTGTCGAGTCCGTCCATTCCGGGCGGCATTATCATATCCAGAACTATCAGGTCCGCGCTGCCGGACTTGAGATACTCACAGGCTTCCTCACCGCTGGAAACTGCAGACGCCTCATAATTGAGCTTACGCAGCATCAGCAAAGCCAGATCGCGTTGCTCCTGCATGTCATCAACGATCAGAATACTTTCCCCCTTGCCCGCATATTCCGCAACAGACTTAGCGCTTTTCTCCGAAGAATGCTCATCGCGGGCCACCGGGAAATATAGTGTGAACACAGAGCCTTGGCCCGGTTCACTGACGACATCGATATAGCCTTTGTGGTCCTTCACAGTTCCCCAAACCACTGCGAGTCCGAGTCCCGTCCCCTTTTTCCCCATAAACTTCTTTGTATAGAATGGTTCGAAAATATGTTTCAGGTCGGTATCTGGTATGCCTTCACCCGTATCCGACACCGAAAGGACAACGTATTCTCCCTCACACACCTCGTCATATCCTGATATCGGTTTATCCAGATAGACATTTGCAGTCCTGACAGTCACGACCCCGCCGTTCGGCATGGACTCACAGGCATTGAGAACGAGGTTATACAACGTCTTGCTGATATGCAAAGACGACCCCGAGATTCTGAGAAGTTCCGGCTCCAGATCAGTATTGATCAGGGTAGTAGGATATACGGCTTTCAGTTTTTCAAATTCGGACGTTTTTTCGAGCGCGCCGACAATCCTGTTCAGGTTCAGCGTTTCCACGCTGGCCACTCCCCTTCTGGCCAGGGCCAGCAGATCATCGACAATGGCGGCAGCCCTCTCTCCGCCCTTGAGGATTTTTTGCGCATGGGACCTCAACGGACTCGCTTCATCCATATCGTACAGAAGCAATTCGGCATGCCCGTTTATGACGCCCAGCACATTATTGAGATCATGAGCTATGCCGCCGGCCAGCGTGCCTATGGCCTCCATCTTTTCCATTCGCTGAACACTCTCCTCCAGTATATGCCTCTCCTCTTGGGCCTGTTTCTGCGCAGTGATGTCCCTGATGGATTCGACGGCCCCTATACGATTACCCTGCTGGTCAAAAAGCGGCGCAACAGCCGCGAAGATATGAGCTCCCCTGCCATTATACAGGGCGGAAGCGAAAGTCTCGGCATGAACGATATTGCCTTTCCTCTGCAGATTCTGATATTTGGCTTCGGTCTCACCGTCCTCGCTGTCGATGAGATCAAGAAGATGTTTACGCGGTTCTCCATAAAAGGGGCTCGTTACCATGCGCTCTCCCTTGCCTATCATGTCCTTCTTGCTGATCCCGGTCATCTCTTCAATCGCGCGGTTCCAGGCGATTACCCGCCCTTCGAGGTCCACTACAAAAGTGGCGTCCGGGAGGAATTCAATAATACCGGCAAGCCTGCCCTCCGACTCTCTCACAGCCGCCTCTGTGCGCGCCCGTTCCTTTTCCTCCCTGATAATGAACCAGGCCCTGTTGCCATAATAACTGACAAGAACTCCCCCCAGAAGCATGAAAGCAATTACGCCTATGAGCTTGTTCCTGAAGCCCTCAATGGAAGTCACGATTTCTTTTTCAGATGTCGCAACTACAATGGACCAGTAGTTTTCGAGCAGCCTGACAGGCACATAAACTGCGTGCTTCCTGCCCGTCTCGACATGTTCCTCGCGCACCTGATCAAACTCATAGGCAGCCGTGCCCTGATTGCCCCTGATCATATCCTCGGCCATCGTCAGAATAGACGGGAAATCCCTGCAGTTCTCAAAAACTGATTTGCCTGTATGTCCCGGAACAGGGCAGTAGAGTTCCGTGCCGTCCCTGCTGATCATCCAGGCGTAGCCGGTGGAGCCGATTGTTATTCCCTCCAGATAGCGTTTAGCCAGCGACCGAAAATCGATCGCAATGCCGAGGGTACCGCTGAAGACCCCTCTTCTGAAAACAGGCGCATGCAGGGCGACTGTGTCATAACCCTGGACCGTCCTGAAGACATCGCTTATCACGGGTTTTTGCGAGTTCAGAATTTCCCTGATATGCCGTTGATCTGAAATGTTCCTGCCTGTCACCTGCGGGACCTCGGGATAGGTATAGATGATACTACCTTTGGCGTCCAGGCGCGTGACCGATATTATATCGGTCTTATTAACATTGTAGAGGCTCTCCAATGCCCCTTTCCCCCATGAGTTCATTATGCCGACATCTTCCGATTGGGCGAAAACGGTCAGTTTATGCGTCCAGACGCTGAAAAAGTCTTCTATTTGACGGGCGGCCTGATTGGCGTAGACGAGCTGCACTTTCTGGGTATTGACGATAGCTTCACGTTTGGCCTCTTCATAAAAAATATGAAAAAGATACAAGGCAACCGCAATCGTTAAAAGCAGGCTGCCGACAAGATAGCGATTTCTCATTTCAAGACTTCTCCCGGTGGCTGACGGAAAAATGCGCAAATATTATTTACAAAAGATTATCTTAATTATATCAAGGAGCCGGGTTTCACCCAAGCCGGATCCGGGCTTCCCGTCACGGCGACTGCCGGTTACTTATTCAACCCTGTATTCTTCCATAAATTTCCTGAAAGACGGATTGTCGGAGAGCAGCCTGGCTCCGATCTCGACAAGTTTGTCGACCTGTTCCCTTTCGAGCGCGAAAGAAGTGGGCAAATCATTGAAATAAATTCTTTCATTCTTCTCTCTGAGGTTCTCAAACGTAATTTCCGCTATATACAGTTTCATATTTCCGCCTGCCGGCTCAGGCATTTTGTAACCGTCTTTGCAATGGGCGTCCAGAAGCTTCTGGCATTCAGCCACGGCTTCCTTTGCCTTGATCCTGCTCCTGATCTCCGACTTCAATATTTCCACAGTCTCAAAAGTATAATTGTCCATCGGTATGGTGCATGATTTTATTCCGACGGCAAACAGGCCGGGAGGCCCCTCGTCCTTTTCCAGAACATCGGCAGGATCGGTTCTTGCGTTAACTATTATCATGAGCAGGCGCTTAATCCTGTCATTCCCGAGTTTATCCTGCAGCTCTCTCTTCTGGAAAAGATTATAAACAGCCCTCAACCCCAGATTGTCGGCAACGCCTCCGTCTATCAGATGCACATATGGATGTTCGCGGGAATTAACATAAATAAGATTATTTTTTACCGTATAGTAGCGCCGCTTGTTTTGCCAGTAACCTTTTATCGCATCGCGGTCATCATCCGAAAACGTGAACTCAGCGGGGTCCGAATAATTCTTCAGAGTTATCGGCGAAAGCAGAAGGGGAAAAGCTGAAGAAGCGGCCACAGCCCTGGCCACAGGCAGCGAAAGGAGATCCGATCCTATATAATCGAACTGGCTGCTGGTGAATTCGAACGGGACCCCGGTAACCATGTTCGTGGCATTGATTATAAGAAACGGCGGCTTTGCCTGTCGGGCAAGGCTGCCGAAGGTCTTTGAATCGAATATCTCCTTGTCATAAAACTCTTCAGCCAGATCGCTCCTGCCATATGTCGGCGACATCACCTTGACAAGATTTGCGATCCTGAACAGATCGTGGCCCAGTTCCTTCTGCACATTACGATACAGAAATTTGTCCCTGAAGTCCTCGAAAATGCGGTCGCCGAAAAGGGCATAATACGCGCCTGTAAACGAGCCGCCCGATACCGTGGATATGACATTTACCTTGTCAAGAAGCCTGCTGTTTGATCCGGGCAGGCGGGTTTGGCGGAGTTTGTCCAGAACACCGTAAGCAAGAGACGCCGCGCGCGTCCCTCCGCCGGAAAAAGTGAGCACAACAAATGTGCCGTCTTCTTTTACTGATTTGTCGAAGGTTTTGAAATCGTAACGCCCGGCGTTTGCGGACTGATCGACCGGCCGATTGACAGGATAGTGCGCGCAGCCGCCCGCAAGAAACATCACAACAACTGTCAGCAGAATTGTAAAGATATATTTTCGTCTGAAAGCCATAAATACCGCCGTTACGCGACTTTCTATACCGTGAAACTATAGCCATTGGCATGCGAGACTGTCAAGAGCAAACGGAACACAGCTCAAACTGCTCAAAGCCTTGTATTTAAATAGCATGACGTTTTATCATTAATACACTTTTGATGCTATCGTGATTCAACTGCTGTCGATTGATGATGTAATAAGCCTTTCAGCCGTATATGCCTTGATATCGAGGGGACTGTCCCAGATTTACGGCATGTCGAAAACATGCGTAGAATCGGGACTGTCCCCGGCAAAAGGAGGCGTTGAATGGAAAAAAGGAAAGTCGCAGTCGTCACAGGCGGCGGCCAGGGCATCGGCAAAGCCATTGTCAAAAAACTCCTTCAGGTCGGATGGCGCGTAGTCTTCGCTGAAATGGACGCGGAGGCCGGTAGAGAAACACTTCAGGAATATCACAGCCTCGGCGAACTCGTCTTCATCCACGCCGATATATCGGATGAGACAGCCGTAAAAGCAATCATCAATGAAACCGCCGAAACCTTCAAACGAATAGACACCCTCATCAACAACGCGGGAATCATGATAAGAAAGCCCATCGCAAAACTGAGCCTTGCGGAATGGAATAAAGTAATCGGCGTGAACCTTACCGGCGCGTTCCTCTGCTCGAAATACGCCGCGCCTTATCTGTCAAAGAGCAAAGGATCGATAATCAACATTGCGTCTACTCGTGCTCTAATGTCGGAACCTGACACTGAAGCATACTCCGCAACAAAAGGCGGAATCGTCGCCCTCACCCATGCGCTAGCCTTAAGCCTCGGGCCAAAAGTCAGAGTCAACTGCGTCAGCCCCGGATGGATAGAGACCTGTGAATGGCAGAAAAAGAGGAACAGAAAAACCGCAAAACATAGCGAAAGAGATAATATGCAACATCCAGCCGGCCGTGTAGGAACGCCGGAAGACATCTCATCCCTTGTAGCTTATCTTCTGTCCGACAACTCCGGCTTCATCACCGGCGCCAACTTCGTGGTCGATGGAGGGATGACGAGGAAGATGGTGTATGAGTGAAGAAATCCCGAAATCCATATTAGCTTTACATAGCAAAAGTGTAAGGTCAGCAGCTTTATCCCCACACTTTTGTTACCAATGAAATTAATTTTACCATATGGATTTACGAGGTTCATCATTTATTTGCATTTCCAAAAATCAAAGAATCCAATAAATTGCTCTTTATCTAATTTCACTTCTTTATTGATGGGATCGATTTCTATAGTAAAATTCCGCCGTAATAAGTTTTTTGCAACAATCGTTAATCTGCCTTTATAGACCTTATTAGCCGGGTTATTAGATAGAAACACCCTGGCTTGTGTTCCTTTAGTCGCATGTGACCAGCCCTGTTCTGAGGGTATTTCAATGTTAGTTTCATGGAATCTAACGACATCCAAAGTCTGATTCTCCCCTGGGAATATACTCGCTTGAAATGGATTATTTGATCGCGCCTCAGCCCAACACAGACGATCTTCACACAATCTATCGCCACTTCCTTTCTTGATAAAAGCCATCCCATCAACAACATCTTTTGAGGAATCAAAATCAAGCGTAATATAGCCGATAGCATCTTCAATCGAAAAAATTCCATTATTGTGTACCCTGACACGACAAGAGCCGCTAATAGGATCAGGTTTACACTCAAGTTTATTGGAGAGATTCCAGATCCTCCAATCTTCACGCAATTTTTGGACAATGAGCGTTACCACAGCGCCAGCCAAACCACCACCTAAACAGCTAGCCCAGAATTGATTCATTTCAGCTCCCAGATTTATTATTTGTTGTTCCACTATTAATATTACCACAACAGCGAAAAGCAATAATGTCAGCCCTCGTCTTTTGATAAATGCTCTCCCTCAAACCTCCACCGCCTCATACGGCCTTATACTTTACAGCTCTTTTGCGAATTTCCTCGGCGGTTGTGAGCTAAGAATTCATGCGGTAAAGCCATTCACGTTTCGCAGCGTCATTTTGGTTTTGCAGCCAATTTAATAATTGTATGGGTGAGGTCACCTCATCCATAGTGTCACTGGAAAGATACCTGTTAAAGTTATAATAAGAATTATGAAAGATGCCTCTCGTTACTCAATTTCTCATCTTCCCGAAGCCCAATTCGAGCCGGGGTCTCGTAACCGTGTGCTCAGGAATCGTCTGCATATAACCCGCAAGAGGGAGATAGATGTTATAGAGGCTGAGTTATATGCCCTTGTTCAGACGAAGCTCATGGATATGTATACGAGCGATCAGTCCTTTACTGCTAAGGATATCCGCCAAACGCACAAGGCACGGCTTGGTGAGGTATATGAATGGGCAGGCCAGTTCCGACAAGTCAATGTTTCAAAAGGCTCTTTCACATTTGCCATGGCAAAATATATACCGGATCTCATGCGAGACTTTGAAAAAAGGGTTCTCAGGGAATATACCCCCTGTCTGTTCAAGACGGATGATAAGATAATAACAGCTCTTGCTATAGTCCATACCGAACTAATGCTTATACATCCATTCCGTGAGGGGAACGGGAGAGTTGGCAGATTGCTTTCTGTTCTGATGGCCTTCCAGGCTGGTTTGCCCGGGCTTGATTTTTCACCGATTAAGGGCAGAAAGCGACAGGAATATTTTGCCGCTGTTCAGTCTGGCGCAACGCATGACTACGAGCCGATGAAGGAGGTTTTCAGGTCCGTTTTGTCCGCGACAACCCGCGTCCGCTCTGGGCAGATCTGAAGCTCACGCCGCCCGACGAGATATTTTTCATTGCGCGCTTGGCGGCAAATCGAACACCCTCTATTGCGCAGGAAGACACGGTAACTCTGTCAATAATCATTGAGCGCGTTGCCATATCTTTAAGGTAAGGATTGGTCTGTTTCAATGATTTCTTTGCCATAGTATATTATAGCATCTGCGAAAATGCGAGGGGAAACGGGGTCTGCCCGAGACACTTGATAGAACGCCCCTTCCAGCCTCCACGACACCACAAGGTCTGATGTTTTTCAGCTCTTTTACGTATTTCCTCGACGCTTCTTCGATATCATAAAAAGCCTGCAGATTCAGCCAGAACTCCGGCCCTGTATTCAGGTAACGGCCTATCTTGAACGCTGTCTCCGCCGTAACGCCGCGCTCACCCCGGATTATCTGGCCCAGCCGCGTCGGCGAAAGCCCCGTTTCTTTCGCCATACGATAGGCCGAAATGCCCATAGGTTTCATGAACTCCTCATGCAGTATTTCGCCTGGATGAATATTCCTCAAATGTGACTTAACCCTCTCCTCAATGATAATAAGTGATCTCTACGTCGTGGGCGGAGCCGTCCCGCCACCTGAAGCAAATCCGCCATTGATCGTTGATACGTATGCTCCATTGTCCCTCTCTGTCGCCCTTCAGCGGCTCAAGCCTGTTGTTCGGCGGAAGCCGGAGCGTGTCAAGAGAAATCGCAGACGCTATCATCCTCAGTTTTCGTCTTGCGATATTGTGAAGACCCAGGGCATACATTTCAGACCAGGCCGTCAGCCTTTCAGGGATGTGAACAGAAACAAGTTCAGGGGTGTGAGGTGAAACACGAATAAGCGGGACAACCGCCTGTTATCCCAATCCTGTTATCAGAAAGTTGTTCCCGTTGATTTATCCATTTATCCGTTGTTGAGGTAAGATCGTCCTCCGCGAAAACGTTTTTCGTAATATGCAACTGAGAGTGAATCCTCGCGTATATTCCTTCCCTGCCTCGGAGCATGAATAAACCTGTCGTCGCCGGCGTATATGCCGACATGCGTTATCTCTTCCCCGCTGTTTGCGAAAAACACGAGATCCCCGGGCGCAAGTTCTTCACGCCTGACAGGCTCTCCCACAAGGAATTGCTCACGGGAACTCCGGGGCAAATTGAGCCCGTTCAAGTGATAGGTGGCTGCAACGAGTCCACTGCAGTCAAATCCCGTCTCTGGAGAGTCGCCGCCCCACAGGTACGGCACTCCGATAAAACTCCTCGCGGTTCTGACGATTTCCTCCCTGACATATGAAGTCCCATACATCTGCCCCTTGGCTATTGAGTATTGATCAGGGCTGACGATATAGAAATCTTCTATAACCTCTGCCTTCCGGAGCGATTCAGCCCGGCTGAGGGCCGCTGTACGGTTGCGGAAGTTGCCAAAGCGCACCTTGTACAGACCATCCCTTGCCTTGAAATAGGTGGCATTGATATCCTGCAGTCGCAGGTTTTCAGCAAGGGTTGCCGCGTTTTCAACCTGGGCGAAGGCCCCAACCTGAATGGCATACCCCATTTTGACCAGTTTGGCCCTCGCTGTCGGCGGATGTTTGGGCGGCGCGGCAGTGCGGGCGCCGCACCCGGAAAGCATGAGAAATATTGAGCATAACACAGCAATGACAAGACAACCTGTCAGGCGCCGTCTTGATATCCGCTGAAGTTTACCGCACATGAAACGCATGGCCGACAATGGCAAACAGACAGGCCGCCACCAGGGCTGCAGCGAAGATCGCTTCTCTTCGAATGAACGGAATTCTCGAAGACAAGCCTCTTACATGATTGTGCAAAGCCTGCCGGTTAAGAAGGACATGCCAGACCGCGAAGACAGCAAAGATGACGCCCAGTGTATTGTGTGTGGACATCCAGGCATGCCGCTGGACCGTCATGGGATCGAACTGGAGCAGATGGTTGAAATAGCCGCTGAGCGGAAGACCTGTTCCTGCTATGGCAGCGGTAATCGCAACAAAGGCGCGGGTATTGAATTTTTTTGTTTTCTCATTCATATTTTTTATATCCTCCTATTTGGCCTTTTCAAGCGCGTTGCGTATCTCCGAGAGGGTCCTGATTGTCGTTTCAATATCTTTTTCGTCAAGAACCGCATTGAGTGAACGCTCAAACTCATGCAGGCGTTCATGGATTATCCCGAATTCCTGAACAGCGCGGGCCGTCAAACTGATACGGCTGCGACGGGCGTCCGAAGGGTCCGCGTTACGTTTTATCCATTTGCGCCCCTCCATTTCGCTCACAAGCCTGGTTACGGCCGCGGCATTGACTCCAAGCCTGCGCGCAATCTCCATTGTACCCGCTCCGTCGGGAAGATCAATAGCAAGCAGGCGTACAAGGGCCAGCCGCGAAGCGGATATCCCCGCAATCCTCGGCACATTGTTGAACATGGCCTGATTCGTGCGGTACAGCTCCCTCAGCAGGTGAGATTCAGAGCCCGTATGCCCGGGACTTTCAGGCCCTGCTGCGTCTTCCGAAGTCTTCATGCCTATATTATTGATATTATCATTGACAATGTCAAGTAAATTGATATTCGTTAAGCCCGGCATTCAGATAAAAGCTGATTTTGACGTCAGTCCCGGTAATATAGATGGGAATAAGCCCCGGCATCGGGGGCGCCGCATGACCGCGCCCGTCCCAATGCCAGAAGCCCATTTTATTTAAGTCAGTCGGTTAAAACTACTTCCATTGTGTATTTCTGTCATTGCCGCGCATGGCGCCCGCTATGATCGTGTAAACGCCGCTGACAGAAAACAAACAGTAACCCAGCCTTCTGCTGTCCGGCTCAATGCCTGTTACGATCGCGCATCCGACCGGTTACTTGTAATGAATGTTTACCTGCCCGTTGCGGCAGATGTTGGTCGTTCCCCTATCAATTTTACCGTCCGCAAAGGTCGCCTTGAAACGGATATTGCACGGAAAATCAGCGTTTGTAAAGTTCGCATTTACGCATCTTCCCGGACCAAGCGGCTTACTTAGCCAGTTCTTGCTGTAGGAGTTCCTCTGATTTGCTTTTTCTACCTGGAAAATAAGGACATTTTTGCTGCGGGACTGGTTGCACAATTTGAAATCAGCGGCAGACGAAACAGCGCACAGCCCTAACAAAACAACAGATACGACAACACCTTGAAACACTACTCGCGACATGAAAAGCCTCCCTTTGGTTTGAAATTCTTTGGCCTGAAAAGCATATCAAATGCCGTCAACAAAGCGCAACACGATCCAAACAAGGACAGCCCAGTTTTTCGGGTCTTAAACTACCGCTTCTTTTATTCCCTAATCTTATGAAAGAGTTATCCGGCTAAATGGAATTTGACCACTACTCATTGCATGTAAGACTGAAACCCTGCCATTACGACAATCCAACAGGACCGCGACGGCCCTTGACAAGAGCTAACCCAGCGAGATCGCGTTTGAAGAACATACGCAAGCGCAAAGTCCGCATCCATCACACCCGGCAGGGTCGACAACCGCTGTTTTCCCCTGAATATGGATCGCGTCAAACGCGCCGCTGCTACAGGCCACAACGCAGGCCCCGCATCCCGTGCAGGCT
>Ga0228535_1003707_pt1 | contig 10357 bp, 9 predicted proteins | sample SJ1metagenome_FD_168457 | JGI IMG/M metagenome (GOLD analysis project Ga0228535, IMG submission 168457) | Enriched culture of PCE-dechlorinating microbial communities from Ithaca, New York, USA - SJ1 | ecosystem: Engineered > Modeled > Simulated communities (microbial... > Unclassified | place... | reverse complement strand
GTGCAAAGTTCTGCAATAAATGCAAACCGAGTATCGCCACCGGCTCTGATAATTCCAACATACACCAGCATATTCCAAGCTTTGATGGTGAGTATGATTGCATAGAAAGTAATGATAGTCTGGGAGTATTGCCTGGTGAGATCAGACACCTGATAGAGGGGAACAAAAAGACTTCTGAGGAAAAAGAATAGAGCACCAATCAATACGCCACCCCCAACACACACCATCAGCGACCGCTTAGCTGTCTTAAATACATCTTCAATTTCATTAGCGCCAATTTGATTCCCGATCAGGATTGCACATGCATTGGCTAATCCGATAAATGGAACAAACATGAGGTTTTCAAGCGTTGATGCAATGGAAGTTGCCGCGGACGCTTCTGTTCCAATATGTGCATAGATACTATTGTAGGCAGAAATCCCCATTGCCCATGCTAACTCATTTAGTGCCACGGGCATGGTTGTTTTTAGAAATCTTAGCAGGAATTCCTTTGGTACAGGGAAGATTTTCCCTTTGTCATGAAGTAGGAATGATTTGCCAAACCATAATATTAAAAGAACAATGACCAATTCAACAATTCGGGAGAGCGCATTTGAGTAGGCAGCCCCCATCATTCCCATTTCTGAAAAACCAAGTTTCCCAAAAATCAAGACATACCCCAGTGTCGTGTTGAGAATGAGTGCTAGGCTGTTTACCACCATAGGGATTTTTACTCTCTGTGTGCTGCGCAATACACCATATAAACCCATGCTGACACCGGTAAAGATATACCCTGTTGCATAAACACGCAAATAAGGTGCCCCCATTTCTATCACAGACGGATCATTAGAATACAGCGAGAGGATTTGGCGCGGAAAGAGTCCTGCAATAAGAGTGAAAAGTAGTCCTATGGTAATGTTAATAATCAAGTTGATGCTGACAACTTTGCGAATGGATTGAGAATCGTTTTTTCCCCAATATTGGGCTGTAAATATCATGGATCCACTGTTGATACCGAAGAAGATAAGCGCAATAATGAAATACACTTGATAACACAATGAGGCAGCAGTTACTGCTGTTTCATGGATTTGTCCAACCATGAGGTTGTCAATCATCTGCATACCGGCAATAAAAAGCTGCTGAATGGAGATTGGAATCATGAGTGAAAAAATTGTCTTAAATTTAAAATTTGTACTTTGGGGTACTGACATGGGAAGGATTATACCTTCCTTCAAAAATCCGCAACCTGAAAATATCATCTTGCGTATAAATTGCTGATACAGTGAATTTATACCAAAGGTATTTAAAGTAATAATGAATAAAAACATACACACTTGGAGGATCTATGCAAGCAGATATTTTGTATAAACCGGCATATTCATTAGCTGTAGTGACATTGGATCCAGGAGAGAGTATCCAGGCAGAGAGTGGCGCCATGGTGAGCATGTCTGCTGATTTACAGATGGAAACCAAGGCAAAGGGTGGATTTTTGCAATCTCTTGGACGCGCAATGTTGGGGGGAGAAAGCTTCTTCATGAACAAGTTCAGTGCATCGTCTTCGGGTGGCGAGATCACACTCGCGCCAGCTCTGCCCGGGGATGTCTACCTGTTGGAACTAAACGGACAGACCGTCTTTCTCCAATCCGGTTCTTACCTGGCATCATCAGAGGGTCTGGCAATTGATACAGCCTGGGGTGGCTCAAAGACTTTCTTTTCTCGTGAAGGTTTAATTCTATTGAAAGTAACTGGTCATGGTATGCTTCTCATCTCATCTTATGGCGCTATCCACAAGGTAGACCTTGCTGTTGGAGAAAAATACGTCGTAGATACTGGACACCTTGTATCATTTGATGCTTCCTTAAGCTATCAGGTGCGAAAGGTAGCTGGTTGGAAGAGTACCATATTGGGTGGAGAGGGATTAGTAGTGGAATTGACCGGACCTGGTTCATTGACGATTCAGACACGAAGCCAGGATGCATTTTTAAGCTGGTTAATACCAAAGCTGCCCAAAAGCTCAAGCAGCGGTGATTAATTAGAAAATACCGGTTGCCAATATAAAAACGGTATTTTGTAAACGTTTTACAAACCCAAACTTCTCAGATACTCTCGGCTCCGGATTGCGCTCTCCTTAGAAGAGCCCATTCCTGGGAGAAGCTCCTGCTCAACCACAATCCAACCTGAGTACTTAACTTCTGCCAGGCTATCCACTACTGCTCGAAAATTGACATCACCCTGTCCTAACTCGCAAAAGATACCACGTCTGAGGGATTCATGATAATCCCAACCCTGGTATCTGGATTGGTCTGCTACTTGAGGTGAGCAATCATTGAAGTGTACTAATTTCACCCTGTCTGCGAAATTTTTGAATATTCTCTGTGGATCACCTCCGGCGAATCGGAAATGTCCGGTATCAAGACATAAATTTACCCATCGGGGGTTTGCGTAATCCAGGAATATTCCAATTTCGCCTGGAGTTTCTACAAAACCGGCACAATGGTGATGGAAAACTGATTCCAGCCCGGTTTCTTCAAACACTCTTTTTGAAACAAATTCCACCCCATCTGTGAATGTTTTCCACTGGATGGGAAGAAGTCCCATCTCAGGTTTGATCCTCCCTGCATTTTGTGAGCGGATAAAGTTACTTCCATTTTCATCTGATAAAACAACAACTGGCTGACTGTCTGTAACCGTAGAGAGCAATGATGCTGTCTTTAAGGCAGTGGCAAGTCCTGCTTCCCAAAATTTATGATCCTTGAAGCTGATTGGAACAAATGCAGAGATCAATTTCAGACCACGTACTTGAAGTTCGGTTATTAATTTTGCTGGATCAATTTGCGATGATCCCCAATTACTCAATTCTGTTCCCTGATATCCTGATTCCATAATATCATCCAGGAATTGGTTTTCGGAAAGGCCAATTCCTGCGTTGAATTGTAAGTCTTTCCTAAAGCAAGGGGTATATCCAATGCGAATTTTCACTTTGGTTTTAACCAATCTCATCTAATAATTCTGGACGCAGTTCATCGAGTGAACTGGTAGCAGAAATTCCCAGGGCAGTAGCTACTCTAGCATCTAAGCCGGTGACTGAAGGTTCACGATTACTCACCAATACGCCAACAAAATCGTGAATCTCTGTTGCGTAAGCTTTTCCAAAGCGTTCCATGAAATATGGAATTGTTGTATGGGCAAATACTTTTCCCTTGCGTCCCGCGCCAATTATACCCATATGTATTGTGATTTTGATTCTCCTGATTTAGCGTTATGGTTATTTTTCCATTTCCATACTGACAATGGGTACGCGCGAATCCTTATACTTCCAGCTGTCTTTAATCCACGCATACTGCGGATCATCCGTCGAAGCCAGTGATTGTGCGCTACCGGCAAGCATGTTTAAATAATAGGTTGTGTAACCTTGTCCTGATACAACCGGGTGGTAGCCTTCAGGAGATAACACCAATTGATCATTTTCAATGTAAATAAGTTCATCCAATTTGCGGTTGTCTGTATAGATCCGCTGATATGCAAACCCATCTTCAGGTGTAATCTTATAGAAATAGATTTCTTCAAGATCTGCTTCTAGAATATTTCCGTTCAGGTCCACCCGGTGCTGATCGTGTTTATGGGGTGGATAGGAACTCCAGTTTCCGGATGGAGTAAAGACTTCAACAACAACCAATCGCTCACAGGGAAACCCGGGAGGAATCATCTTGTTAATTTGTCTGGTTGCATTTTCGCCACCGCGCAGTTCTATCTCTACCTCTTCTGGTTTGATCAAACGAATAGGGAAATCCATGGTGGATGCTGCCCACCCATATCCAATATTTAGATTTTTTGATACTGCCTGAACTTCCACTTTTGTTCGGCGGGGAATATACAATGTGTAGGGCATTCCATGGAATACGTCCGCTCTACGTCCAACCCTATCCCATTTTCCCTTGCTGGTTTCAATTTTACAGGTTCCACCTAAAACCACCAGGGCGTACTCATAATCTTGAGAGTCGATAGTGAAGACTTCAAATTGTTCTAAATTTCTTGCAGCAAAATGGAGATGTTCCCATCCTGCAGATTCTGGATCAATGTGGATATATTCTTCATTGGAATAATCCGGTTTTATCAATAATTTTGACTGGTAAGGTGACATCACTCATCCTCCAAGTTAGTATTGTTGAAACAATACTTTTATATGTCTATAGCATACATTGAATCTTCGGGATATTGATTAATGAATCAATTTCCCCATAAGGTGTAAGAAATAAATCCATCTGTTCAATAGTTATTCAACAGTATTGTAACCGGCATGGAATTCTTAGGACAGCACATCAGTTCAAAATAGTATGACAATATCAATTTTGAATGTCAGAGATGTCAATGACACGTCCATTACATCATTTATTCTGAGATAATATTTGCTGCTTCATTTGTCATCCAAATAGCTGCACCAGTGGTGTCGACCAGGATATCGCATAATTCCATCTGAGGTCGGTATGTGTGTTCTGCCATCAAGAATTGTTCTTTGAAAAACCGATTTCGGAAGTAATTAGGGTCATATTTTTTTCGGTAGTCAATATCTCGCCGCCACTTTCGTTTCATTCGAATGGGGTCATCTGTTAAGTAAACCACTTTAATTGTGATGAGGGGTGCGAGTTCTGGCAAGAGGAAGGGAAAGTTGCCTTCAATAAAAATAATATCTGCAGGCTCCACACAGATGGGTTTGCCATCCGGTTTAAGATTACCTTGAATGTCATGACTAGAGGTGGCGTAAACGAAATCGTAGCGAGGAATTTCGATCCGTTTCCCTTTAGTTATATCGATTAATCCCTGTTTTAAGCGATCATAATGTATGGCCTGAGGACCCCTGGTGTTTATACCATGTGCTTCACGATAATCGCGGTCAGTTAAGAAATTATCCATTTCGATTGTGGTCACCTTTTGGCTTTTGGAAACAAATCTACTTTCCAGTCTCTCAACGATCTCGGTCTTCCCTGCAGCTGTTGGTCCCGCAATCGCCATAAGGATGGGTGTACCTTTGACATTAATCCATCTTTCTATACAATCCATGAAAAATTCATCCACCTCAAGGTTGGCCTGTTTAAAATCCTTATACCCGATGGACTGTTCTCTATCAAATATTTGTTGTTTTCTTTCAAACTGCCGGTATGGTTTTCCACCAAAATGATTTTTGATCTTCTCAGTGAAATATCTAGAACGTACCTGAAAATAAAATCCCCGCAAGTCAAAGCTAAATATCTTGTTCACCCACTCTACGCTGTAAACACCTGTTACCAGCCCTGTAAAGAGGGTCTGTGTGAGATTCAAAATATTGTGGTCCAAAATTATGCAGCCATCTTTAATGGGTTTGATCTTAATGCTCTCGAAAAAATTAAAATCAGATACCATGGCTTGAATTTCTTCAGGGTGTAGAATATGAATGGATTCCCATCCACCCTCAGACGGAAAAAAATTGTTTAAAGCATACCGGAATTCATATAATTCCATTTCTTCTATACCCGGGTGAATTTGCTTCATTACCTCAAAAAGTTTTTGGGAGAAAGTATTTGCATCAAGTAACTTTTTTGTCTGATCCATCGAAATCTATCCTGTTAGGTGATTACTGATCATGCCCCATATTTTGCTAGTCTGCCGGAATTTGCAAGAACCAGAGGCATTATATCTTTGGCAGGGATTACACCCAAACTACCCCTGGTGCAAGCACGCTCACCAAATTCTGATATGCAATCTGCTCTTACATATTTTCCATACATTAATAATGGGACAGTATGCCAGCTGTGAAATTTCATTACTGCCGGAGATGAGTGATCTCCACCAATTACAATTACATCAGGATTTAGTGCAGTTAACCTGGGTAGAAGCATGTCAACTTCTTCAATGGCATGCACCTTTCTCCAGAAATCACCATCTTCTCCAGCGGTATCCGTTTTTTTGATATGCAGATAGAAGAAGTCATATTCAGACCAAAAACTCTCCAGTGTAGAAAACTCGTCAGCGGGCGATTCTCCATGTACTGGTAATACAGACATGCCAACCATTCTTGAGACGCCTTTATACATCCCATTAACCGCAATTGCAGCAGCATTCAACCCATATCTTTCCTTGAAAGATGGGATCTTTGGAAGTTGGGCGAATCCACGCAAGGTGATCATATTTGCGGGAATGAGGTTTTTGAGTTTCTCTGACACTATTGCTAAAAATTTGTTAACCAACCTGGCGGTCTTTTCAGAATCCTTATTCGTTGCACGAGCTTCCAGGGGAAGTGTATCGGTCATTAATGGATCTGTTTCAGTGACATTGCTTCCCAAACCATCTCCGTGCATCACCAACGCAAATCGGTGTTCTTTAACCATCCGGACATCAAATGTAACATCATCAATACAAATACCACTTATCAAGGAAATCAGTTTTTCACTTTCACAGCTGGGTAAACGGCCTGCGCGTCGATCGGTAATATACCCTTTATCATCCACAGTACAAAAGTTCCCTCTCGCAGCGACATCATCAGGCTTTAAGTCAAAATCAACTCCCAATGCTTCCATTGCGCCTCTGCCAATCTGATATTCCACTGGGTCATACCCGAAGAGCCCCAAATGACCAGGTCCGCTGCCAGAGGTAACACCCGATCTAACTGGGATGCTTAATCCCAGGTTGGAATCTTCTGCCAGTGCATCCATATTTGGCGTTCTTGCGCTTTCAAGTTCAGTTTTCCCACCTTTAACCTCTGGCAATCCACCCAAGCCGTCAAGGATGATCATAGCTATTTTTGTGTTGTTACATGTTATTAGTTCTTGAAGCAGCTCATTTTCCATATTCATCCACCCTGATGAAAATCTTGTGTCCATTATTTGATGTTAATGCATTAAAAGCTTTTTCTGTTCTTTCATAATTTCCATCTCTATCCAGTGCTATTCCACGTCCGATGGAGGTGACAATTAACCCCAAGCCAATTTCATTAATAAGTTCCTGAGTTTTCAGTAATAAATCTGGTGCGCTTCCGGGTTCTGTACTGCGGCCATCAAGAATCAGGTGAAGATATACCTGCTTAATGCCTTTTTCTTTAGCCAGTTTTAACAAGGCGATTGGATAATCGATACTACCGTGAGAACTTTTTTCTGTTAATAAGCCAATCAAGTGAAGATCATTTCCATGTAAAAGTGTGTCATCCATTATTTGATTAAATACTTCATTCTTGAAAAAGGAGCCGTCTTTCATAGCCTGTTCCAAGCGCATATCATCCTGTAACACCACCCTACCGGCGCCAATATTAAGATGTCCGGCTTCAGAATTACCTGCTTTTCCTTTTTTCAACCCAACTGCAGAACCCGCTGCCTCCAGCATAGATGAAGTGTAAGATTTCAGTAGATGATCCCAGTAGGGAGTGTTCGCAAGATAAATTGGATTTGTTTCGTCAGATAATCCAATTCCCCAGCCATCCAGAATGATTAACAAAATTTTTTGCTGAGTACGCTCTCCGCCCTCTTTGAGCAGGTTTTCGCCCGTCATCTCTGACGGCTGCGGAATTTTTAATGCATATAATATCGTTGGTGCAATATCCGCGAGTTTGCCATTCTGTAAATGAAGATATTTTTCTTTGATAGGATCAATAATTACGAATGGCACCTGGTTAGTTGTGTGTGAAACATGTGGAGAGCCATCTTCCTGATACAATGTTTCCAGGTTACCGTGATCTGCAGTAATAAAAATGAGATATCCAGCCTCACTGGCAGATTCAACAACTTTCTTGAGATGTTTGTCTACTGCTTCTGCGCATTTAATTTTCGCCTGCGTATTCGCAGTGTGACCAATTACATCTCCATTGGCGAAGTTGGTAACGATGAAATCAACTTGTGCCCTCAAGCCATTCTTTACAGCCTGAGCAACTTGCTCAAGGTGCATCTCTGGAACCTGCTCATATGGAATCCCTCTTGGGGAAGGGATACGAACATCCTCTTCGAATGGAAAAGGGGAGTTATTACCGCCATTTAGAAAGAAGGTTACATGAGCAAATTTCTCTGATTCGGATATATGCAACTGCTTTAGCCCCGCATTACTAATGCTTTCTGCAAGTGTTGATTTAATTTTTGACGGAGCAAATGCAACTGGCAGATCTTTGAATTTTTCGTGATAGAGCGTCAATATAGAAAAAGTAAAAGGCCCTTGTTCAATACGATTAAAGTGCTGGTAATCTGGATCCGTAAATGCTTCTGTTAATTGAATCTCTCGCTCTCCACGGCGACAACAAAAGATGACAGCATCACCGGTTTTGATCCTGCCAATTCGCTGATTTTCATTGTCGCACAGGATAATCGGTTCCATATTGTAATCTGTTTGGTTGTCTGCATATAATTTACGGATACCTTCCGCAAATATAAAACCAGTGTTTATGCATAGGGGTTTATCAGTCATGGATCCTCCGAAGGAAAAGGGGGGAGTTTACTCCCCCCATTAATCAGGTTTAGTTCCTTTGAGGAAAATGGTTGAGCAAATCACTCAATTTGTTAATCATCAAGTCCGGTTTTGTAGATTCAGTAAGTTCTACGGGTTCATCCTCTGGGTCAGGCATAATAATAATCATTCCAAAACCAGCCTTGCGTGTTCCTTCAACATCTCTCAGAAGATTATCTCCAATGTATGCACATTTGCCAGGGTCTACATTTGCCTGTCGGGCTGCTTCAATATAAATTTTTGTTCCTGGTTTTCGATGACCAAAAATTGAAGATAAAATGACCACAGGGAAATATTGTTTCATCCCATCTTCTTCCAACCATTGGGGAATCTCCCGTTCAGTAATGGTGTTACTGATGATTCCCAGTCTGTATCCGCGTTTGGTTAATTCTGCAACAACATCCTTGGCGTCTGGTTGGGCAAACCTGCGTCCCATTGTCTTTCGGTAAAGGAATGTCAACTCGCCGGCCAGAGGACCGATCTTTTCTGCCGGATATTCAGGAAGCAGCCAGCGAGTCCATAATTCGCGTTCTGATGCTTCCAACAAGGTTTCAAATGCCCATTTTCGATAAATTTTATATCGAGTATCCAGCATGGCGCAGAAGACATCAGGATCCGATTCCGGGCTGACAAATTCAGCAATTTTTTTTCTTGCTTCCGCTTGAAACGGCTCATCTTTCACGAGGACACGCAATGTATTACCGACATCAATAAAAATTACTTCGATATCCTTATTCATTCCTTTTCCTTTCAAGAATCAAAATTTGTGTGATCTATTATGATGAGCACGGGAACAGGAACAGGTATCAATCTAAAGAACCTGAAACCCACGTATGAACGAATTCTTACAACAACATATTAAAATGTAATATAACATACATTTGCAGAAAAAACAACATAATTACGAAAAATGAAAGAAAACTTGCATAAATAAATTCTTGAATAACCTTGAATCATTCATGTGACTTTTATTGAATATTTATGTCAATAACCATATACTAATAATGAATGGTGTAAAAATGCATAAGGTATCAATATTACGATTGATTCTAGCTTCCTTTGTGATATTCCATCTGCTTGGTGCTCAAGTATATCCTGTATCCGCAAAGGGCTATTCTCCTGTTATGATTCTGGCTGATGAAGATGGAGATAAGGGATTCTGGGAAAGGATGATGGAAAAACTGTCATTATCCAATTTGCTGGATAAAATCTTCTCTTATTTTGAAGAACAAGATGCCAAAATGGATGCCCTATATATTAATTCGAACTTTACAGATAAAGAAAGGCAACAGATTTCAGAGTACAGTGGAGGGAAATCTCCCGCCGAATTAACTTCGGAATTTTGCAATACATCCAAGACATCTGATGCCCAAATGATGATGGAAGATATAAGGCGCTCTTATTCTGGTACCGAAGCTGATCCAAAATCTCCAGTACACTTGATCGAGCTTTTTGAGCGGATGAGCAGCTTCTGCCCCTAGTGCAAATTTTCCTGGTTATAAATTTCTTCGAATAATGTCCGTGATATTTAACTGGTGGCGGTATTCCAGTTGATTATTCATCATCTGGATCTGTTTTCTTGGAGAATAGAAAACTTCACTCCAACCATAACCTGCACAAGCAGTATCAGCGATTGCATTTCCTTGAGCATCCTTACCCCACCAATCTCTGTATTCCATCTCCATATCAGGCATGATGTGAAAATCAGGAATATTAAAATGTGCAGAGTAGTAGTAATCGGGGGGTAGCGCATTTAACAGGGTTTCAAAAACATGAACCCTCACTCGGGTATTGTGATTTATCTCTGATCGGGCAATTCTGCACAATCCTCGGACCGTTGAGAGGGGAGATACTACTTCAATTCGCTCGAGGTTTTCGAATCTTTCCTTGACACGTGCGATAACCTCTTTCATTACTAATC
>Ga0228535_1003704_pt1 | contig 10365 bp, 8 predicted proteins | sample SJ1metagenome_FD_168457 | JGI IMG/M metagenome (GOLD analysis project Ga0228535, IMG submission 168457) | Enriched culture of PCE-dechlorinating microbial communities from Ithaca, New York, USA - SJ1 | ecosystem: Engineered > Modeled > Simulated communities (microbial... > Unclassified | place... | reverse complement strand
TCTGTATTTCCGCTCAGCACAGGCCCTGCACCCGCGACCGTGCAGCCCCCTGTCGTCGTAGAGACACCGCCCGCCCCCCCGGTCGAAGTGGCGCAACCGGCCGGGACCGCATCGGCAGAACCGCCTTCCGGAGAAATCAGGCTTGAAAAGTTACCGACTCCACCGGTGACCCTTGACCAGAGCGATGTCTGGGTCCGTGGGCGGGCGCAGGGTCTTTCGGCCCATCCCGGGTTTCACGACTGGTTGCAGATCGACCACCTGATTCGCATCATCACGGTCGTTGCCGTGAACATCGCCGAGGGGATAAGCCCGAAACCGCACCTCGGTTTCCTGAACTTCGAAGCGCCCTTCCTGGTTGAGGAGCGTGCCTCCCGCATCGTTCTGGATCCGAACAGTTACCGTCGCTACGACGGGATCACGGCTATCCTCTCCTCCGTCGACCCCCAGGCCGTCGCACGCCTCTTTCGTGAGTTGCTGCCGCTTTTTCAGGAAGCCTACCGCAACCTGGGCTACCCGAACCAAAACGTCGAACCTGTCTTTATGAAGGCCATCCGCACGGTCCTGCGTGTACCCCTTGTGGAAGGGGAAATCGAACTGAAGCCGGCTGAAAAGGGGATCAATTACCGGTTTGTAGACGATCGGCTGGAAGGTCTGAACAAGGCGCAGAAGCACTTCGTCCGCATGGGTCCGCGAAACCTCCTCATCATTCAGGATACATTACGGCAGATCGCGATGGCCCTGGGGGTGCCCAAGGAACGACTCCCGAAAGCCGCCCGCCTGCTCCCGAGGGCTGGCCGTCCGTAATCCAAACCTGAAGGCAGATCGGAGTGTCCGGGATTCTCCAGGAACCGGCACATTGCCATAAACCGTCGAGGCCAGGGATCGAGTTTCTCCCGGGGGCCCGTCGTGGTCTCGACGGCATCAGGTTTTTTCGCTTTACGGCGGCGCCAATAGCGCTTATAATCCCCACATTCTGCTGATCCTCTTCGGACCGCTCCCGCTGTCTTCGTTCATCCGCTCTTGAATCATGCACTTGTCCAGCGTTGGGTTTGTTCCTTTCACACAGTGGTACGTCTTTGAATCTTTGCCGAGGTGATGCCATGGCACAGGACAAAGAGGCGGCCTCCGCGGTCGAAGAACTCGAGATCGGCCGGAAAATCAGGACCCTCCGCGAAAAACAACGATTCACCCTCGAAGACCTCGCCGCCAAGACGGCTCTCCCCAAAGCCCTTCTTGCCGACATCGAGAACGGGGATTTCGTCCCGCCCGTAGCGACGCTGCTGAATCTTGCACGCGCCCTTGGTGTGGGGATGGGCCATTTTTTCAAGGACGAGGCGCCTGGGGTGCGGATCTCCCTCACCCGCAGCAACGAGCGCGTTCCGATCCGTAAGCGGCCCCACCACCGGGAGGGTGAGGTGGACTACGTCTACGAGGCCCTGGAAACACGCAAGTCCGGCAAGCACATGGAGCCTCTCCTCGTGGAGTTCCAACCCTCTGAGACGGCTGATATGGTCTTCACCAGCCACGAAGGGGAGGAATTTGCCTACCTTCTGGAGGGAAGGCTTGAATTCCGGACGGATAACCGCGTAGAAGTCCTGGATCCCGGCGACACCATCTACTTTGAGTCGGACCTCAACCACAGCTTCCGCTCCCTCGACGGGAAACCGGCGAAGGCGCTGGTTGTGGTCTGGAACCGCAAATGAAGGAGGTCCCATGCTGGAACTCCGTTTTCACGGGCGCGGCGGCCAGGGGACCGTCGTCGCCACCATCCTTCTGGCCAAGGCCTTCTTCCGGGCGGGTTACGAGGTCCAAAGTTTTCCTTTTTTCGGTGTCGAGCGGCGGGGTGCCCCGGTTGAAGCCTACGTCCGTCTGGACAGGGAGAAGATCCTCCTCAGGACGAACGTCACCGCTCCCGATCACGTCGTCGTCCAGGATCGGTCGCTCCCGCAGTCCATCGATGTGACCAGGGGGCTGAAGCCAGGCGGATGGCTCCTCATCAACAGCCCGTCGCCCCCGGAGGAGGCGGAGCGGTTCGCTCCTTTCCGGGTGGCCTTTGTGGACGCGAACCGGATCGCTCTGGATCGGGACCTCGGCACGCGGACCCACCCGATCGTCAACACGGCGATGATCGGCGCTTTCGCCCGTATCCTGGACATGCCGCCGCTTTCGGCCATCGCCGAGGCCATCCGGGAAGAGATACCCGCACGAGCCGAGGCCAACATCGGCGCGGCCCAAGAGGCGTTCCAGTCCGTGTCTCTGGCCCCTTTTCCCGGGGGGTCCGTCGGACCGTAACGCCACTCAGCGGCACCATGCCTAGGGCCGGCGGAAGATGCAGCAGCATACCGGAGAGACGGCGATGAATGGAACTGAGATGCGCAACAAGCTCCTCATCCCCCGCTCCTGTATCACCACGGAGGGAAACAAGACGGGATCCTGGCGGTTCCTCCGCCCCCGCTACGAGGACAAGACGGCCCCCTGTGCGGCAGGCTGCCCTGCAGGAGAGGATATCCCCCGAATCGAGATGCTCACCTCCCGGGGACTCTTCAAGGAGGCCTGGGAGACGATTCTCAGGGAGAATCCTTTCCCTGCCGTCTGCGGCAGGGTCTGTTTCCACCCTTGCGAAGCCCTCTGCAACCGGGGCGAATACGACGCGGCCGTCGCCGTCCATACCCTGGAGCGATTCCTCGCCGATACAGCCGCCCGTTGCGATTTCCGGTCCCCCATGGAACCCGTCCGCACCCGGGAGGAACGGATCGCCGTGGTCGGGGCGGGACCGGCGGGATTGGCCGCCGCCCGGTTCCTGACGCTCCTCGGCCATCGGAGCGACGTCTTCGAGGCTGCCCCGGAGGCGGGAGGCGTTCTCCGCTGGGGGATCCCTGCCTATCGCCTCCCCGGAGAGGCCCTCCGTCAGGATATTCGCCGTCTGGAAAGGGAAGGGGTGCAGATCTTCACGGGCCGCCGGATCGACCGCGCCTTCCTCACCGACGCCGCAGGGACCTATGCCGCCGTCGTCGTGGCCTGCGGTCACGGCCGTGGCCAGGCCATGGCAATCCCCGGCGAAACCGAAACCGGCATCGTCGAGGGGCTCGATTTCCTCAGGGGCATCCGGGAAGGAAAAGGGGACCCCTGCGACGGGCTGACCGCCGTGATCGGAGGCGGAAACACTGCCGTTGATGCGGCCCGAAGCATCGTCCGCCTGGGCGGGAAGGCCGTGATCCTTTACCGTAGGCGGCGCCAGGACATGCCTGCCTTCCAGGACGAGGTCCGGATGGCCCAGGAGGAAAGGGTCATCATCGAGGAGCTTGTGGCCCCGGCCGCCGCGCTTCGGGACGGCGAGGAAATCGTCCTCACCCTCCGGCGGATGATCGTGTCCGGCGAGGAGCATGACGGCCGGGGGCGCGTCGTTCCCGACGGGGAAAAGTCGAAGGACCTGCGCGTCCGGCGGATCGTCCGGGCGATCGGTGCCGGCCCGGAGGCCGCCTGGATGTCTCCGGAGACGGACGCCGCAGGCATCCTGACGCTCGGCCATTGCCGCCTCGCCTTTCCGGAGCGCCAACCGGCGGTTGCTTTCGTTGGAGACCTGATCACCGGAACAAAGAGCGTCGCCCATGCCATCGCCTCGGGCAAAGAGGCGGCCATCGCCCTGGACGCCTTCTTCAACGAAGGCCGGGAGGCGATCCTCCCGCGGCTCCGGGACTGCACCGTGGGCGACGGGACGGCCCTTTCCCTGGAGATCCTTCTGGGAGGCGAGCGGCGCCTCCGGAGCCCCCATGTGGTCGGTTACGCCGAGATCAACACCGACCACTTCCGCTTCGCCCCGCGTCTCACCCAGCCGCGCCTGCTCATCGAGGAGCGCATTAGGGGCTTCTCCGAGATCGACCTCAAGATCTCCGCCGGCCTGGCGATGAAGGAGGCGGAACGCTGCTTCAACTGCGGGCTCTGCAACGGCTGCGACAACTGCCGACTTTACTGCCCCGATGTCGCCGTGATCCGGGAAGGGGAGGCGAGACGGATCGCCTACGACTACTGCAAGGGGTGCGGCCTTTGCGTCGTGGAATGCCCCAGGGATGCCATGTTTCTTGAAGAGGAGGGGAGATGAGGCGGGTCATCGAGGGAAGCCAGGCGGTCGCGGAGGCGGTGAGGCTGGCGCGGGTCCAGGTGATCTCGGCCTATCCGATCACGCCGCAGACCCACATCGTGGAGATCCTCTCGGAGTACTGCGAGAAGGGGACGCTCCCGGCCCGTTTCCTCAGGATGGAGAGCGAACACTCCTGCCTCGCCGCGCTGATCGGGGCGCAGATGATGGGCGTCAGGACCTTCACGGCCACCTCCTCCCAGGGCCTGGCCTACATGCATGAACTTCTGCACTGGACGGCCGGCGCCCGCCTGCCCATCGTCATGGCCGAGGTGAACCGGGCCCTCGCCCCCGGGTGGAACATCTGGACCGACCAGGGAGACAGCCTTTCCCAACGGGACACGGGCTGGCTGCAGCTCTATTGCGAGGACGCACAGGAGGTCCTGGACTCGACGCTCATCGCCTTTCGCCTGGCCGAAACGGTCAGCCTCCCCGTCATGGTCGTCCTGGACGCCTTCTACCTCTCCCACACCTACGAGCCCGTGGACGTCCCGGCCGTGGAGGCGGTGGATCGCTTCCTGGCCCCCTATGCACCGCGGTTCCGGATGGACCAGACCGTCGCCTGCAGCTTCGGCTCCCTGGTCACGCCCAATGACTACATGGAGATGCGCCACGACATGGCCCTCGCCATGGAGGACGCCCTGGATGAGCTGGGCAGGATCGAGGCGGCCTTTGCCGGCGTCTTCGGACGGAACCACGGGGCCATCGAAGCGATCCATTGCCAAGACGCCGAGATCGTCCTGGTCACCTCGGGGACGATCACGAGCACCGCCCGTCTCGTCGTCAAGGCCCTCCGGGAACGAGGGGAGCGGGTTGGACTCCTGAAGATCCGCCTCTTTAGACCTTTTCCCGGCGCCCAGCTCCGTGAAGCCCTGAAGACCGCAAAGAAGATTGCCGTCATCGACCGGAACTGCTCCTTCGGCGCAGGAGGGATCTTCGCCCAGGAGCTGAAGGCGGCCCTGTGCAACCTCGATCCCTGTCCGCTCGTTTACGGCTACATTGCCGGGATCGGCGGCCGCGACGTGACGCCGGGGACCATCGAGGACATCTACCGGCGGACCCAAGAGACCGATCGGCCCTCGGACGACGGGCTTTGGATCGGGCTCAGGGAGGAGGCCCCTCATGGACGCTGAAATAACGGAACGGGAATACATGCACTCGGGCCATGTGGGCTGCCCGGGGTGCGGGGCGACCATTGCCATGCGCTTCCTTCTCAAGGCCCTGGGCGAGAAGACGGTCATGGTCGTGCCGGCCTGCTGCTGGTCGGTGATTGCCGGCCCCTATCCGCAGTCGACCCTTTCCATCCCCGTCATCCACGCCGCCTTCGAGACGGGCGGCGCCACGGCAAGCGGCGTCCGGGCCGCCCTCGACATGCTGGGGGACAGGGAAACGACCGTCGTCACCTGGGCAGGCGACGGCGGCACCTTCGACATCGGCTTCCAGTCCCTCTCCGGGGCGGTGGAGCGCAACGAGAACTTCCTCTACGTCTGCTACGACAACGAGGCCTACATGAACACGGGAATCCAGCGCAGCTCTTCGACTCCCTACGGAGCCTGGACAACGACCACCCCGGGCCGGGAGTGGAAGAAGATGCGGAAGAAAAACATCGTCGAGGCGCTGGTGGCCCACCGGGTCCCCTACGCCGCCACGGCGAACATCGCCTTCCCCGAGGATCTCCTCCGCAAGGCCCAGAAAGCCCGCGACATCCAGGGCTCCCGCTTCCTCCACATCTTCGCGAGCTGCCCCACGGGATGGCGGATCCCCTCCGAGATGTCCGTGAAGATCGCCCGGATGGCCGTCCAGACGAACATCTTCCCCCTCTACGAGGTGGAAGAGGGCGTTCGTTATACCCTCAACCACAAGCCCCGGGGCTACCTCGTCCGCGAGTACTTCCGCATCCAGGGGCGCTTCCAGCACCTGACCGACCGGGATCTCGACGAGATCCAGAAGATGGTGGACGACGACTGGGAGATCCTCCTGAAGAAGGCGGGGGAGCGGGCCTAGGACTCACCTGCGGCTGGCGATCCGCGGGATCATGGCGTCGGTCAAAGAGGGATTTTGGGGTTCGTCACTCCCTCAAACCGCTCCCAATAACAAGCGCTTCACCCCTTCTCCTCGCCGGTGATCAAGCGCCGGACCCTCTCGAGCTCTTCAGGGGTGTCAACCTCGACAGAATCGTGGGGGGTGACCACGACCCGGATCCGGTACCCCCTCTCCAGCGCCCGGAGCTGTTCGAGGGCCTCCAGGCGCTCCAGAACCCCTTCGGGCAGCGAGGTGAAGGTGCGCAGAAAGGCGCGGCGGTAAGCGTAGATCCCGTGATGCTTGTAGTAGTCGGCCTTCTTCCCCCGGTCGCGGACAAAGGGGATCGTGGACCGGGAGAAGTAGAGGGCAAAGAAGTGCTCGTCGAAGACCGTTTTGACGGCATTGGGATGGGTGATCTCCTCTTCCCGGACGATCCGGTAGATCAGGGTGGACATGGGGATGGAGGGGTCCTCGACGAGCGGCCCGACCACCTCGTCGACCTGGGCCGGCTCGAAGAGGGGCTGGTCGCCCTGGATATTGACGACAATGGCGTCGTCGGCAAGCCCCAGTACGTCGACGGCCTCGGCGATACGGTCCGTCCCGGAACGGTGGCGGGCCGCCGTCATCACCGCACGGCCGCCGAAGGCCTCGACCGCACGGAAGATCCGTTCGTCGTCCGTCGCCACAGCGGCAAAGGAGACGCTCTTCGCCATGAGGACCCGCTCGTAGACGTGCTGGATCATCGGCTTTCCGCAGAGATCGGCAAGCGGTTTCCCCGGAAAGCGGCTCGACTCGTAGCGGGAGGGGATGATGCAGACAACCTGGAGGGACATGTTCAATCCTTATAGATAGGGATCGTCCTTCAGGAGGTGGTTCTTCACATAATCCCCGACCGCCTCCTCCAGAGGGCGGAAGGCGACCGGACAGCCGGCGGCGCGGATCTTGTCCATACGCGCCTCGGTGAAGTACTGGTACTGCCCCTGGATCGCTTCGGGCATCTCGATGTAGTCGATCCGGACCGGAAGGTCCATGGCGGCGAAGACCGCCCCGATCAGATCGTTCCAGGTCCTGGCCTGGCCGGTCCCGAGATTGAAGATGCCGTTGACCTCTCTGTGGTTCAGGAGCCAGAAGAGGACCTCCGCGCACTCCTTCACGGGGACGAAATCCCGCATCTGGCCGCCGTCGGCGTATTTGGGTTTATAGGATTTGAAGAGCCGCACCTTCCCGGTTTCGCGGATCTGGTGGAAGGCCTTGAAGACCACGCTCGACATCTCCCCCTTGTGGTACTCGTTCGGACCGAAGACGTTGAAGAACTTGATCCCGACGGCACGGTCGCCCATCCTCTTCCGGAGAAGCCAGAGGTCGAAGAGCTGTTTCGAATAGCCGTACATGTTGATCGGCTTGAGCGCCCGGGTCATCTCGTCGTCGTCGGAGAAGCCCCGCGATCCGTCGCCGTAAGTCGCCGCGGAGCTCGCGTAGATGAACCGGACGCCATGCGACAGCGCCCATTCGGCCAAACGGCAGGAGTAGTGGAAGTTATTCTCCATCAGATAGCCGGCGTCGCGCTCCGTCGTGGAGGAGCAGGCCCCCATGTGGACGATCGCCTTGCAGGGGAAGGGAACCCGCTCGCCGGTCACGAGCGACAGGAAGTCGTCCTTGTCCAGATAGTCGGCATATCGCCTCTTGACGAGGTTCCTCCACTTCTCGGACGTCCCCAACTCATCGACGACGATGATGTCTTCGATTCCCTCGTCGTTGAGTCTGGCAACAAAGGCGCTCCCGATGAATCCGGCGCCGCCTGTCACAACGATCATAACGCCGACCCCTTAGACCATGCTGTTTCCCCGGCCACTCCCTGCACCCTACAGCGCCTTGGCCGCCTTCTCGATCCCCTTGCGGATCTTCTTGAGGGCCGCGGCCGGCATCTTAACGTTGATCCCCATGATGAGCGTCCGGCCGAGGAGGTCCTCCGCCCGCGGGATCGCCTTGCGGCTGTAGGTGACCTTCCGGTTGCGCGGATCGTTGAAGGCGCTCTTCGTCTGGGCCGTGGACTTGGCCAGGAAGTGCTCCCAGTTAGGAACGTAGTGCCAGAAGTTTTCCTTGAAGCAGGTCGTCCCGATCCCCTCGGCCGAAAGGGCCTTCTGGAAGGCCTTCGCCAGTTTCTCCGTCGGGAGGTTGAAGGCCAGATGAGTCGCCGAATCGCCCTGGGGGTCGGGCACGGCGCGGAATTTCAGGCCCGGGATCTTGGCCAGCATCGCCTCGATGGCGGCCTTGTTCTTCCGCTGGGCGGACAGGACCCGCTTGAGCTTCCTGAGCTGAGCGAGGCCGATGGCCCCCTGGAGTTCGTTCATCCGGTAGTTGAAGCCGAGGATCGTCCGACCGTCGAGGGCGCGGCTGACCTTGGAAAGGTGGTCGTGGCCGTGGTCATGGTACCATTCGGCGCGATGGAAGAGGTCCAGATCATCGGTCAGGATCATCCCCCCCTCGCCGGTAACGATCGTCTTGTAGTGGTCAAAGCTGAAGATCCCCATCTGGCCGAAGGTGCCCGTATACTTCCCCTTGATGCTCGCCCCGCAGGCCTGGGCGTTGTCCTCGAGGACCAGGAGCTTGTGCTTCTTGGCCACCTTCATGATCTTGTCCATCCGCGCCGGCGCGCCGCACATGTGGACCGGGATGATCGCCTTGGTACGAGGGGTGATCTTGTTGGGGATGTCGTCGGGATCGAGGTTGAGCGTGTCGTCGATATCGGCCATGACCGGTATCGCCCCGACCTCGAGGACGGCCTCGTAGGTGGCCATGAAGGTGAAGGCCGGACAGATCACCTCGTCGCCCGGCCCAACATCGAGGGCCGTCAACGCGACCTTGAGGGCGCAGGAGCCCGAACTCACCGCCTGGGCATAGCTGGACCCGAAGTACTTGGCAAAGGCCTTCTCGAAATCCCGGACCTTCCAGATCCCCTGCCGTTCCTTGTCAAGGGAATAACGGGCCAGGATCCCGGTCTTGAAGAGGACCGTAAGTTCCTTCAGTTCTTCCTTACCGATCAGTTCCGCACCGGCCATAACCTCAAACCCTCCTTCTCCAACCGTCCCGACGGGACGGGAAAATGATGATCCACCGCTTGGAAAACACCGCGCCGCCGGACGGTGAAGTCCGGAGGCGCGAATCGACATTTCAGTCGTGGCCCGCTGCCGCCCCGAAGCGGAGCGGACGCCGGGGAGCTTGTTGAGCTAGGAATAGGCCTCCTGGTAGAGCTCCACCATCTCCTCGGCCGTCATCTTGCACGGGTTATTGGCCAAGGGCCTGGCCACCGTCAGGGCCACCTTCGCCAGTTCGGCGAATTCCTCCTGAGGGATCTCCAGTTCCTCGAGCGTCGTCATGACGCCGCAGTCCTCAATCAGGGCCTCCACGGCCTCCACGGCCAGATAGGCCGCCTCCCGAAGGGGCAGGTCATCCACGACCTCGCCCATCACCTCGGCAATGTTGACGAACTTCTCCAGGGCGCCGGGGAGATTGAAGGCCATGACCCGCGGGAGCATGATCGTGTTGGCCAGGCCGTGGGAAACGCCGTACTTGCCCCCCAGCGGGTAGGAGAGGGAGTGGACCGCCGTCACACCGGCGTTGGCCAGCCCCAGCCCCGCATAGAGGCTCCCCAGGAGCATCGCCTCGCGCGCCTCGATGTTCGTGCCGTCATGGACCGCCGTCCGCAGGTTCTCGGAGATAAGCCGAATCGCTTCGAGGGACATCAACTCGCTCATGGGCGAGGCGTTGATCGAGGTGTAGGACTCGATGGCGTGGCACAGGGCGTCGATCCCTGTCGTCGCCGTGGGATGGGGCGGCAGGGAGAGCGTCAGCTCCGGATCAAGCAGGGCCAGTTCCGGGTAGAGGTAGGGGCTGTTCATCCCCTCCTTCTTCTTCAGCTTCTTGCGGATGAAGACGGCGGTAAAGGTCACCTCGCTCCCCGTTCCGGCGGTCGTCGGGACCATGATCTTGGGGAGCCCCGGGCCTGGGACCTTGTTCAAGCCGAGGAAATCCTCGGCCTTGGCCTTGTTCGCCGCTAGGACCGCGATGGCCTTGGCCAGGTCCATGGCGCTCCCCCCTCCGATGCCGACCACCCCGTCGCACCGCTTCTTCAGGGCGAGCCGGGTCCCCTCGTCGGCCAGCTCTAGGGGGGGCTCCGGTTCCGTCTTGTCGTAAAGGGCATAGGAGAT
>Ga0228535_1003703_pt1 | contig 10368 bp, 13 predicted proteins | sample SJ1metagenome_FD_168457 | JGI IMG/M metagenome (GOLD analysis project Ga0228535, IMG submission 168457) | Enriched culture of PCE-dechlorinating microbial communities from Ithaca, New York, USA - SJ1 | ecosystem: Engineered > Modeled > Simulated communities (microbial... > Unclassified | place... | reverse complement strand
CTGCTGCAACAGACGATGAACCAATATATCCAGATGGTACTCGAAGAACACTTCAATCCAAAAATTAATGAGAAAGGTGGAACAGATATGAACAGCAACAACAGAACCCTGGCGTTTCAGGTGTCGGAGGAATTTTTTCAGCGGGTAAAGGATTATCTTGCCAAGCACCCCAAGCTCAAGCAAAGAGAATTTGTTGTCGGTTTAATCGAGCAGGAACTGACAAGGTTTGAGTCGCAGGAGGCGCAGTCGGAGCATGCCGACAGCGTCACTGCTCCCGATGATACTACCGACAAAAGTACATCGGGGAATGACGTGGATGAGCACACTGCTCCTGAAGATTCCCCCAATAGCGGAGAGGCCGCTGAATAAAATCAAACAAGGTTAGGCCCCGCAGGTTTTGATTCTGCGGGGCCTAACGCTGTTCAAAGAAGAAATAATTTCAGATATCGAAGACAATCTGAATGCACATGCATTCAAGTATGGAGGGCTCGCTCTATGAACAGAAAAGAAAAAAAGGCAGCGAAGGAAAAAGCCTCTACCCGCCAGCTTATAGGCATCAATGGCATCACTGACTATAGTCTGGTTACCGGCTATGGAAGACTGGTGTTTTTTATGATTAAACCGACGAATATCAGCGTCCTGTCCGACGCTAGCATTGGGGCGCGGATCTACGCCCTGATGAATGTCCTCAAAGGAATTGCGGAGATTGAAATGCTCTGCTTGAATTCACGGGAGAACTTTGAGGACAATAAGATTTTCCTGCACCAGCGCGTAGACGCGGAACAAAACCCCGTCATCCGTAAGCTGCTGGAGCAGGACATGGCAAACCTGGACCGGATGCAGGTTCAGATGGCAACAGCACGGGAATTCCTTATTATCATTCGTCTGCGTGAGGAAAAAGAATCCGATGTTCTCCCGTATCTCTCCCGCATCGAAAAAAGTCTGAAGGACCAGGGTTTCACTGCGCGTCGGGCGAATGAAGCGGACATCAAGCGTCTGCTGGGTGTTTATTTTGAGCAGAATGTGACCACCGAGAAATACGAGAATTTTGACGGGGAACGCTGGGTCATCTTAAATGACTGAGCGGCCCGTGATTGTATTGCTTCTTTTTATAAAACCGGGTATAATGATAATACATGGAAGGAGGCGACAAAGCGCATGGATACTGAGATCATGGCAATTGCGGAAACCATCAGAAATACCGTGGATTGCGAAAAAATATATCTCTTCGGCTCTTTTGCCTATGGCGAGCCGCATAAGGACAGCGATCTGGATTTTTATGTGGTACTCCCGGACGATTCTAACCTGCGCCCGATAGAGGCTATGCGGAAAATCCATCAAAATCTGGGCAACGTAAAGCTAACGATGCCGGTCGATGTTTTGGCCGCACGGTCAAGCCGATTTGCGGAAATGAGCGAGCTGCCGACCATGGAACGCCGGATCGCCAGAGAGGGGGTCATGCTGTATGAACAGGGCGGAATTAGTCAGAGAATGGTTTGAGATCGCCTCGACCGATCTGCGCACCGCAAAGCATCTGTTCGAAACCATGCATCCCAAACCTCTTGAAATTATATGTTACCATTGCCAACAGGCTGCTGAAAAAGCGTTAAAAGGTTTCCTGGTTGATCAAGAAGTAGAGCCGCCGCGGATACATGACCTTTCGAGTCTGTGCCTGATGTGCGCGGAATATAATAGCTCTTTTATCCCTATTAAGGAGGTTTGTCGGGAACTGACCGCCTATGCTGCTTCCACCCGGTATCCAAGTCATGTGGAGATCGAGGAACAAGACGCAATATCCGCATTGAAAGAGGCAGAGCAGATTTATACATTCTGCTCCGATCTTATCCCAACGATGCACCCCACTGAACAGGGACCAAAGCTGTCAATGTAACACAATAAAACCACATCGATATGACGCCCGCTGATCTATAACAGCGGGCATTTTTATTAATATGAATACGGCCGGTAAGAGGTCAAACCGGCCGCTGCAATGAATTGCCGCCGCACCTCCTGCCGGTCTACGACAGACAGGAGGATGAATTCAGTGAAAGAAAACAGAAAAACAACAGGCACGGGTACTGCTGGGGGCGACAAAATCAAGGATTTCCTCGACATGATTGCGCCGGGCATTATTAAATTTCAGACCGACCATTTTATTTGCGGCAACACCTTCAGGTGCGTTTGGGCCTTGCGTGAATACCCGACAAGGTAGTTATAGACGATGAAAAAGCAATGGGAAGCTGACGCAGTACATCAGCTTCCTATTTTGCTCATTAGGTACGCCTTTGGAGGCAAAGATGAACGGCAAGTATTCAAATGACTTTAGCAATCAACTGAATAAGATTAAAATACTTTCCGCCCTCAGCCTCCATCATTTTTATATCGTTTACGGCATAGGGATTGGGACTGGTAAGCCATTCATCCCATGCCTGCTTGCAACAGTTCATTTCGCGGATATCTACGATTTCAATACCCTCTGCTTCGCTCCACAAATCCTTCCACCAGTCAATCGAGCGTATCGTCCTTGCCACCTCATCATTCCAAAACGGCTTCATTTCATCGGGAACATTTTTCCCAAATTCGTATTTTAAGCTGGGAATAGCCACAGCGATATGACCGCCCCTTTTTACGAAAGGAATAAGCGACGGAAGCATTTCCACCGTATCGCCAAAATGATGGTAAGCGTCCACGGTGAACAACAGGTCAAAATATCCGTTTGCGAAAGGCAGCCCTTTGGTCGCGTCTACGGAAATGGGAACGGCCTTATCATCAATCCCGATAGATTTGAACCGCTCATAGTTTTCAGTTGGCGAAATCCAAAGGTCGGCGGCAAAAACGGATGCGCCATATTTTTTCGTCAAATAAAGCGTGGAAAGACCACACCCGCAGCCGAGATCAAGGATTCGCATATTCTCGTTGATGTTCAGGTGCGACGCTAATTCCTCTGATACCCGCATGGCGTTTGGCCCCATCATAGTGGCTTTCAGGAACTCAGCATTTTTATCGTTGGACATAAACTGTTCTGTAAATGGATACATGGTATTCTTCCTTTCTAATTTTGCCTTATAGAAAGAAAACAAAAAAGCACAGTATATTACTGCGCTACAAACTACACCATTATAAATAATGATGCTCGTTCAATCTGTAAGGCAGTTTTTGGCAGCATAACAAGAGCAGAACAACTGCTCATCTCATGATCTTAACCGAAATCCTTACAGGATGACCGGCATCAACACACCACTCTTTCTTTTATTTACTTTATCATGACACCAATCGTCATGTCAATGTAAAGAATCGCTTTAACGCCTAAAAGTACACAAAATTCAATACGAGATTTATACACACCTATTATACCATATTAAATTCATCAAGTTTTAGCGCCGTCGCAGAAATGTGGCGGCTTTTTCAATGATACCAAATTAAAAGAAAGGAAGTATGTATTATGGTAAAGCAAACAAAGCCAAAGGTTCCGCTGAAGGAGGACGCAAAAATCAATGATTTCCTCGACATGATCGCGCCGGGCATCATCAAGTTTCATACCGACCATTTTATTTGCGGCAACACTTTCCACTGCGTCTGGGCCTTGCGCGAATACCCGACATAGCAGCTATAGACGACAATAATTTGCAGAGTGAATAAGACAAACAAAAAGTGTTGAGTTACCTGAAATCAGATAACTCAACACTACTACATGCTGTTTTACTTAACATTTAAGGCCGATTTGATTCTTTTATATTCCAAATAGGTTAAAGCGATCATGACAGCATCGAAAATAGTAAGCAATATGAGAAATACGGACTGAGTAAATGTATAACGGTATACCTGATATGCGATAAACAAAATTAAGGAGACGATGGTAAGCGGATATGCCCATAGCTTTCTGCGCCACAGCAAAAGAATCAGGATGCACTTTATAATCCCATGCGACATTAAGTAAAACACAGCAAAATGCTGTGTGCTGATCGAAAAGCTATTACTTAAGGCTATCAGGAAATTAGCCACCTTATCTCTTGGGTCTTCCAAAAGCTCATGCTTAGTCAAAAAGCGTGTCAGTAAATTCAGTCTATCCGGAGTGAGAAATAACAGGCCCGCTCCACCGATGATCTCCATCAAGCCGTGAATGCCCTTTAGCAGCAGTCCAATTTCAAAGCTTACATGAACTATGTCTTTTTGTTTGGAATCATCTTTCATTAAAATTTTCCTATCGTTAAAAACCAATTTTCAATCCTTACTTTTATATAACTCTTTATACCGTTTTGCAATATATTTGCCTGTATCTTTAATCAATATCCAGAAAACGGTGAGCCGATCCTGCAATTTGAGAAACAGCAGCAAAAGCAAAAGAAGTACGAGCAATGCAAAACCCGCGATAAATAAAACCACCGCCGCCTGATTTTCCTTATACATGGCCTGAGCAAAAAGGGAAACCGTGGCCCCATATCGCTGCAGGAGTTGATTGGCTGGTGATGGCAATTGAACCATCGTCAAGGTGTCGGTTGCTCCGGCTTTTGCGATCAGGTAATGATAATAGCTGTTCTGCGTGAGCAATTCCGCTCCGGCACCTCCGCTGATGATATAACGGACTCCGTCTTTTTTGTAATCAAAGTAGCTGTGAATATGGGAGAGATAAACAACAGTCACCTTGTATTGAGCCATGAGATTCTCAAACTTTTGGGCCTCCTGCTTATCCCGAAAGCCGTGGTCAATCGTCTCATCCTCGCTATAGGCTTCAAGCTTTTTCTCGACAAAGCCGCCTTCCTGCTTGACCTTATCGGTATAAGCCTCTATTTCATTTGGCTTGATACCGCTCCTGGGGTCCGTCGGAGGCACATGAGATATAACATAAATTCGCTTACCCTGTGCTTTTTGCAGGTCTTTTTCCAGCCAGGCATACTGAGCATCGGGTATCGCCTGCTTCTCGGCATAACCACGCGAGCTGTCAAGAAAAACAAAATGATTATCGCCAAAATCAAACGAGTAGTATTCCGGCCCATAGAGCTTGGTGTAGGTATCCCGTCCGTTCCCGCGTATATCGTGGTTGCCCAATGTGGTGCACAGAGTTGTGGAAATCCCAGACACTATCTGATCAAAGATGCGGTACTGGTTGGGCTTCCCGCTGTAAACAAGATCGCCGTTGTCAATCACGAACACGGGTTTCAGCGCGTTTACCTGCGAGATGATTTTGTCGAAGGTTTCATAACCATCGCGGCTGTCCCCAAGAATAACGTAATTATCGTCTTCCGTATCGTTCGGCTGAGAGGGATTTATCCGTTTCGTCCCTCCGGCGTCAACACTCAGAGAGAATTCCAGCGTGTTGACCGCAATCCTTGAAGGAGCGAGGCTTTTATCTATGCTCGAGGCATAAAATTCAGGGTTAATGTTTTCAATGTCGATTGCGATGTTCTGTATTGATGTATTTGAATTTTTAATCTCTACGGCGGGCAACGGCGACAGCGCCCTGACGACAAGGCTATCGCCAGCACTGCTGTGTTGTATTCCTTTAACAAATCCCCCGTAGACGGTAATATCGACCCCGTTCCAATTGTAATTGGAAGTGGAATCGTCAGGGTTATAGTTTAAGGGAATCGAGGCAAAACCGCTGTTAATGCTGTAACCGTGATAAGCATTGTATAGAAATAAGCCGGTGCCTGTGATAATGCAAACGCACAGTAATAATATAATGAGTTTGATAATTTTCTTAATCTTCACCTGCAATGCTCCTCGTTCTCTTATGGAAAAGCTTCAACATATTATTTTTGTCTAAAATAACCGAGATTATAAGGGCCGATATGATGCCGATAACGCCGCCGAATAAAAACGGCGCGTTGGAATTGATATGATCCCACATCAGTCCGGCAATGATTGAGGAAAGGAGCAACCCAATTCCCTGAAGCATCCCGTAAAGCCCAAGTATGGTCCCCTTAAGTCCGGACGGAGAGTTCTCCACAATAAAAGCCCGTTCTGCGCCGCTGATAAAAGCGGTGTACGCGCCGTATGCGATGAACAGGATCAGGATAGCGGGTTTCGCGGAGAGAAGCGCAAATCCGAGATAGACAAGGCCGTAAATCAGGTAGCCCGGCACAAGTATCTTGCTTCTCCCGAATTTGTCGGACAGCTTGCCTGACGGAATGGCAAGAACGGAAGTAGCCACATTAAAGATCAGATACAGCAAAAGGACCTGCGAAGCTGAAAAGCCTTGTTCCTGCGCTTTCAGGAGCAAAAACGTATTTGATGAATTTCCAAGGCAGAAAATGAATATTACGGTAAGATACGCTTTCAGCTTCCCGTCCAGCTTCAGCCCCTTCAGCGAGAGCTTTTCGCATGTCGTAACGCTATTTTTATCTTCCCTGACGGTAAAAATGATCAGGATTCCAATGACCGCTGGAATGATGGAAAACAGAAACGCCTTGTGAAACCCAAAATTAGTCGCCACAAAAATGAAAGCAAGCAGAGCGCCGAGAGACGACCCGGCCATATCCAGCATCTTATGCAGCCCGAACGAGCCGCCGAGCTTTTTGACGTCGCTCGACTGCGCCACAAGAGCATCGCGCGGAGCGGTGCGGATACCTTTCCCCGTGCGGTCAATCACGCGCGCAACTAAAACGCCGGGCCATGACGCGGCCAAAAGAAGGAATATCTTATAAATGACAGATGCCGAATATCCGGCAAAAGCGAGACGTTTTTTATTATGGTACACATCTCCGATATATCCGCTGAACACTTTCAAAAGTGAAGCGATGCTCTCGGCAATCCCTTCGATGATCCCCACGATGGCGGGCGAGGCCCCAAGCGTGGCTGTCAAGAAAAGAGGTATCAGAGGGTAAACCATTTCGGTGCTCATATCGACAAACAGGCTGACAAGACCGAGCAATACAATATTGGATAGAACTTTTTTCTTTTTCATTTTGATTCCCTACGCTTTATCGTTATATTCATACACTCTGTCGCAGAAGCCGTCCAGAAGCTCCGTACATTTTGACAGCATTGATTTTGCTTTTTCCTGAAGCGGCGAGCCGAAAGAATCCCTCGCGGCTATTTTTTCATACCATTGCTTCAGTTTGTTGAGTTCTTCTTCGTTTTCCTCGATCTCGGCAAACGTAAAATTCTTACGCGCTATTTCCTTGTCGATCTCCTTGAAAAACTCTTCGCATTGTTCAAGAAGCTCCCCGTATTCCTCGTCTCTTGCCGCGTTAAATTTTTCGATAATTATTTTTTGGCCATCCTCGTCTACAGAGATCGACATGACGAACGCCTCGCCGCCGTTCCGGGAAACCTCATCCTTGACCTCATTTAATAAACTGCAATTTTCGTCGTTTGAAGACAATATCCACATGGACTGCTGAATGCTAACCGCTCCGATTTTTTTCAGCTTTCGCCATATGGATACCCGCGCCCTTGAGGGCTCCCTCGGCAACGTATAGTTGATCGCGATCCATTCGTTTTGATCCATAAAATCGCCCCCCCTGAAAATGTAATACCGGTTACAAGAAAATCATATCATAAAGTAATACTGGTTACAACATAAAAATTATCGGTCTAATTTTGTCAGGCCGATTTTTAATGCAGTTTTTGAAAGGAACGGATTTAATGAAAAAAGGGTTCGAATATAGCCGCAAAAAGTGTCACTTCCTATGGCATATTTATATAATGATTTAAGATGAAATAACGAGATGCTTTGCCATGGTGACCACTCCGGATGTCCCGGATCTTCCATATAAATTTCAAAACGGCGTTAAATATTTCGAGCTCATTGCCGAGCCGGTAAAAAGAGAGATTCTACCCGGCCTATACATAAACGGATGGGGGTACAACGGAAGCATACCAGGCCCGACCATTCAAGTTTACTCCGGAGACCATGTAAGTATCCGAGTCGTCAATCATCTGCCTCAGGCTACGAGCGTACACTGGCACGGGCTGGACGTGCCCAATACAATGGACGGTGTACCTGAAATAGAGCCATCGCCCAAAATTGAGCCCGGCGGATATTTCGATTATTACTTTAAGATAACAAATCCCCCGGGCACTCATATGTACCACACGCATTATGATGACCCGGTCCAGCAGATGATGGGGCTTGGCGGAGCGTTTATTATTTTGAGCCGCAGCCGGAATACGAACATACAACGCGACTATTTTCTGATGCTTCAGGAATGCACAGTGACTGGGCTTATGATGGGAGAAATAACACCAGGCACCTATGATCTCGATCCGATGTCTCATGATTTTAACTTTTTTACAATCAATGGCCGCTGTTTTCCTTATGTAACGCCACTCAAGGTAACAACGGGAGAAAATGTCCTGATAAGGCTTGGCAATATCGTACACGATGCCCACCCCATACATATCCACGGGCACCAATTCATTATATCGGCCAGCGACAGAAACACTATACCCGTTCAAAATAGGCTCATAAAAAGTACGGTCAATATGGCTTCGGGAGAAACATATGATTTGGAATTCAAGGCAAACAATCCGGGAAATTGGCCTTTTCACTGTCATATCCCTCATCATATGTCCAATAACATGCAGCTGACCATGGGCGGGATGACAACAGTTATTTCCTATCAGTAAAACAATCTCATATGCCTTACAATCAAAGTGCGTGTTTTATCGCCATCACAGAAATGTGGTGGTGTTTTTTATATTTGAAAATCAGAAAGGAAGAATGCCCTATGGCAAAACAGCCGAAAATAAAAGCTCCTCTGCAGGAGGATGCCAGGATCAAGGATTTCCTCGATATGATCGCGCCAGGCATCATCAAATTTCAGATCGACCATTTCATCTGCGGGAACACCTACCGCTGCGTGTGGGCGCTGCGGGAGTACCCGACATGGTAATTATAGACGATCAAAATGGGAAGCTGAGTTTCAAATCAGCTTCCCATTTTGATTTATAATGTGCTATACCATACATATCCAATCAGCCATTGTATAATCTAAATTGTTACTATATCCTCCATGTGCAGTAAATACCAGATGTACATCTCTCAAATTTGCAAGTTTTCTGATGGATTCTTCTTGTTCCTTCGTATCCATACAATAAAATGAGCTGTTAGGATATGCTTTGCCGTCAATCAATTTAAAAGCGTCACCTACAAATAAAATTTTATCATCTATCAAGTAGGACATTGAGCCAGGAGTATGACCGGGTGTTTCAATCGCTCTGATTTTGATTTTTCCGGCCGCGACCTCATCATCATCTTTTAGTAGTTTGTATGCTCTGTTGATTTTGCTATTGTAAATAACGCCGTATTTTCTTGCAATTTTCTTTATGATCATGGGTTCCTCATCAGAGGAAAGATATATTTGGGCATTTTGGAAAACAGACAATCCGCTTGCATGGTCAAAATCGGAATGTGTTAGAAACAGGTAGGTAATCTTGTCCGGATCTATGCCTAAAACCGAGAGCTCCCGTTTCAAAATAGAAACTCCAAACCCGGCGTCTATTGCAATCCAATCTGAACCCTTTTTGTATATGAACAGGTTGACCGATCCGGTCCTTATGGCAAATACATTTTCTGTAATTTGCCCGGTCGGAATAAGCTGCATATGTTTTCGACGAACAAATGCTTCGGTACAAAGATCATATACAGAATTAGCGGCCAATCCCATATGCGAATCACTCCATGACTAATATAAGCAATGCGAATCTTGTCTGCGTTTATTATACCACGCTTGACCCAAGAGTGTTCAATGCCGTCGCAGAATTGCGGCGGTTTTTATCTCTAAATTATAAAGGAGGAAAAGTACATGCCCCGTACTAATTTAAAAGCAGTTCCCGTGAGGGAAAATGCCGTTCGCCTGCAAGACTTTATCGACATGATCTCGCCGTCAGTAATCAAGTTTTTCACGGATTACTTCATCTGCGGCAACACGTTCAGGTGCGTTTGGGCGCTGAGAGAATACCCGACATAGTTGTTAAAGACGATGAAAATAACAAAAGAGCATTAGTGACCGTTTCATTACGATTACCAATACTCTGGGAATAACGTAGAAAAGCTATAAATGCGATTATATTTTTTCTGCAAATACCATATGTTCAAGCTTTGATGCAGTTAATTTGCGGCCTGTAGGCCTTATATAGCTATCAGCCATTCGGCTATAATCCAAATCTTCAATCAGCCTATATCCATATCCAGATAAAAAATTGCCTACGTTTTCGGGCCGCATTCCATTGATAAAGATTTTGTTCTTTACAAAGCGTTTATATCCACTTTCCCAACCGAACAGATTTATGCCGTCAATAAAATCTTGATGGATATAAGTAAACGCAATCAAACTACCCGATTTTACTTTTGAAAGGAATGAGAACGTAGAATCGATTCCTTCTTTCGTGAGGTATTGCATAACAGCCTCCCAAATAAAGAAT
>Ga0228535_1003702_pt1 | contig 10370 bp, 8 predicted proteins | sample SJ1metagenome_FD_168457 | JGI IMG/M metagenome (GOLD analysis project Ga0228535, IMG submission 168457) | Enriched culture of PCE-dechlorinating microbial communities from Ithaca, New York, USA - SJ1 | ecosystem: Engineered > Modeled > Simulated communities (microbial... > Unclassified | place... | reverse complement strand
GGTTGTTTGCCTGCAACCACTTGCCCAGCACTTGCTCACTGGTCGATGGGCCTCCCGTCTTCTCCTGCCCGTAGATAAGGGCGGTGTCCAGCAGGTTGCCGCCCTGTTGGAAGTAGATGTCAAGCTGCCCCAGTGCGGTCTGTTCACTGATTGTTTTGCCGTAGTGGTCGCAGCCGAGGGATATGTGGGAGAGCCGTTTGCCGAAGAAGTCGAGGTATTTCATCAGATTTCAATTCCCAGGAATCGCTTGACCAGGATTCCGATCACAAACGATACGGCGGCAACCCCAAGGCTGATGAGCGCCATTTCCAAAAAGCGTTTGCCGAAGGGGAGGTCCTTGGCAACCGAGGTGTAGTAGGTGAAGAGCATGATGATGACCACCACGGTGACAAGCATGAGAACCAGGGCGAGGACATAGCTCTCCAAGAGCAGATAGGGAAGGACCATGAATGCGACGGTGAAGAGGTAAGCGATTCCGGTGTACATGCTGCTCTTTGCGGCATTCTTGTCGCCGCTGTTCTTTGCTGAGAGATACTCGCTCGAGGCCATGGACAGGGTTGCCGATATTCCGGTGATCAAACCGGATAAGGCGATGAGGCGGGTGTTCTGCAGGGCAAAGGTAAGGCCTGCCAGGGTACCGGAGAGTTCGACGAGGGCGTCGCTCAGTCCGAGCACCATGGATCCGATGTATTGGAGCCGCTCCTCGTCGAGCATTGCAAGCAGCTGCTGCTCGTGCCGGTCCTCATCCTCGGCGATTTGTTTCGCCTGCGGTACTTCGGCAATAAGGGCGGAGTAGCCTTTGGTGGCCTTGTCCTCTCCTCTTTCCATTTTTTTCAGGACGAAGGTATAACCGAGCACCATGGCGAGCAGGCTGTAAAACCATGCCTTGATTCTGTTGGGTTTTACTTGTTTTCCTGTCATCTTCTCCCAGATTTTGGCATGTCGGAGTTCTTCTTCACCGATTCGACGCAGAATGTTGCTGTTGTGTTCATCCTTCACCCGTTTGGCAAGATTCTGATAGATGAGATGTTCGGTCAACTCTCCCCGCTGGAGAGCGAGAAGGACCAACATGGTCTTCCTGCTTACTTGTATTTGCTGCATTGCACTTGCTCCTTCAGCCAAGTATAGCCACCCGGTTTGGTTTTGGAAATAGCTTTGCTTGACCGCACCGGTTTCTCTTTGTAGTATTGACGGAGGGCTCAGGAGGAGACATGGATACCAACTACGAGGATTTGATCAAGGTTTTTGCTTCAACAACAGATGTGAATGACATGCAGAAGCTGCTGGAAGAGATGTTGACTCCCAATGAGCTCAAGGATCTGCGGCTCAGGTGGAATCTGATGAAGGATTTGTACAAGGGGCTGCCCCAGCGCGAGATTGCCGCCTCCTATGGCATATCCTTGTGCAAGATAACCCGGGGATCGAAGATACTGAAGCAGAAGGATTCATATTGCAAAAAGCTGCTCAGCGACCGCTATGATGACCATCTTCACCTGTAACGCGCCAACGAATTAGGAGTTCCTCATTCTTCTTGGATGTGGTACCATGAACAAAGATATCTCCAAGTATGCGTGAAGAAGGTTCCCTATTGCTATGAAGAGTCCAAAACGTTCCTTGCTTGCCTTGAAATTGATATGTGATACTCTGGCGATTCTGCTTTCTTGGTTGCTTGCCGGGTATTTGAGATTCTACGTCATTCCCGGCGGTGTTCGCGCATCCTTTACGCTCTTTCTCCAAATTTCTGTTCTGGTGGTAGCCTACACCCTTTTTTTCATCAGCCGTAATGGTTTGTATGTTGAGGATTTGGAACATTCATGGCGTAAAGAGACGAACAAGCTGATTTTCAGTGCATTCGAAGGCTTTTTGCTGTTGGTGATCACCCTCTACTTTGGATTCTTTGCAAAAGTGAGCCGCTTGGCCATCGGACTGCACTTCATCCTTATCATCATATTCTTGGTGACCGAACGAACATTCATATCCGCGTATATCAAGAGCTGTTACCGAAACGGTACGTACAATCGGAAAATCCTTTTGGTCGGCTATGGGGAAAACCTGGAAAAGTATGAGAGTGCACTTCACAGTAAAAGCATTCTAGGCATTAATTTGGTAGGGCAGTACGATAGCCGGGGCATGGCGATCGAAACAGTGCAGCAGTTGCAAGCAGATTCACTGCGTGCCGCCGTGGAACAAACCCAGCCTGATCTGGTGGTAATTTCTTATCCCGGAAATGAATACGACCGTCAACAAGCCATGGTTGCCCAAGGCCTTGATTTGCTGAATGAGAAGGTGGTTCTGCTTCCGTCCCTGCCTGAATCGTATATCGGAACACAGATTTCCGATTTCCGGTGGATTCCGATGCTCACGCTCAATGCAGCTGATATCGGAGCGTTTCAGCGGATTGCCAAACGGTTGTTTGATATCGTGACTTGCAGCATCGGGGTCATCATCATCTCTCCCATTCTCCTGGTTCTGGCTGTTCTGGTGAAACTTTCTTCGCCTGGGCCTGTTATTTACAAGCAGAAGCGGGTGACGCGGGATGAAAAAATCTTTACGATGTACAAATTCAGGAGCATGCGAAACGATATTCCTGAGGGAACAGTGCATTGGACCGAGGAGAATGATCCAAGGGTTACGAAAATCGGGCGGTTCTTGCGCAAGACCAGCTTGGATGAGCTTCCCCAGTTGTTCAATGTAATCGGTGGTTCCATGAGTTTGATCGGTCCGAGACCCGAGCGTCCTGAATTGGTGGAAAAGTTCAACTCAGAGATTCCTGGATATCGGATGCGCCATCGGGTAAAAGCCGGCATTTCCGGTTGGGCCCAGGTCAATGGATGGAGAGGCAATACGTCCTTGGAGCGTCGCATTGAGTTTGATCTTTTTTATATCCGTAACTGGAGTATGCTTTTCGATCTGAAGATTGTACTGTATACGTTCTTCAGAGGTTTTGTAAATGAGAATGCATATTAGGTTGGAGATGTTGATGAATAAACGGTTTCTTTTCATAGTCCTGCTCTGTCTTCTGTGCGTGGCAGGGCTTTTTGCTGCACCCGACGAGGTGCGTAAGGCCCTTCCCAATCTGACCGAGGCTGAGTATCAGGCGCTCGAAGAAGGGCAGATGGTCTATGGACGTACTATCGATGGGGGAAAAATCGCCCAGTATTTTGTTGAGGGATCGGAAGCCGCAAAGCGTGCGACTTTAGCCCAAGCACAGGAAAGTGGGTTTTCCATCGGGGCGGTAAGTTATATTCCCTATAGTGCTGCCTTGCAAGAAAAACAGACTCCTGCCCGACAATTGGCGATTTTCAATGCCATCAGGGCCATTTCCACCCAGGAAGGTCTGACCTATATTTCCTGGCGTGCAGGGAACAAGGAAAAGGTGCTCATTGAAAAGTCTTCCTATATGGAGGACTCGAAGAATCTGAACAAGCTTCTTCCCGATCCTGTTGCGACTGTGTTTCCCTACACTGCAGAGAGCTATGTGTATCAGCGGGACTCTTCCTTTGGCGGCAACAGGTACCTGCACACCTATACCAACACCGACAAAGAGATCTTTGTTGAGATCAGCAATATCAGCAACCTGAAAGTACTCGGCCTCTTCACAGCGGTCAAGTCGGGTCAATTGTCCATCATTATGGGGACCTACCAGCTAGAGGATGGCTTATTGCTTGTTGCACTTACCAGTGTAAGGGACCGAAGTCCAGAGGTTTCTGTGCTTGGCCTTACTGTTGATTTGCCTTCTGCATTCAGAAGAAGGATCGTTGCGCTTCAGAACTGGTTTATCGACCAGCTTGCCACCATACACTGAGAATTAGGACTATTTCATGAAACATATTCGTTCGTTGTTTGTCTTGTTGCTCTGCTTCCTTGTTCTTGCACCCCTCTCTGCGGCTGTACATACCTCGGTTCCTGTGGATCACAGGGTGTACCGTATTCTTGAAGTGGCACAGATCAGGGGATTGATAGAGAATCAGCTGGATGTCAAACCCTATAGTGCAAGCAAGATACTGAGTTTGCTGCAAACAATTGCAAGTAAACCTGAAAAGTTGAGCAAGAGCGAATTACAACAAATACAGCAATTGATTGCCTCCTTCAATGCTTCATATGGATATGAACCTTCCGACATCCAGAGTCTTCTCACAACCGGGTATCTACGCTCATATGATGCGCAGAAGGGGTTAGGTGCTTCATTCGGCATTACCGTCGATACTCAGCAGACCTTCAGTCTTTCTGAGAAAGGGGAGTATGACAGCAGAAATGCTCTTGTTGCGTTCTTGAAATCAGACATCGGATCTCATATTTCCTTCAACATGGATTTTGGTTTGGTCTTTGATAAACTGAACAACAGGGTATTTCTCCCAAGCGAGTTCACCATTCCCGGCGAGGGTTTTTATATGCGCCTCACCGAAGGAGGCAATCCTCCTTCTTCCATACCGTTTGACAAGCTGAATACCAGCTTGATTCTTACACCTGAGCTGTCCGCTTCCTTTTTTGATGGCGATGTACAGCTTCGCTGGGGTACAATCAAACGCGATTGGGGTCCTGGTTTGAACAATCTCATGCTTTCAGCCGATGCCCGGAGTTTCGATGCCATCGATATCCAGCTTAATCTGACTTCCTGGTTCCGATACTCGGTAATGAGCGGATCGTTGGGTAAGTTTTCTCTGGACAATATTGATGGGGAACCATTTCTCTCCGATAGATATGGAGCAAAGGAAGATCGGGTGAACTATCGGTATGACAACAACTTCAGCGCTCACCGCGCAGAGCTTGATATCGGCAGGAATTTTACGTTCGCCATCTATGAATCGACTGTCTGGCAGAAGCGCTTTGAACTTAGCTACCTCAATCCCTTCACCGTCTATATGTTCCAACAGAACAGCCTCGGGGACATCGACGATGTATTTGCCGGGCTGGACTTTTCCTACACGCTCCCATCCAAAGCCCGCATCTATGGTGCCATGGCGATGAATGAGATGAATGTGGTAGGAAACCCCATCACCATGCTCAAGGCACCGAGGAATATGTTCGCCTTCCTGGCTGGAGTAGTCGTACCGCTTCCCATCGGTACCTTCTCATCCCTGACCTTCCAATGGACGTACATCGGCCCCTTTGTGTATACACACTATCCATTGAGGAAGTTGACGGGTGTAATTGATCCAACTGATTTAAAAATTTCTGAGACTGATCCGGATATAACGACTCATAAGACAGTCACAGATACAGGGCGAGAGATTACCTATAAGTATAATTCTTCAACCGATACTATTGAAGAAATATATCTTGAGGAGAAAGGTCCTGATGACGCAGAGACAATAACCATTGCTAATGCACAGTGGTATAGCAACAATTCCTATACCCTGACCAAAGACGGCAGAACCATGATCGAGAATAAGGACGGTAAGTACCTCATCTACGAAACCTATGCTGAAACCAACTATGTCAACAAAGGTGAAAACCTTGGCTACCCGCTTCAGCCCAACTCCCAGGAGTTCCTGCTTCAGCTGGACCTCGGGCTTCCCAAGGGTTGGTCAACCCAGCTACAGGCCAAGTATCAGGCACGAAGTGGACAGTATGGCTATTCGCTTGACCAGTTCATGCTGTATGCAATCGATGACCAATACCCTGAAAAGGATTTCTGGAATTATGTGTTCAATCACACCTTGTCGATCTTGGTCTCAGGAACCAAGAAGCTGGATGGTATGCCCATCTCGCTCACTGCTTCCTACCGCTTCATAGCTGATTGGGAGCGGCCGATTGATGAAAATACAGAACGGTTCGATGGCTTTGGCACCGACTTTGGAGCATGGCAGGAGCCTGTTTTCAATCATATTGTACAGGTAGGAATTAAGATTTTTTATTGATTTAAGAGGGGAGAGTCGAAAGATTCTCCCTAAATTTGCTGAAAATTGTAACGTAGTGACCTGCTTCTTGGATTATGCTCTATATCACTATGGGAACGAAACATGGGAAGGTTTGTTCTTTTGTTGACACGGTTGATGAAAGTGATATATCTTGCCAATTAGTACTAGTATGTGTTTGGGATGAGGATATATGGTGAATCTGAGTAAAAAGGTTGTTCTTTTCTTTCTAGTGTTTCTGGTTGGTTTCGCGGGTATTCTCCCTGCTGCCGAAGTACTGATTACAACCGATCAAATAACTGGGTATGGAATTGCCGATTATGAGTTTTCTGTGAAGGGTAAGACTACCAAGTTTGCTCTTCGCAACGCCATTGTTCCTTCAGAAGGGGATAAGATATATCCCAATGAAAAAGCTTTCTTCAATGCTCTCGAGGCAAAAAAACAAACCTTGGTTAATACACAACTCTTTCTGAGTGTGGAATACGAATACACGTTTACCTCATTTGTTGATGGAGTTGCCTACTATACAGTTACGTATTCTGTAGAAGATTCTAAAACACTATTAGTGCTTCCCTATCCCAAATTCGATAATGACAAAACAGGCTTTCTGTTTGGATTTAAAGCCAAGGATACCAACTTGTTGGGCACCTTCGGCGAACTCAATGCTACGGTCTATACTTCCCAGAACGACGGGACATTGCAGAATTGGGACAACAGGGAAGACCATCTTGAGCTTGACATCTCCAAATTCACTTTTTGGGGAACATCCGTCACCCTGAACTTCGTCTATGAACGGCAAAAAACAACCAAACCGTTGGGAACCTATGATTTCGACCTCGATTGGACAGGCATCAAGTTCTTGGGTACCACCCTGAATCTGGAAACCGAGGGCAAGTTCGACCCTTCGGTTTCTGCGCAAGTGTTTAATTATGACGTAAGCTGGAGAGGCTTGAAATTCCTTGGAACAAACGTAAACCTCGCTACATGGGCGGACCTCAAGCCCTCCACCGATTTTTCAGTCTTGGATCCCACCCTCTACGGCTTCTCCTTCAGCTATGGTCCCTTCCAACAGAATGAAGGGCGGTACACCCTCAGCTCATTGGTGCAATGGGAAGGGAACATCACCAATTTCACCACGGAAACCACACTGACCCAGCATGGCCTGAAATTATTCACCCGTCCGCTCTCTTTCAACATCAGGGTTGAGACTAACCAGAAAACAACTTCCGAAACGGTGGACAATGTACTGCTCAGCTCGACCCTTGGGACAAGCTTTCGCATGCCGCTGGGTCTGACATGGGGTACATCCTTCACAGCAGCAGTGAATTTTGTCCAACATCAAAATCCTCTGCAGCGCTACTACGAGTATGTGAACACTCTTGGAAACGGCGGGCGCATCAACTACCTTTCCAACCTACACAAGTTCCGCAGGGGCCTGGTGTTCTCCTTCAAGCATGTATATCGAGACTATCCCCAGGCAGAGTATGATGGCTCGGACTATTGGTACATGGAAAGCAGTGCGACCTAGTTCCCGTTCATTGTTTGGCGGTTTAATCCTTCCATCCGCTTGACTGGATTTTATGCGGAGAATAAAACATACAGCTTCCTGCCCTCTGATAAGGACCTGAATGTCGCCGACTATTTCAGGGGATACCTCTCACGTTCGAGTAAAATTGCTGAAGTAAATTCTGCACTCTCCTATGGTGGGGTGATGAATCTGAACATGACCGTTGACTTCATCGATTTCGGGTTTGCCAAGTCCTATGCCAACCCCTTTGTCGATATCGGGGTGTTCAGCAATCCCTCCGAACCCAATGGGCGCACCGTTCTGGCGAGTGCCGGCATGGAAGGCTGGGGGGTTCTGAGAAGGTTCCCAAGCCATCCGATGCGTGTTGCCTTGGGGTTCAATCTCTTTGATGTCTATGATGCGCTGCAAGGGCGTATGGAGCCTATGGATGTGGAATGGGAGCTGTCAGTCAGCTTTGAGCTTTACTTCTGATCTTCTCGAGTGCCATCATCAAAGCCGGAAGGATGAACAGCGTCGCCACCGTGGTGACCAAGAGGGCGAACGAGAGCAGCAAGCCGAAATACTTGATAGGAATGAAGCTTGCAAACAACAGCATCAATAATCCTGCAATCAGGGAACCGGTTGCAAGCAGGATGGGCCTGCTGGTTTCTTCGAGGGTCTGAGCGAGCAGAACGGCATACACCAGATGGGGATGTTCCTTCTGCCGGCGTTTGAAACGGATCAGAAAATGAATGGCGGCATCGACACCCACACCTACCGTTACCGAAGCGAAAATTACCGTCACCACATCAAAGGGAATTCCAAACAGATACATGAACACATAGTTGCCCATGATTCCCGTCATGGTGGGGATGAGGGCGAGCAGGCCCATCAACAGGCTGCGAAATTGCACTGCCACCAGGATGAAGACAAAAATCAGGGAAAGGATCAGTGATCGGTCCTGGTCGGCCTTGATAGTAGTGCCCATGCGCAAGGCATCCACTCCAACACCCCAGTCATCGATACGTACTCCTTCAGGCAGATACCGCTTTCCCTCCTGGATGGAAGTTTGCAGATTCCGAACACTTTCCAGGCTCTCCCAGCTCTGGTAGCGGCTGTCGTAGCTGCGTACCGTAATGGTGATTCTCGCCCCGTCATCCCGGATCAGGGAGGAGAGCAGTGGTGTATCGAATTGGGATGAGGCAACCTTGAGCAGCCTGGAGAGCATGAGTATGAGACCCGGAGTATCCGGAATTCCATACGTTCCCTGGTAGACTTCATGCAGGGAGGCTGTGTAGCGGGGAAATGAGAACAGATGGGTGATATCCTCATTGGTCTTCAGCAGATGGTCCTCAAATGCAAAGACCTGTTTCAGAACCTCCGGCTTATAAAAGTAGTCCCGTTCATTGTCAGGGGCGGTGAGGGTGATGTAGTGGGGGTCGGAACCGCCGATTTTCTTGGCGAACGCAACCGAACGCTGGATCAAGGCATCATCTGTGGGGAAGTATGTCAGATAATCGGTGTCCAGTCTTACTTCATCCCTCACAACAACGAAACCGATTACCAGCAGGACCATCAACACCAGTGCAATTTTCCAGCCTCGTATACACGCAATGCTGCTCCGGTGGAGCGTTCGGGAGACCCTGCCATGGGTATAGCGGTGAAGGTGCTGCTGCTTTGGATTGGGAAGGATTGCAAGCAGGGAAGGAATGTAGACCAGTGAGAGCAGGGCGCAGAAGAATATGCCGATGGATACTGCCAACCCGAGTTCGCGAAAAGCTTCCAGTTCACAGAGAACCAAGCTGAAAAAGCCGACGATGGTTGTCAGTGAGGCTCCGAAGATGGTTTTGCTGATTCTGACAACAGCCACGGTGATCAGGGCCTCTTTCTCATCCTTCGTACTGTCTGCCTTAATCGTCTGGAAATATTCGCTGAGGATGTGGATTGCATAGGAAGAGCCAAGAATGAGCACCATCGAAGGTACAATGACATTGACCACTGTCAGCTCGTAGTCGAGCATGATCATCACCGCCAAGGTCCATATCAAGGCGATGACAGACAGGGAAAGCGGAATGATGACCGCACGCTTGGAACGGAAGGCGAGGAAAAACATCAACACGATTACCAGCAGACAGAGAGCAAGCAACCGCTTCAAGTCATAGGACAGGTACATGAGGACGCGATCTTCAAAAAGGGGTGTCCCGACCAGTGAAGTACTGCCGAACGCATCCAGAGGTTTCAGCTTCTGTGAAATTGCATCAAACATTGGGCCAGAGTACTCTGCATCCGGCATCAAGGAGAGTTGTATCAGCAAGGCATTGCCGTCGTCGGTGGAAAGCAGGCCTTTGGCAATTCGGTCTGCATGCAGCCGATTTGCGAACAATGCTGCACTTTCTTCTGTGAACGGCTCGTTCTCCTTGTTCGGATTCAGGGGGACGCTGACCAGGCGGGTCCCCTTTTTCTGGAAGGTGATGAAAGAGAGGGCCGAGAGGGGGGGCTTGAGCCCTTCTATTGTCTGAATATCAGCAAGAACGGCTTGCAGGGCATTTAATGCCTGCATTGAGAACATGTCGTCCCCTTCAAAGAGGCAGTACAAATCCTTGGATTCTTGAGCGGTTCTGCCCAGGACATCGAGCGAGAGTTCGAGGTGTTCGACTTTCGGAGGGAGGAGATTGATGTATTCGCTGTTGAAGCGGAGATCGGGAAGCTGTACGAGACCGAGCAGTGTACAAACAAGTACCATGGTCAGGACCAACAGCTTATGACGCAGAATTGATTTGATGAGCAGCTGCACCATTCTCTCCTCAATGTATATCATAGTAGAGAGTCAAGTTGTTGTTGTAAAGGTTCAGTTCATACCGAAACAATACCAAACTTTTTTTCCCTGACCAGAGCAGCGTCGTCAAGAATCTGCTTCGCAAAGGCATCACTGTCGAAGACCAAGGGAAGATCCTTGAAAGCCTGCTGCATCTTTTGTTGTTCTATCGGATTCGAACTATAGGCTT
>Ga0228535_1003701_pt1 | contig 10371 bp, 12 predicted proteins | sample SJ1metagenome_FD_168457 | JGI IMG/M metagenome (GOLD analysis project Ga0228535, IMG submission 168457) | Enriched culture of PCE-dechlorinating microbial communities from Ithaca, New York, USA - SJ1 | ecosystem: Engineered > Modeled > Simulated communities (microbial... > Unclassified | place... | reverse complement strand
GGATATCGTCGTCACGTCGAACTGCGACCGCGCTTCCTGTCAAAAGCTCCTGCCCTATCTGAAACAAGGCGTGACGGCGTCTTTCATCGGTTCGTCAGGCGTGGGGAAATCCACTTTGATCAACCTCCTGGCGGGAGAAGAACTGCTCCCCACGTCGGCTGTCCGGCGGGATGACAAGGGCAGGCATACGACCACCAGGAGAGAACTCATCCTCCTGCCTCAAGGCGGGGTCGTGATCGACACGCCCGGTATGCGGGAGCTCGGAGCGGAATCGGTCGATTTATTCAGATCGTTTGCCGACATCGACGAACTGACGGCCCAGTGCCGTTTCCGCGACTGCACCCATACGGCCGAACCGGGCTGCGCTGTACGGAGGGCATTGGAAACAGGAGCGCTGGATGAACGCCGGCTTGAAAACTATCAAAAGCTGAAGCGGGAAGCGAAGTACGACGGCCTGTCCTCCAGGCAAATTGAGGCCGAAAAGATCAATGCCATGTTCGGCGGCAAGAACGATATGAAAGCGGCAAGAGATCTCGCAAAACAGAAAAACAAGAGAAGGTAGAGGGCATTAAGACCTATCCGAACGCCCTCAGAGATGTTCAACCGTGCTTCCGGTTAAAAATATTCGCCGATACGGCAGAAACAGGTACACCGTACTTTCCCGTACGGTGTACCTGTTATATAAGGGAAACCCTATGACCGCTTCGCGTTTTCCACGTGCTTTTTCATCGCTTCAAAGCTCTCCGGGCTGATCACATGCTCTATCCGGCAGGCGTCCTGGGTGGCGATGGTTTTGTCAACGCCCAGATGAATCAGCCAGTCGGAGATGAAGGTGTGCCTTTCAAGCATGGTTTCCGCGATTTTTCTGCCTTTATCGGTCAATGTGATATACCCTTCGCGGTCCATTTCAATATATTTGTTCTCCCGCAATTTCTTCATGGCCACGCTGACGCTCGACTTTTTGAAATCGAGCTCTTCCGCAATATCGACGGACCGGACCTGTGCGTTTCTATGGCTTAATACGAGAATCGTTTCAAGATACATTTCGGAAGACTCCTGCATTTTCAAAGATACCATCTCCTTCCCTGCCGGCATACCTACTAATGATAGGATACCATATCGGCCTGATGAAATCAAATGAACAATTTTTTTATAATAGGATTGACAATGCGGTTAGAATATGCTAACCTATAAGTGGTTAGGGGAGCCTAACCACTATAAAAAACTAGTGGTTAGTATTGTCTAACCATCAAATACTGAGGAGGAATTATGATGCCCCTGACAATGGCAAAGGCCGGCGAGGAAAACCTGATCAGGAAAATCGGCGGCAAGGCGGAGATAAAACAGCATCTTGAAAACCTCGGTTTTGTTGTCGGCGGCGCCGTTACCGTAATCACGGAGATCGGCGGAAACGTGATCGTCAACGTCAAAGATTCCAGGGTTGCCGTCAGCCGCGAGATGGCAAATAAAATCATGGTGTAATCAAACTTTGAAAGGAGTTCAGATATGCAGACGCTCAAAGAAATCAAGTGCGGCCAGACCGTCACGGTTTTAAAAATCAACGGAACCGGAGCCGTGAAACGCCGGATCATGGATATGGGGATTACGAAGGGAACGGAAATCTATGTCCGGAAGGTGGCGCCGCTGGGCGACCCCGTGGAAATCACGGTGCGGGGTTACGAACTGTCCTTGAGAAAAGCGGACGCGGAAATCATATCGGTGCAGTAAGGACAGGAATGATGGCGCTACACCGCTCCGCAATTACGACACCCAATGGTTAGTCAAAACTAACCTCCATCTCGGATCCAATATACCAGTACAACAATTTTCAAGGAGGAAGAACCATGCCGATTAAAATCGCGCTTGCCGGCAATCCGAACAGCGGCAAAACCACGCTCTTCAACGCGCTTACGGGCTCGAACCAGTTCGTCGGAAACTGGCCGGGCGTTACGGTGGAAAAAAAAGAGGGGAAACTCAAAAATCATAAAGATGTCGTCATTATGGACCTGCCGGGAATTTACTCGCTGTCCCCGTATACATTGGAAGAGGTCGTCGCCAGAAACTATCTGATTGCGGAGCGCCCCGACGCCATACTGAACATTGTCGACGGAACGAATCTCGAACGCAATCTGTATCTCACCACACAGCTCACTGAGCTCGGTATTCCCATGGTGATCGCCGTCAACATGATGGACGTAGTCAAAAAATCGGGCGACAGGATCCACACGGAGCGTCTCTCCGAGGAGCTCGGCTGCCCGGTTGTGGAAATCTCCGCGCTCAAGGGAACCGGCATCGCGGAAGCGGCTCAAAAAGCCGTAAATCTCGCAAAAGGCGGTATTCCAATGGTGCCCCAGCATACTTTTTCCGGCAGCGTCGAGCATGCCGTCGCCCACATTGAAGAGGCGACGCAGGACATGGTGCCTCAAGTACAGCAGCGCTGGTATGCCATCAAAATCTTCGAACGGGACGCAAAGGTCATGGAGAAGCTCGCGCTTCCCGATGGGCTCAAAGCGCATATCGAGACAGATATCAAAAGCTGTGAAGAAGAAATGGACGACGACGCCGAAAGCATCATCACGAACGAGCGGTATCTTTATATCGCCTCGATCATGAAGGGGTGCTGTCAGAAGAAGAACAAAGGGAAGCTCTCCGCGTCCGACAAGATCGACAAGGTCGTCACCAACCGATGGCTGGCGCTTCCGATTTTCGCCGTCGTCATGTTTATCGTTTATTATGTATCGGTAAGCACGGTCGGCGCCTGGGTAACCGACTGGACAAACGACGTGCTCTTCGGGGAGATCATCCCCCCGGCGGTGGAAAGCTTCCTGGTTTCTGTCGGAACGGCCGGCTGGCTCCAGGGTCTGATCCTGGACGGCATCATCGGCGGCGTCGGCGCGGTCCTTGGCTTTGTCCCGCAGATGCTGGTCCTGTTTGCCTTCCTCGCCTTTTTGGAGGCCTGCGGCTATATGGCGAGGATCGCGTTTATCATGGACCGCATCTTCCGCAGGTTCGGGCTGTCGGGAAAATCCTTCATTCCCATGCTCATCGGCACGGGCTGCGGCGTTCCCGGCATTATGGCCTCAAGAACGATTGAAAACGACCGCGACCGCAAAATGACCATCATGACCACCACCTTTATTCCGTGCGGGGCAAAGCTGCCGATCATCGCCCTGATCGCCGGCGCTTTGTTCGGCCGCGCGTGGTGGGTGGCGCCAAGCGCTTATTTCGTGGGGATTGCCGCCATCGTCTGCTCCGGAATCATTCTGAAAAAAACACGGATGTTCGCGGGCGACCCCGCCCCATTCGTCATGGAGCTGCCCGCCTATCACTGGCCCACGGCCGGCAATGTGCTTCGAAGCATGTGGGAACGCGGCTGGTCGTTTATCAAAAAAGCCGGCACGATCATACTTCTTTCCGCCATTGTGATCTGGTTCCTTGAAAACTTCGGCTTTTCTGACGGAAGATTCGGCATGGTCGACGAACTGGGCGACGGGCTCCTCTCCACCATCGGAAGCGCGATCGCGCCTCTCTTCGCGCCGCTTGGCTGGGGACATTGGGAAGCTGCCGTGGCCGCCATTACGGGGCTTGTGGCCAAAGAAAACGTGGTCGGTACGTTCGGAGTGCTCTACGGATACGCCGAGGTGGCCGAAGACGGAGTGGAGTACTGGGGTACGCTTGCGTCCAGTTTCACGGCGCTGAGCGCTTACTCGTTCCTCGTTTTCAATCTGCTGTGCGCCCCGTGCTTCGCGGCTATCGGCGCTATAAAACGGGAAATGAACAACAGAAAGTGGACCTGGTTCGCCATCGGATACCAGACCGTATTCGCCTACGCGGTTTCCCTGTGTATTTATCAGCTTGGAGCCCTTATTTCCGGAAACGGGTTTGGGACCGGTACGGCCGCCGCGCTGATCACAGCCGCAGGATTCCTGTACCTGCTGCTCAGGCCCTATCGTGAAAGCAAGGCCTTAAATCCCATGATATCGGCTAAATCAAGAGTTTAGCATTAGAAAGGAGCATCGTTTATGATCGCTTTTCTGCTCGATAATATAGCGACCATTGTTATAAGCGCAGTATTATTCGCCGTCGTCGTATTGATCACGGTGAATCTGGTCAAACGGAAAAAGAACGGGAAGGGCGCCGGCTGCGGCTGCGGCTGCGAGGGTTGTCCTAGCGCTTCTCTTTGCCACAAGCATTAAAGGGCAGCCGCATCGGATCAGAGCCCCCGTATTCGTCATAACGCACCGGAAATGGAGTACGGATATCGAGTCCGTACTCCATAATTGTTAAGGAGGAAGAAGGAAATTGACTGCAACACAGATTCGATATCTTATGGCAATCGATAAATTGAGTTCCATCGGCGCCGTTCGTTCCGCCGATATTGCCGAAAACCTGGATGTTACCCGGCCCAGTGCGCATCGGATGATTACACAGCTGTCCGGAATGGGGTTGCTCGAAAAAGAAAAATATTCGTCCGTCAGGATCACGGAGCACGGCCGGTTTCTCGCGAAACGCTATTCTGTATGTTTTTCCTGTATTTGCGGGCTGCTGAACAGAGCACTGAATATTTCGCATCCTTCCGCCGAAAGCGGGGCGCTTACGATTCTCAGCAGCCTGGACTCTTCCGGGCTGGAATCGGCTTATCTTCAGATGAAAGCAAAAGAAATCCGAATGAACGCAGTCGACCTCATGCCGGGAAACGAAATCGGGGCTCTTATTTGATGCGGGATACCTTAATGATTTATCATGACCTGATCGAGGGGATCGTTACCGCAATGGATGCGCGGGATCCATATACGGCCAGCCATTCGGAGCGCGTAAGCGATATCGCGCTGCGCATATGTCAAATGATCGGGCTTTCGGAAGCGGAAACAGAGACGATCCATATCGCGGCGCATGTCCATGATATAGGGAAAATCGGGGTCCCGGATTCGGTGCTGACGAAATCCTCCGCCTTGACAGATAAAGAATGGGATTTGATGAAGAGCCATTCGGAGATCGGTTTTCAGATCCTCGGAAAGGTCAACGGCTTCAGTGAGGTCGCAAAGATCGTGCGCCACCACCATGAGCGTTGGGACGGGAACGGATATCCTGTGGGGCTGAATGGGGAAAACATCCCCCTGGGATCAAGGGTCATCGCGCTGGCGGATTCCATTGACGCCATGTTAAGCAGGCGGAAGTACCGCAGGGCCATGACGATTGCCCAGTGCAGGAACGAGATAGAAAGGCATACGGCCATTATGTACGACCCGGAGATTGCAAAAGCCGTTCTGAAAAACTGGCCCTCAGTAACAGCCTTATATAGCAGAGCCCCGGCATATATACCCTAATTCATTGCTCCGCCATAGATAAACCTCCATTGTCGTAATTACCCTGACAATGGAGGTTTGACAATTTTTCTGCCGATGCAGTCTTGAGCTGACATTCCGCTCTTTAAGCCGCCGTACGTAAACCGCACAGCAAGGACGGAGTTCCTCACTCCCTCCTATTTCATATCATTTACTGAACCTGCGATTTGACCTGCTGAACTTCCGAATCGCTCGCCTGTCCCGCAGGCATATAATATCCTTTGGATTTGGCTAACTGAAAAAGTTCATATTGAGAAGTCTCACAGCTATTCCGGATCTGCTGAATCGTTGACCGCAAGTTCTGATTTTCGCACTCCGAAATGGCGTTGGCATAGAATGTCAATTCACTCTTTACTCCGGATAATGCGTCGTTGACCATTGCTTTTTCCTGCAACATTGATTTTCCTCCTTAACTCAGAAATGACATCAATTTCTGTTTTGTGTTCATTGCGCTCTGCGCGGATTTCTCGAAATAGGCTTTGACCTGAGGATCGGTGGATTGCTGCGCATAAGTCTGCATTTTCTGGCAGGCAGTCTCATGCGCGCCAATTAAGTGGCGAAGGTTTTGCAGTTCCATTTGATTCAGCTGAGGCATTTAGGTGATCTCCTTTCATTGTTTTATACTATTATTTTCTAAAAGCCGAAAAAAATACTTATATTTCCGGTATAATACAGCCATCAAATGGTTTATTTTTAATCCCGCTCTCCCGGATCGCCATCACACAAGTCCCAACAGACGGACGGCGTTTGCCACGATCAGGCAGACGACGATGCCGGTCACGGTCGGGACGGCAAAAGAAACAAGCGTCCATTTAAAACTCTGCGTTTCTTTTTTAATCGTCAGGCAGGTGGTTCCGCAGGGCCAGTGCATCAGGGAAAAAAGCATGGTGCAAACCGCCGTAAGCCAGGTCCATCCGTGGTTCACGAACAATGCGTGCAGTTCGGACAGGCTTTCGAGATCGGTAAGCGTTCCCGCCGCCATGTAGCTCATGATGATGATCGGCACAACGATTTCATTGGCCGGGAAGCCAAGAATGAAAGCCATCAGGATATAGCCGTCCAGTCCGAGAGCTTTTGCAAACGGATCGAGGAATCCGGCGCACTGGTTCAGCAGGCTCAAACCTCCGACATGAATATTGGCAAGAATCCAAATGATAAGGCCGGCGGGCGCGGCGACGGCAACCGCTCTCCCCAAGACGAAAAGCGTCCTGTCTAGAATGGAGCGAACGATGACCTTGCCGATCTGAGGCCGCCGATAAGGCGGAAGTTCAAGGTTGAAAGAGGAAGGGACCCCCTTCAGAATCGTTTTTGACAGCAGCTTCGAAATGAATACGGTCATGGCGACGCCGAGAACGATCACCCCTGTCAGCATCAGTGTGGATACGACGGACTGAAACGCTCCGCCTACGGCCCCCGCAAAAAACATAGTGATGATCGCGATCAGGGTCGGAAATCTCCCGTTGCAGGGCACAAAATTATTGGTGATGATCGCGATCAGACGCTCGCGCGGCGAATCGATGATACGGCATCCGATGATTCCGGCGGCGTTGCAGCCGAACCCCATGCACATCGTAAGCGCCTGTTTCCCGTGGGCGCAGGCTTTGCGGAAGAAATTATCGAGGTTGAAGGCGATCCGCGGCAAGTAACCTAAATCCTCCAGCAAAGTGAACAGCGGGAAGAAAATCGCCATAGGAGGAAGCATGACGGAAACGACCCAGGCCAGCGTTCTGTAAATACCGTCGACGAATATGCTTCCAAGCCATTCGGGCGCCGATATCCAGACAAAAAAACGGGAGATCGGTCCTTCCAGCGAGAACAGACTCTTTGCGAGAAGGCTCGACGGAACGTTCGCACCCGTAATGGTAAGCCAGAACACGCCAAAGAGCAGCGCAATCATAATGGGGATGCCGGTCAGCTTTGAGGTCAGGATTTGATCGATTTTTCGATCCCGCTCCGCGTACTCTTTTTTCTCAAATGTGATCGCCTCTCTGCCGATATCCTCGCAGGTATGAATGATTTTTGTCACAATCTGATCGCGCAACAGCTCAAGCGGGATCTCGGCATCTTCCAATAAACGTCTGGCTTCCGTTACTTTCCGCAGCACTTCCTCGTTTTGCATCGGGTCGCAGCCGAGGTAGTCTTTCAGCGACCGAAGCAGGCTTTCGTCTTTGTCCAGCAGCCTAAGCGATACCCATCGGCTGTCAATACGCCGCTGCAAAACGTCGGACAGTGCCGGTTCCACCATGGAAACGGCGTTTTCGATTTCCTTGCTGTACGTCACGCGCAAGGGTTTTGATTCAAAAGAACCGTCCGCAAGTGAAGCCGCCGCATCCATCAGCCGGTCGAGGCCGCGCCCCGATCTCGCGCTGGTTCCAACGACCGGGATGCCCAGCCGGGAGGCAAGGAGATTCAAATCGACCCGGATCTTTTTCTTTCTCGCCTCGTCCATCAGATTGACGCACAGCACGACCTTATCCGTAATTTCCATGGTCTGAAGCACCAGATTCAGATTCCGCTCGAGACACGTGGCGTCGGCGACGATCACGACCGCGTCGGGGCTTCCGAAGCAGATAAAATCCCGCGCAATCTCCTCCTCGGCCGAGTTTGCCATCAGAGAATAGGTGCCCGGGATATCGACCATGATAAAATGATTGCCCTTATGCCGGTATTTCCCCTGCGCGTTGACAACAGTCTTACCGGGCCAGTTGCCGGTATGCTGATTCAGCCCGGTCAGGCTGTTGAAAACGGTGCTTTTCCCGACGTTCGGGTTGCCGGCCAGCGCCACCACTTTGTCTGTTGATGATTCCTTTTCAATATGTAAGCCGCAGCAGTTTAAAACCCCCGCTCCCGTAGATGCGCCTGTTAACCCCATGGAAATCCTCCTTAAAAATGATAGTAGCGGAACGATCGCCATGCAAGATCGGCCTTATTATGTAGGCAAAACCAAGCTCACGATCGCTCCGCTTAAACTCACAGCGCCGACACCATGATCTTTTCCGATACATCGGAGCGCAGTGCAATGACGGCTCCCCTGATCAGATAGGCTATCGGGTTGCCGGAAGGGCTTTTATAAAGCGGCTCAATTTCGGTCCCGTTTACGACGCCGAGATCGAGCATACGTCTTCTGGTTGTGCCGTCGGATGTCAGCGTCGTAACACTTGCTTTTTTACCCACGGGCAGTTGATTCAGCGATATTTGATTGATATTCACGAAGCAATCCTCCAAAATAATAAGCGTAGGGCAAGAAACTTTCCCTACGCTAATATATGGTGCCGGGGTTGATTGTGTTACGAATCGGCCGGACCCACCGTAAATATTTTTAAGGGCCTGATCCTATAAACAACCATGGCGTTAGCGGCGATTTTGTATCTTTGATTTCGGATGATTTTTCTCATTGAGCGCATTCACCGATCACTTACCTGCAAGTTTGAGCAAGGAATCTGCTATCCCTTTCTCCGGCTTAATGCCGCCAGCGTTTTCTCCGATCTTTTTATAAAATTGGTATACAAATCATCAATCAGTATAGTAACCTTTTTCAAGCACATCTCCTCCTGATTTCAATTGGACCGGAACTGGTCCCATTATATCATCTATTTCCTCTACAATCAAGACATATGGACTAAAATTAGTTCAAATGTGGAGGGCGTGATGATGGGCAACCAGAAGATCAAGCAGGATGAAATCCATATCGGCCGGAACATCAGAGAGATAAGGCTTAAAAAGAAGATCGGTCAAACAGAATTGATACGTGAACTTCAGTTTTCCAATGTCGAGATGACGCGGGAAACTCTTGTAAAAATCGAGCGGGGAATACAACACATCTATGCGACACAGCTTCGCGGGATTCGCGACGCACTTGGGACTTCCTACGACGAATTGCTGAAATAGAAGCCCCATATCCATAAATAGGTAAAGGAAAAGACCGCTGACAAAAAGTCGGCGGTCTTTCTGCTTAAGGTGAGGGGAAAGAACAATGAACTCCGGCTTTGCAAAATGATCCGGTGACGGCATCCCGGCTTTACGAAGCTCCTCCGCCGTTTCAGCCCCCGGCATTCTCAATGGTTTTGGCGCGCAATGCTAAAGTCACGCAAGAATATATGGCTTTCAAAGATGTTTCAGAGATACGAATATAATACCCAATCAAAGCTATCGGATCGTTCTTGAATATCGTCGGTTTTTACGCCTTTTTTGATAATGTGGCTGTTCTTTTCCGTGGGATAGCAGCATGGATGCAATCATGGTGGTAAACGGGATAGTGAACAGGATCCCAAGGCTTCCAATGAGCGACTGCAAAAATTCAAATACGATCTCCTCTTTATTGAGGAGGCTCAGCAGGGGGTAGTTGGAGGCTGCATAAACGAGCACGACGATCATCGAGCTTCCCATATAGGCCAGTATCAGGGTATTGGTCATTGTCCCCATAAAATCTTTCCCGATGCTGAAACCGTATTTTATCATTGCCCCGGCGCCGATCCCTCTGTTGGTTTCCTTAAGCTCGCATAGCGGAGAGGTTACGGACATGGACACGTCCATGATCGCCCCCAGCGCGCCGATCGTGATCATGGAGAAGATAATTGCTTTTACATTGACATCAAAGCCGAAGAGCGTACTCAGCGTATAGGTGTCATCGTTTATATATCCGGTCAATTTCATCCACCTGTCCATAAACAGGCTGATCGTCCCGGAAAAAACGACCCCCGCAGCACAGCTCAGAGCAGTAATAACGCTCTTTTTGCCCAGACCGTATACAATAATCAGCGTTTCTGCAATGATATAGAGACATATGACAACCGTGGCCAAGTAGATGTTGTATCCGGCTTTCAACGATGGAATAAAAATAAAGAAAATCGACAGACAGGTAAGCGATAACGAAACGATCGTACGAAAGCCCTTTATTCCTCCCATCAGAAGTATAAATCCAATCATCACAAGGCCTAATATAACGACTTTATCAAAGCGGTAGTAGTATTGAAAGAGATAGTTTTCCCCGTAAGATAAAAGAACGACCTTATCGCCCACGGAAACG
>Ga0228535_1003700_pt1 | contig 10372 bp, 8 predicted proteins | sample SJ1metagenome_FD_168457 | JGI IMG/M metagenome (GOLD analysis project Ga0228535, IMG submission 168457) | Enriched culture of PCE-dechlorinating microbial communities from Ithaca, New York, USA - SJ1 | ecosystem: Engineered > Modeled > Simulated communities (microbial... > Unclassified | place... | reverse complement strand
GGTCCTGGTCCCCACCCGGGAGTTGGCCCAGCAGGTTGCCCGCGAGACAGAGATCCTCCGGGGCGGCCGCGGGACACGCACGGCCGTCGTCTACGGCGGCGTGAAGTACGGCCCCCAGCTCGACGCTTTCCGCGAAGGGGCGCAGATCGTCGTGGGAACGCCGGGACGGATCCTCGATCATCTCCTCAAGGGGACCCTCAGCCTCGACGCCCTCCAGATTCTCGTCTTTGACGAGGCCGACCGGATGCTCTCGATGGGTTTTTACCCCGACATGAAGCGGGTCCAGCAGTTCCTGCCCTCCCGGCCGGTCGACGGCTACATGTTCTCGGCGACCTTCCCGTCTTTCGTGATGCGCCTGGCGGGCGAATTCCTGCGCAACCCCGAGTTCCTCAGCCTCAGCCAGGATCACGTCCACGTGGCGGGGACCAACCACATCTGCTACGTCGTGCCTGGGATGCAGCGGGAGCGCTCCCTGGTCCGGATCATCGAGCAGGAGAACCCCCTCTCGGCGATCATCTTCTGCAACATGAAGTCCACGGTCCACTACGTCTCGGTGGTTCTCAAGCGCTTCGGCTACGACGCCGACGAACTCAGTTCGGACCTCGCCCAGGGGGCGCGGGAGCGCGTGATGCAGCGGGTCCGCAAGGGGTCGCTCCGTTTCCTGGTGGCGACCGACGTGGCGGCCCGGGGGATCGACATCCCCGACCTGTCTCACGTCTTCCAGTACGAGCCGCCGGAAGACCCGGAGCTCTACATCCACCGCGCCGGAAGGACGGGACGCGTCGGTGCCAGCGGCACGGCCATCACCTTGGTCGCCGGGATGGAGCAGTTCAGCCTCAAGTCGATCGCCCGGAACTATAATATCGACCTGCGCGAAAAGACGCTTCCCACCGACGAGGACATCGAGGCGATCGTCTCCCAGCGAATCATCGCCTCCCTGGAGGCGACCCTCCGGTCCCGCGACAGTCTGGAGAAGGAACGGATGCGCCGTTTCATCCCCCTGGGCCGGAGCTTGGCCGAGGCGGAGGAAGAGTCTCCCCTGATCGCCATGCTCCTGGACGACTACTACCAGCGGACCCTCCAGGCCCCGCTCCAGTCGCCCACGGGCGAGCCGCCCGAAGAGCCCCCCGGGCCATCGGCCGGCCGGACCGAAGGGGCTGGCGGCAAAAAGCGGCGCCCCCGGCGGCACAACGGCCGCTCCCGCGGGCGGGGAGGCGACAAGGGAAAACCGGCCGGCTCCGATTCGAATCCGGCCTGATCCAGGAGAAACACGGCAACCACCCATTTTTTTGAACCATACGGGGCCGGGACGACAGGGGCCCCGCCCCCCTTTTCCCGACCCCCTCAGGAAAGACGGTTTGTGATGCGCAAAAAGAACCTTCGGAACATCGCCATCATCTCCCACGTGGACCACGGCAAGACCACGCTCGTGGACGGAATGCTTCGGCAGACCGGGACCTTCAGCGACCACCAGGTCGTGGAGGACCGCGTGATGGACTCCCTCGACCTCGAAAGGGAGCGGGGGATCACGATCATGGCCAAGAACACCGCCGTCCGCTTCGGAGAGGTGAAGATCAACATCTGCGACACCCCGGGGCACGCCGATTTCGGCGGCGAGGTGGAGCGGAGCCTCAACATGGTCGACGGGGCGATCCTGCTGGTCGACGCCAGCGAAGGACCCCTCCCCCAGACCCGCTTCGTCCTCAAGAAGGCCCTGGGCCGGCGGATCCCCGTGGTCCTGGTCATCAACAAGATCGACCGGCCCGACGCCCGGATCGACGAGGTCATCAACGAGGTCTACGACCTGTTCATCGACCTGGACGCCACGGAGGAGCAGATCGAGTTCCCCATCCTCTACACGAACGCCAAGACCGGCGTGGCACACCGCAAGCCCGGTGACGGCTCGACGGACCTGAGGCCCCTCTTCGAGACGATCGTCGAGGAAATCCCCGGGCCCGAGGGGGACGACGCGGCAGCGCCCCAGTTCCTGGTGACGAACCTCGACTACGATTCCTATGTGGGCCAGATCGCCATCGGCCGCCTGATGAACGGCGTTCTGGAGATGCGGCAGGCCTACAGCCTCTGCACCGAGGAGGGAGTGACGCCGGGGATCAAGTTCTCGGCCATCTACACCTTCGAGGGGCTCAGGAAGTTCCCCGTGGAGCGGGTCGAGGCAGGAGACATCGTCGCCTTCGCGGGGGTCCCGAACCTCAACATCGGGGACACGGTCTCCTCCCTGGAGAACCCGCAGCCCCTGCCCCGGATCCGCGTAGACGAGCCCACGGTGTCCATGCTCTTCTTCGTCAACAACGGCCCGATGGCCGGCCGGGAGGGGCGCTACCTCACCTCCCGCCACCTCAAGGAGAGGCTGGAGCGAGAGATCCTCCGGAACGTGGCCCTCCGGGTGAAGCCCACCGAGCGGGCCGACTCTTTCGAGGTCTGCGGGCGGGGGGAGCTGCAGATGGCGATCCTCATCGAAACCATGCGCCGCGAGGGCTACGAGTTCATGGTCTCCAAGCCCCACGTGATCACCAAAACCGAGGACGGGAAGGTCCTCGAACCGGTCGAGCGGCTCTTTCTGGACATCCCCGAGGAATTCGTGGGAATCCTCACGGAGAAGCTCTCGGCCCGGAAGGGGCGGATGGTCAACCTCGTCAACAAGGGGAGCGGCCGGGCGAACCTGGAGTTCATCCTCCCGTCCCGCGGCCTGATCGGCTTCCGGAGTCATTTTCTGACGGACACCAAAGGCGCCGGCGTCATGAACACCCTCTTCGAGGGATATGAACCCTGGGCAGGGCCGATCCCGCAGCGGATGACCGGGGCCCTGGTGGCCGACCGGCCGGGCCGGGTGACGGCCTATGCGGCCCACGCCATGGCGGACCGCGGCGAGCTCATGGTGACGCCGGGGACGGAGGTCTACGGCGGGATGGTGATCGGGGAACGGAACCGCTCCGTGGACATGAACGTCAACATCGTCAAGGAGAAGAAGCTCACCAACATGCGGAGCTCCACCTCGGACCAGACGGTGATCCTCAGGCCCGCGCGGCCCATGTCGCTGGATCAGTGCATCGAGTTCATCGCCGAAGACGAGCTCGTGGAGGTGACCCCCGAGAGCATCCGCCTGAGGAAGCGGGAGTTGGACCCCAATATCCGCATGTCCCGCTACCGCGAGGAGAAGTACGCCTGACCCGCGTCGGTCCCCGGCACCATGGAGGCGGGGGGAATGAACAGGGCATTCCGGACGGCCGTGCCGTACCCCGTGCGGTCCTCAAACTGTCCATTAAAAGAACAGGAGGCAAGGGCATGGCAAAGATGACAGAAAAGCAGATGCTGGAGGAGCTCAGGAAATTCGACACCCCCTCCATCACGAACGTGGTGGCCACCTATCCCGCGAACCCCCTCTGCCTGGGGCTCTACAACCCCTGGACCGAGAAATGGTACACCGACCAGACGCTCCGCTGCATGTACCCCGAACTGGGCAGGATCGTGGGTTACGCCGTGACCTGCGTCTACGGCCTTCCCGACCCGAGCTTCAAGCGGCTCACCTTCATGGACGTCATCGACGCCCTGGACGCCTCTCCGAAACCGACGATCCTCGTCCTGGAACAGCGGTTCCCGCCGGAGATCGCGGGGAAGGTGGGGCTCTCCGGCGGGAACATGACCACGGCGATGCAGTCCGTGGGGTGCCTGGGGTGCATCTCCAACGGCCCCTCCCGGGACATTGACGAAATCCGGCCGATGAAGTTCCAGTACATGCTGACCGGTGTCTGCGCGGGCCACGGCGACCAGGCGGTTCACGCGGTCAACGTCCCGGTCTCGGTATGCGGCATGGACGTGGCCCCGGGCGAGATCATCCACATGGACGAGAACGGTGCGGTCAAGTTCCCGGCAAACAAGCTGGAGGCGGTCCTGACGAACGTGCGGAAGCTCCAGGTCGAGGAGAACGACCGCCAGACCAAGCTGCGTAAGGTCCACACGGCCGCCGGCGTGCGGGCCGTCTTCGCCGGCCAGTCCTACGCGAAGAAATAGGACCACCGCACAGACCGGTCACAGGGGGGCTGTCGGTTACCGACAGTCCCCTGTGCTGTTGCTGGGTTTGGCGTCCCAAAATGAGGAAAAGGGGTGCGGCACCACCCCCTCCGCGGCCTTTTCTATTGGCAGGAGACTCCCAACCAATCGGAAGGGTTGGAACAGCCGTTCACCTGGATGGATTGCAGATACTTCGATACGCTCGCCTTGATTTCCCCATCAAATACCGCACTTTCCGAGGCGGACGTACAACTGTAAGTTGGGCCAAAATGCCATATCAGTTGCCCGGACTGGCCCTTGAACTCTGCGAGCTCCATTTGCCAGTTACAGATCATACCCCCAACCTGGTTATAACTTAAGTAAAGATGAAACTCTCTCCCATTGGTACAGCACTTGCCGAAATTGTTCGCCTGGGCCTGCGGGACTTGGGCAAAAAGGACCGCAGCGGCCAGAAGCAGGACTGCGGTCAACAGAAGAAACGGACTGCGGGTCTTGGGGGTGATGCAGCCGGGAATCAATCTTCTCATGGATTTTTTAACCTCCTTCGGGCTTAAATAAAGTGTCCAGGCCTTCAGATAAGCAAAACATATGCCGTAAGGAGATATGCCCGATTTCTGCATCGTTCAAGTTTTTTCTTCCTGACACTCTTCCGAATATGCCAACATTATGGGCAGGGTCTCACTGATTCGATTTCAAGGGCCTCCCGAATCGGGGGTGGCAACGGCGGCCAAAGGGTGATAAAGAGGTCGGCGGCCTTCATAGCAGTGAGGGCCGGGGAGGGATCATGAAACGGATCGTCTGGGGATGGGTCGTCTTTCTTCTTGTCGCCGCGGCAGTTCCCGCCGGGGCCGCCGAGTGGTACCTGCGCGGGGCGGCGGGCTTCGAGTGGTCGCTCACCGCCGATTTCTCCGACAAGGACGCCACGGCAACCCGTCCGCCCGCCTACTTCGGCACCGGGCCGGGAAGCGACGGCCGCGCCATCGGTGCCTACGGCGATTTCGGGCGGTTTCCGAGCGTGGAGGTCGCGGTCGGCCGTCAGCTCCTGCCCTGGCTCCGGGGGGAGTTCGCCCTCACCTTTCGTCCCGACATGAGCTATCGGGCCCAGGCCAACTTCCGGAACGTGCCGGGCGAGCAGCCGGTGACTGGGAGCGCCGACTCCCTGAGCGGAACGGCCAATCTCTACCTGGACATCGCGGGACTGCCCGGGGTCCGTCTCGGCCGCTTCCGGCCCTATCTGGGCGGCGGCATCGGGGCGGCCCACCACTGGCTCGAGGAGATGACCTACCGCTTCCCAGGACTGACCGCCCACAAGGTCACCATCACCCCGTCAGGCCAAAATACCGACTTTGCCTTCATGGCGACCGTCGGTACGGGGATCGTCCTGACGGAGCGGGTGATTCTCGACATCGCCTACCGGTACACCGATATGGGCCGCATCTACACCGACGCCGGGACCATGTACCTCAACAACCTGCCTGCCGGGGAAGCTGTTGCCGAAACCTGGGCGCCGTTGCGCACCCACGGCATCTTCGCGGGCATCCGCTACCTCTTCCATTAGACCGCCGAGGGAAAGGATCTTCTCATGGCTTGCCCCATTGAAGCCGACAGAAGATCAGCGGATTTTGATCGGCAGTTCAAGGAACTCGCCAAGCCCTGTCTCGAGAACTGGCAGCACCATCGCGACCACTGCGAGTCGTAATCCCGCCGTCCGTAAAAACAGAGATTGAAAATCCCGGCATCCCGATCTAAAATACCTGACAAACAACCGGAATCGATGGAAAAAAGGAACCGCCCGCTCCCACGGCCCTGTCTCTCCCGCGAAATTCGGTGCCGCCGTTCCTTTTTCATAAGAAGGTCACTCCCAACCGTCCAGCGATGAGGAGGCTCGACATGGCAATCGTAAAGAGGAAAAAAGGGACCATCGGCATCCTGACAGGAGGAGGCGACGTCCCAGGCCTCAACCCGGCAATCCGGGCCGTGACGGTCCGGGCGATCCGGGAGGGATTCAAGGTGATCGGCCTGCGCAGGGGCTGGAAGGGGATCGTCTCCTGCATCCGGGACAAGAAGCTCCATCAGGAGGAGTGCTTCCAGATCCTTACCGAGGAGATCGTCAACCGGGCGGGCCGGACAGGCGGCACCTTCCTGCACACCTCCCGCACCAGACCCAGCCACATCCCCAAGGACGACGTCCCAGACCACCTCAAGGACCAGTACCAGGCCGACGTCAACGACCTCACGCCGGAGGTCCTGAAGAACCTCGACTTCCTGGAGATCGACTATCTGGTGGTCATCGGCGGCGACGACACCCTGAGCTATGGCGTCCATCTCTCCAAGCAGGGGGTCAAGGTCATCGCGATCCCCAAGACGATGGACAACGACGTCCCGGGCACGGACTACTGCATCGGCTTCAGCACCTGCATCACCCGGACCATCGAGATGACCCACAGCCTGCGTACCACCGCCGGCTCCCACGAGAGGATCCTGGCCCTAGAGGTTTTCGGGCGCTACGCGGGGTTCACGGCCCTCTTGCCCACCATGGCCGGGGCGGCCAACCGCTGCGTCATCCCCGAGCACCGCTTCAACATCGAGCGCTTGACGGAGCTCCTGGTCCAGGACCGCTTCACAAACCCCAGCCGCTACTCAGTCGTCCTGATCTCCGAGGGGGCCATGTTCGCGGAGGGAGGCATGGTCTTCACGAAGGAGGAGACGGACCAGTACGGCCACAAGAAGCTCGGCGGGATCGGAGACCGGATCTCCGACCAGATCAAGGAGATCTCCGCCAAGTTCAACCACGGCCGGAAGATCAACGTCATCAGCCAGAGACTGGGCTACCTGGTCCGGTGCGGCGACCCGGACGCCATCGACTCGATCGCCCCCATGGCCTTCGGGAATCTGGCCCTGAACCTGATCCTGAACGGCTCCCACGCCCGTCTCGTGGGCCTGCGAAACGGCCGTTACGACGACGTTCCGATCGACGTGGTGACCAGCATGAAGAAGATCGTGGACGTGGAGAAGTACTACAACTGCGACCGGCTGCGTCCCTACTACGAGAGCTTCGAGTCCAAGCCCCTGTTCATCATGACCAGCGACTACTGAGGTCCAAGGGCCGCACCCTCGATCCGAGAGCCGGGGCCGACGGGAGAAGGGGCTTCCAGGAACAGGAGGCATGCAGGGTCCCGGCGGAAACGGGGAATCAGGAAGGTCGACAGGTGGTACGGAACCGCGCGGATCACCGAGCAATCCGCGCGTCCCGACACCCGGCTGCGGTCCCGTCTTTTGAATCGGTTTTCGTTGACATCCCGGCCCCGACTTCCCTATACTCAGGCCCGCCGCAGCAACAGGGCCTCGTCCCAAGAAATCGGCATCCTGTTCAGAAATTGCCTCCGAAAGGCCGGCCGTCAAGAGCTGGAAGAATGCTGAAGATTTCGATCTGCCGGGATCTGGAAAAATGCCGGGATTTGTGGGAAAGACTCTGGCCCCAGGAATGTCTCTTCGATTTGTGGGCGGTCAGGGCTTGTTTCGCCGAGGCCTACGACCATGCGCCGGAATTTCATGTGGCCGAGCGGGACGGCAGGGTCGTCGGGATGCTGCCCCTGAGCTGGATCGAGGAGGCTGGACGATACAGCTTTTTCCCTGGGGAATTGTGGCAGAAAAAAACCTGGCTGGAGCAGAACAAGATCCCATCCTTCACGCCGGGTGTTGCAAAGGCTCTGCTGGAAAGTGTCTCCGGGCCGATGCATCTGAGGTACCTGCTGACCGGCTTTTTCCCCACAGATAACGGCTGCACTCTGGATGAAACGGGATATCTTTTCATCCCCGCCCGATACGACTACGCCTTTGAGCGCTACAGGGAGGAATTCTCGAACCGGTCGAGCAAAAAAATGACCCGGGAACTCGTTCCGCTCGAAACCCGAGGATTGAGCTACCGGCTCGACCACTATCCCGACATGGAAAAGCTCTTCAAGATGAATCTCGATTCCTTCAAGGAGAAGTCCTACTTTCACGACCGGCGTTTCCTCCTGTCCTTCGAGGCGCTGGCGACGTGGCTGCAGACCCGGGGGATGCTGCGCATCATCACGCTCCTGCTGGGTGAAGAGGTGCTTGCGGTGGACATGGGCGCTCTCTGGAATTCCCATTACACGGTTCTGGCCGGCGGCACGAATCCCGACTACCCCGGCGTGGCGAAAATCATCAATTTCCAGCATCTCAAAAGGGCATGCCTCGAAAAATTCGCCCTCGTGGATTTTCTCTGCGGCGATTTCGGCTGGAAGGAGCGTTTTCACCTGCAGCCCCGTCCCCTGTACGTGATCGACACGTCATCCCGCGGGGCTCAAACCGGCAACCGGACATGAAGGCATGAGGCCGTCCGTCAAAGCACCGAACACCCTCCTGGTGGTGGGGACGACCCCGGATTACATCGATGGATCCGGAGAACCGCCCCTGGCAGGGCCCTTTTCCTGACCGATCCCCGGACCCAGGCCCGGGCCGGAAGAGGAGATCCTCTGCGATCTGGCCGATTATCCGCAGGCCGCATCCTGCCTGGCGTAACATCTGGAGCGTTGGGGCATCGAGTTGTGATACCCCCCGAAGGCGCCGGTTCAGGTGACGATGGGAGCCCCCCCGGCGTTAAGGAAACCGTTTGGTCAGTGTCACGGAGATTTATATCAGCAGGGATTACTCTAAGGTTTCTACGCCGGACCGGCGTGATGGGAATCGTTCAGTCAACAGGGGAGGGCACCCCCCAGGGCGGCGTGGCCTTCGCGGATACGCCACCAACTAGAGGACACCCAAGGGTGGACGGTCAAAGGCTCTCCCTGGCATGAAAACAAAAGCCGGTAGGGGCTGGCTTCCTGCCGGTCCGCCCGGTCCGCGGCCTCTGGGTTCGGGTGAGTGTGTCCGCCGGCGCAGGGATGGCCGTTCCCCTCGCAAATGATGAAGGAGGCTTCGAGACGACGCTCATGCACGGTTGCGTCGGGCAGGGCGTGAAACATTCCCTCCCCGTCCACCTGAAAGATGTGCCCGGGGCCTTCATAGAGGGATACCCTTTGGGGAAGGGTTCGATAACCCAGACAGAGAGCCAGGATCAGGCGGTCCACCAGAAACCAGGCGTGATCCCACGCGGGGACGTTTCGATCCCGCGCCCCCTTGCCCTCCTGTCCGATCAGGCCCGGGTCCGGCGTGGTCGTTATCCAGCGGTCCAAAGACTCCAGGCACAGTGAAAAAGTTTCTCCGTCGGCCGACAGAGTCGCCTCCAGCATACCGACCAGGAAGCAGGCGGCGGGGATATCGTATCCCTTTTCGAAATCCGGGGTTCCCGTGGCATCGAATCCCTCTCCCCTGCGGATCGACCGTTCGATCTCGGAGAAGGCCGACAGGGCGTTAGGGTCGTCCGTGGCGGGATAGTATTTGATCCAGTAGGTCCCCCGGACCTCGCTCCGCCCGGTATCCGGGGCGGCATCGGCGGCCGGGACGGTTTCCGCCTCGACCAGTTCCATCAGGTAGGCCCCTGGCCGACCTTCAAACCACAGATACCACCCCGGGGCGCCCCGGAGTGTTTCGCTGATCCCCTGGATCCCCACCATCTCCCGACCAGGGCCGGGCACCACAAGCCGAAACACGGCATCGAGCACCTGCTGCAAGTCGGTAACCGGATCCTGGTGATGGATGAGCTCTGGCATGGTGAGATTCCCGATCATCAGGTTGACGGTTCGGACGGATTCCGATCCATCGTGAGCGAGACGATCCTCCGGATCGCCTCCTTTTCTCCCATCGCATTCATATCGATGCCCAAGCGTCGGGCTTCGTCCTCGAACAGTTCCCTGGGGTAGGTCGAGGCGATGGGCAGATCGTCGAAAGCCGACAGGGTCTCCGAGATCCGGCGGCCCTCGTCGAGATTCTTCTTCACTTCCAACGTCAGGTTCAGGGCATCCTTGACGATATCGTGGAGAAAGCCCCTCCGGGACAGGGTTGACTTTTGATCCATGTTGAATTCCTTGCTGCCTGTGCGCGGTCCCATTCAAGGGTCCGCGCACAGGCCTTCTATCCAATTCGTTTCTCCGTGGGACTACTTTTCAATCTTTCGCACCGGGAATCCGTCGAAGAAGACGCCATGGGCCGTCACCAGGATCAGGAGCATGATCGTCCAGCACAGTGACGTATCCCCCTCCTGGGCGATACCCGGCACCGTGGACAGGAAGATGGGGCCCAGTTCGTAATAAAGCCAATCCATCAAGAGACCGCCCGCCATGGCGATGGCGGTCCGGACCACGGCCCTCACCGGAAGACTCAGTTTGCCCGGCCAGTTGTCGAAGTAGTGGTAGAGGATCGCCCCGGCCGTCGCCAT
>Ga0228535_1003699_pt1 | contig 10379 bp, 9 predicted proteins | sample SJ1metagenome_FD_168457 | JGI IMG/M metagenome (GOLD analysis project Ga0228535, IMG submission 168457) | Enriched culture of PCE-dechlorinating microbial communities from Ithaca, New York, USA - SJ1 | ecosystem: Engineered > Modeled > Simulated communities (microbial... > Unclassified | place... | reverse complement strand
TGCTCGTAACGCTTCCTTCAGATTCCACCTCACGATGGACACCCTTGCGCTTGGCTAATGGTTGGCAACTGCCAGCCCCCATAGCGGACTTTCACCGCCTAGTTACGCGCCATGCGTGGCGCACCATTTAAGAGTGGGCAACAGGGGAGCATAGCGCCCTCTGTTGCCCATTATGCAATTTATTTATAAAAATCGAACTTGCCGTCTTTCACGATGAGTTTGATCGGGTCTTTAATGCAGTCGCCGTTCGCATCAAACGATGTATTGCCGGTCACGCCTTTGAAATCCTTGAGCGTTGTAAGGTAATCAACGACTCCTTTGCGATCTTTCGCGCCCTTTTTCAGTGCTTCCAAAACAACATTGGTTGCGTCAAAAGTATAAGCGGCATAGGTCCCGGGAATCTCGTTGAATTTTGCCTTATAGGCGTTAATAAAATCCTGGGTTTCTTTGTTTTGATTGGACTCATGATAAAAACCGATCATCCTTAAGCCCTCGACGGCATCCCCGCCCAGTTCGATCAGAGGTTCTGTGTATAGCCCATCGACGCCCATCATAGGTGTATTCAGCCCGCTGCGTTTCGCCTGTTTAGCAAATAATGCGGCTTCATTATAAAGCCCGCCAATGATAATAACATCAGGCTGAATCTTCTTGATTTTAGTCACCATAGCGCTGAAATCTTTGGTCTGCCCCATTATGTATGCCTCTTCAGCAACAACCGAAGCTCCGTTTTTGCCGGCTTCTTCTTTAACCACTTCCTGAATACCCTTGCCATAGTCGGTGTTTTCATAAACGACCGCTATTTTCTTAAAACCTTCCTCTTTCACGGCCCAACCAATGACATAACGACCTTGAAATGCATCAGTAGTAATTGTTCTGAAGGTGCAAGGGCCTGCAGCCGAAACGGCCGGTGAACTTGATCCGCCCGAAACTTCCGCGATTCCGGCTTTATTATATATGGGAGCACCTGCTAAAGTACAAGAACTGTTGTAGTGACCGATAACCGCAATAACATCTTTATCCGCAGCAAATTTATTAGCCACAGCCGCAGCTTCCTTGGGGTCAGATTTATCATCTTCAGCTATAACCTCAATTTGTGCGCCGTTGATTCCACCTGCTTTGTTTACAAGTTCAACCGCCAGTATGGTGGCATTTTTCATGGCGTTTCCATCTTGAGCGGATGTACCGGTTAGAGGACCGACTGAGCCTATTTTGATTTTTACAGGTTCACTCTGTTTTTCCGGCTCTTTGGCTGTACTTCCACAGCCGGCCAGTGCCAGGATAACCACGAGGATTAATATCATACCAATAATCTTGTTTCTTCTAAGCATACTTCTCCTCCTTACCCGTCTATGGTCTTGTTACCCGCTGTTTTCAATTGATTAATACTTTCTCTGTGATTTGCTTTCTTCCCCCTTTATAACTTATTTTTCTTGCGTCCCTTTTGACGATTTCGACATTGACATAATTTATTTTGTCATTATAGTATTATTATAGCAAATGCCTTTATTTTTGCAAGTGCTAATTACGAAAGGAGTGTAAATTCATGTTTTCATTATCCAAAAGGGTAAGCGGTATCAAACCGTCAGCAACACTGAGCCTTGCTGCCAAAGCGCAACAAATGAAAAATCAAGGAAAAGACGTAATTAGTTTTGGTTTGGGTGAGCCGGATTTCGAAACGCCGGACCATATCAAAAAAGCTGCCATAGCCGCAATCAACAATGGCTTCACCCGCTATACACCAGTTTCCGGCATCATGGACCTCAAAGAAGCTATTTGCCACAAATTTAAGGTTGATAACACCATTTCCTACGAGCCTTCACAAATAGTCGTCTCCAACGGAGCCAAGCACTCGCTCTATAATGCTTTACAGGCTATTTGCGATCCCGGCGACGAGGTCATTATTCCCTATCCCTGTTGGGTTTCCTACACATACATGGTCGAATTGGCCGGAGGCAAGCCGGTTTACCTGTTTACGCCCGAGCAGGACGGTTTCAGGATCGATTTAGAAAAGCTGCAAAGGTTGATAACCAAAAAAACCAAAGCTATCATGCTTAATTCTCCGAATAACCCCACCGGCTGTGCCTATCCCTTGGCAGATCTCCAGGGCATTGCCGAATTGGCCTTAAAAAACAAATTTTATTTGATTTCAGATGAAATCTACGAGAAACTGATTTATGACGGCACCAAGCATTACAGCCCGGCAGCCTTTGATGAAAAGATCAAGAATCTGACTATAACTGTAAACGGCGTATCCAAAACTTATGCCATGACCGGCTGGCGGATTGGTTTTGCTGCTGCGAATAAGGAAATCAGCAAAGCAATGGACAACATTCAAAACCATTCCACCTCCAATCCTAATTCCATTGCCCAAAAAGCATCTGTCTCAGCTCTCTTGGGGCCCATCGAGCCTATTCAGTTTATGATCAACACCTTTGCACAAAGAAGAAATATTATGGTTAATGAGCTGAATAATATCTCGCATCTGAGCTGCCGGCAGCCTCAGGGGGCTTTTTACGTAATGTGCAATATCTCTGAGTTGATCGGCAAAACCTGCCAAGGCCGAGTGATTTCCGGTTCCGACGTGTTCAGCGAGCTGTTACTGGAACAAGCCCATGTCGCGGTTACGCCGGGCTCCGCGTTCGGGCCGGAAAATGCCGCGGAAACAGACAGCTTCGTCAGAATCTCCTATGCCACCGGAACTGAGGATATCTTGAGGGGTATGACCAGAATACGTGATTTAGTCAAAACCATTGTCTAAGCCAATAGAGAGAAAAAAAGTGCTCAGAAGCGTTTCGGCTTCCGAGCACTTTTTTCAATCCCTCTCGCCCCACGTAACTCTCCTCAAGAAAAGAACCTTGACTTCTCTTTTATCTACTGTTAACTTAAGGTTATGATTATTGAACCCTAGGCGAAGTCAAATGAAGGAGATACCCAAATGAAAGAAAACATCAGATTGATTCAATCCGTCCAGCGAGCTATTGATATGATTAATTGCTTCAATGATGATAACAGCGAGCTGTCCCTGTCGGAAATCAGCAGCATGCTCAACCTCAATATCAGCACTACCCACGGTATCATGAACACCCTGCTTGCCAACAACTTTCTCGGCCAAAACTCAAGAAACGGCAAATACCGCTTGGGTTTAAAGCTTATCGAGAAGGGTCAGCTGGTCTCGAAATATTTTGATTTGAAGAATATATCTTCGCCCTTGTTAAAAACTATCTCTGATAAATATAAAATTACCTGCACTCTTAAATTTTTAACCGGCACTAAATTCTACACGTTTGACAAGGTATTTCCTCCTGGCACCGTATATATCTTGGGCTCACCCGCCATAGAATATCTGCCGCTGCACTCCTCAGCCTCCGGGAAACTCATTCTGGCTAATTCCAGCGACGCTGATCTCAAGAAAATCCTTGGCTTTATTAAGTTAGAGAGCTTTACGCCCAAAACAATCACCGATAAGGAGACACTCTTTGGCGAACTGGCAAAAATAAAAGCAAAAGGCTATTCATTCGAAGACGAGGAAACAGAGCTTGGCATCAGCAGCATAGCGGCCCCCGTCTATAACGCCACTCACACGATCATCGGAACAATTGCCGTGGATGGCTCCTCTGCAACCATCGACCTTATTGCTGAAGAGGCCAAAAAGGATCTGATCGAAGCCGGAGCCATACTGTCAGACCAAACAAACTACATACCCTAAAAACCTGAGCAGCTCAATAACGATAAGGCGCCTCACTGTTTTTCTGAAATCAAAGAAAAACAGAGGCGTTTTTTTCTGTCATAAAGTATTGACACTATTTTTTTATATGATAATATAATAATTAATTTCGATACTATCATAAAAGAGGTGCTATTTAATGAAAAACAAACCTGTCTGTTACATACCAGGCAAGGTATTCCCTGAGATATACAGCGGAATACCGACATTTTTAGGGCTGCCGAAGCTATCTGCTCCCCAAGACCTGCCCGGCAACGACATCATATTTATGGGCATTCCTTTTGAAGGTATCTGCACCTACGGTACGTTTTCCGGGTGTGAGCTCGCCACAAAGTCCATTCGGAATGCCTCTACCCGTTACAGCGGATTTTTGCCAGAAATGAATGTTGATGTCTTTGATTATTTAACCGGCGGCGATTACGGCGATGTGGCCGTCCATAACGGCAACATCGCGGAAACATTCGCTTTTATTGAAAAAAAGTTTGGAGAGATTCTCGACAGCGGCGCTTTCCCCGTGTGCTTCGGCGGCGATCATTCAACCTGTTATCCTCTAATAAAAACGTTTGCCAAAAAGTATGACGGAAATATTGGCGTTATCCATTTTGATGGACATATGGATAACCTCGATACATATGGTGACGAAGAAAAATATGCCAGATGTTCTCCTTTGCACCGTATCTATGAAATTGACGGAATCAATCCCAAGAATATTGTGCATATGGGCATTCGCGGGCCTCGGAACGTTCCTGTCGGCCCGGCAACGGCAAGAGAAAAAGGCGCCACCATCATCAGCAGCTTTGAGATAAAATTCAACGGAGTCGTGGAATCGATCAGAAAGGCCATCAAAATTGCTCAGGCCGGCACAAAAGCGGTCTATGTTACCGTCTGTGCAGACATTCTCGACGTAGCCCACAACCCCGGTGGTCCTCCTGATCCGTGCGGTCTATCGAGTTGGGAATTTGCCGTAATATTATACGAGTTAGGCAAGGCTGGCATCAAAGGCTTTGATTATGTGGAAATCTATCCGCCAACCGACCGCAACAACGTTTCCAGCCATGTTGAAGTATGGATGATCCTATACCTCCTGGCCGGGCTGGTCGAAGGCAGATTCAATCTGAATAACAGACTGGTTGAAAACAATTTTGTACTGAGCAAATAGTCGTTCTTTAGGAGGCATCAGCCGTGCTGGATAAATTGCGGGTTACTGTTATACAGTTTGAACCCAAGCCTTTCCGGGAAAAACAAAAAAACCTGGAGTTTCACCTCCAAAAGATCAAGGAGCTTGGCGGTAATTCCGACTTAATCATCTTTCCGGAGATGAGCCTGACCGGTTTTTTTGAAATGGGCGATGACGCCAAACTTGAATACTGGAAATATGCCGAAACCGTAACCGGTAAAAATGTCGCGTTACTTATAGAAGCGGCGAAGGAAAACGATGTTCATATCATCTTTGGCATGGCCGAGCAGGCCGAAATAGCAGGCAACGTTTACAATACCGCCCTGCTTATTTCGCCTGCCGATGGAATCAAGGGTGTCACCCGTAAAATGCACCTGCCCCATCTGGAGAAGCTGTTCTATTTACCCGGCAACGAACCGGAGGTGTTTAACACGCCGATTGGCAATATCGGGATCTGTATCTGCTATGATGCCTGGTTCCCGGAAACAAGCAGGATCTTGGCGCTCAAAGGGGCCGATATCATTGTTAACGTTGCGGACGTATGGGCTGGCGACTCCAATGTCGGTTTCAGCGCAGGCGAGCTGGGCAAGTGCAAAGAGAGGATCTATGACGTCGTCCCGGTCGCGCAGGCCATGCTGAACCAGGTATATTTCATTGTCGCTAACTGCAGCGGTAGCTGGTACGGCGGTAAAGAGCTGGGTTTTTGCGCTAGATGTGGGCGAAGCCAAGTCGTGGATCCTTTCGGTAACATTGTGAGCCTGGCGGCCGCCGACAGCGAAATATTGCAAGCGGTCTTGGACAAAAACAAACTGCTGCAAAGCAGGGCCGGGTTCAGCTTTTTCATGGACAGAACACCCTGGAACTATCAGAGGCTTTGTCATCACTAAAAAAAGAGTTGAACGCAATGCTGATTGTCGGAATTTCAGGAAGCCCCAGAAAAAATGGCAACTGTGAAAAGATCCTCGCAAGTATGGAGGAATACTTCGGCGCGGATGAGCTTGCCGTGGAAACGATTAAACTTAGCGAAACCGCCGTCGAACCTTGCAGACACTGTGATTATTGCCTGCATTCACCAAAATGCGCCCACGACCGTACCGCAAATGAAATAAACAAATTACTGCGAAAAGCGGACGCAATTGTCGTTACAACCCCCGTCTACTTTGGCAGTATGACCGGCCAGCTTAAATGCTTATTGGATAAAACTCTACCTTTAAGAAGAATCGGATTCTTATTAAACGGTAAGATCGGGGCTGCCATTGCTATCGGGAATTCCCGCAACGGAGGTCAAGAAAAAACAATTTCGGTTGTACATTCCTGGATGCTCATCCACGGCATGGTCGTGGTGGGTGACAATAAAAACTTTGGAGGGGCGGTCCTTGATCCGCTGGAAAATGACGAGATCGGTCGGCAAACCGTATTTGATACGTTTGAGGCCGTAAACAGTCTGCTACGGCGTTTGAAACAATCATAAACCAAGGTAAAATTAGCCGCAGTTGAAGCCACGGCTAATTTTTTCTATGTCTAACCTTACCTCACTTGCCCATCATTTCCTGGTTTAAAACCTTTGCCTGTCCGATGGGATTGCACATTGTCTCATCGGCCCCGATGTGAACTTTTTCTTGATTATTTAAACCCAACTCATTTTTTTCCACGCCGCCTACCTTGCACATTACCGATATAACCTCGAAACCATGGTTCTGCAGGATTTCATTCATTATTGAAGCCTCATACCGTAAACCCATACAGAAGGCTAGCCCTAATTTTTTGTATTTCATTTTCCGGGAAAATTCGATGGTTTCTTGCAGCCTGGGTTTAACAGGGTATGGAAAAAAGGGCTCCGAGGCTCGGTTGATGTAACACTCGGCCTCTTGCAGAGATGCCTGCCTGGCAAATTCTTTGATTTCCGGCTTCTGATACTCTTCTCTGGCCTTGGCGAGGGCTGCAGCATAAAGCAATGTGGAGCAAAAGGTCGGCGCCCTGCCCTCTTCTGAACAACAGATGCGCATTTTAAGCTGACACAAGGCACACTTCCCGCTGTTCTCCATAAACGTCACCCCCCCTGTTTTTTTACGATATAAGCAAAGAAAGCGCAATTGAATTAAACTTGGCCTGAGGGCTGTCGGACCTAGAGATCAAAACGACCGGAGCGCTTGCTCCCATGATCACCCCGGCGCTTTGGGCCCCGGCCAAATAAACTAAGGTCTTATGCAATACATTCCCGGCCTCGATGTCCGGCAGCAGCAGTATGTCAGCCTGTCCGGCCACCTAACCACCGATTCCCTTATGCTTGGCGGCTTCCGGGGATACGGCGTTGTCCAAGGCTAACGGGCCGTCGATCACAGCCCCCTTGATTTGCCCGCGTTCGCTCATCTTGGCCAGCGCTGCCGCATCCAGGGTGGCATATCCTTGTTTACGGTTTCCACGGCGCAAACCGCGGCTACTTTGGCCTCCGTAATACCTAAGGCACGTGAAACCTGCAGGGCATTTTTAATGATCGCTGTTTTTTCCGCCAGACCCGGGGCCACATTCATGGCGCAATCCGCCGCCAAGAGCAGACGATTATATCCGGGGACCTCAAACGCCGCCACGTGGCTCAAAACGCCCGCCGCTCTTAAACCGCATTCCTTATCCAAAACAACCTTAAGAAAATCGGCCGTCCCCAGAAGTCCCTTCATAATAATATCGGCTTCATTGGCCTTGACTTTTGCCACAGCAATTTTGGCCGCTTTCCCCGGGTCTTTTTCATCAATTACCGCGTGTTTGGAGATGTCAAAGTGAACCTCTTCGGCCGCTTTTTTTATTTTCTCTCGGTCGCCTACCAGGATAGCCCCGGCCAACTCAGCTTCCCCAGCCATCTTGACGGCCAACAAAACATCGGCATCTTCCGCCGCAACCACGGCTACGATTTTCTTTCTTTCGGATGCGCAAACCTTTTCAGAATGTCTTTGAAACTGTACAGCATATCCTGCTCCCCCTCGTACCCGACATAATATTCCTCTTATTCGTATACTTTTGCGGTTTCCTCACCCTTCAATATCCGGAGCGCGCCAAATGCCAGCGCTTCCATTTCGTTTTCACCGGAAGTATAAGAACCGGAGCGATAAATTCCACCATCTCTTTTATCCAACCGGTGGTAATTTGCGAATAGGCCAAGCCCCCGGTCAATACGATGGTGTCCACCCTTCCTTTCAGTACGGCGGCGCCGGCGCCGATTTCCTTCGCCACTTGGTAGGACATGGCCTGATAGATCATCTTGGCATCCTTATCGCCCTGGGTAATCATTTTCTCCACTTCCCGGGCGTCATTGACACCTAAATAGCTGACCAACCCGCCCCGACCGACAATGCTTCGGTATACATCTTCTTTGGCCATCCCCGCTTGAAAACATAAGTCAATCAGGCTCACGGCCGGCAGTCCGCCCGCTCTCTCCGGCGAAAAGGGACCGTCGCCGTCCAAGGCGTTGTTTACATCAACTACGTTTCCCTTTTGATGGGCGCCCACCGAGACACCCCCGCCCATGTGAGCGACAATCAAATTGCATTCGTCATATCCTTTTCCCAGCAATGCAGCAGCCTTACGGGCGCTAGCCTTTTGATTAAGGGCATGAAAAATGCTGACGCGCCGGATGCCTTTTAATCCACTGATCCTGGCCAGTGACTCCATTTCGTCTACCACCACGGGATCGACAATAAATGCCGGGATACCCAGCGAAGTCCCGATTTCCTCCGCTAAAAGCCCTCCCAGGTTGGAGGCGTGTTCCTTGGGAGCGTTCCTCAGGTCAAAGCACATTTTTTCATTAACGATGTACGTCCCGCCGCAGATGGGTTTTAACAGACCGCCGCGACCTATCACGGCGCTGATTTGTTCAACCGGAATTTTCGCTTCCGTAAGAAACTCATAGATCTTTTGTTTTCGGAATTCCACCTGCTCCAGAATATGCCCATACCGGCCAATTTCCGCAGCCACATGGCTGCAGTTCTTCTCATACTGAAGCTTGTCGTCTTGATAGATCGCCAGTTTAGTAGAGGTGGATCCCGGATTAATGATCAATAGCAGAAAATTCATCCTAACACTCCCTAGTTGTCTATGTTCATGGCGCCTGTTTCCAACAGCCTCTGGTGCCAGGAAAAGGCTTCCCGGAGATAATGTGGCTGATGACCGCCCGTATTCGCAATGGCTTTGCGCAGGTAATTCCTTAACCGCTCCTTGTAAAGCGGGCTGGCGCAGTTATCGATCAAACAATCGGCCCTCTCCAACGGATCTTTCCACCTGAGATCAGCAATCCCTTTTTCGGTAATTACCACATCTATATCATGCTCGTTAATATCATAATGTGAGGCCATTGGCACAATCGTCGATATTTTCCCGCCTTTTGTTTCGGACGGCATAAGCATCACGGAGAGATAAGCGTTTTGGGTGAACGCCCCCCCTCCCCCTATCCCGGTGATAACACGGCTGCCCAGCAGATGACTGGTATTGGCGTTTCCGTAGATGTCGATTTCGACAGCGCTGTTTAAACATATCAGACCCAGCCTATCTACGATTTCAGGATTGTTGCTGATATCCTGAGGGCGCAAAACCATGGTCCGCTTGAGTAACTCCCGGTTCTCACGCAAAGCCCGCAGAACTTGAAGAGATGAGGTCACGGCCGTCCCCGAGGCAGCTTTTACCCTACCGTCGAGGATCAGCTCAATATTGGCGTCCTGAAGGATGCCGCAATAGAACTCCATGTCGTTAAAATTCGTATCTTTAAAGGCCCGTACAATTCCATTGGCCATATTTCCAATTCCCGATTGTATCGGCGGAAGTTTGGCCAAACCCCTCTTTTTCATCTCCAGTTCCAGGAATTCAAAAAGGTTTGCCGCTATTTGTTTTGTTATAATGTCTTCTCCGGCAAACACCGTTGCCTGATCAGGGATGGTTGATTCAACAATGTATTTGATTTTGTCAGGATCCACCCTAATAAAAGGTTCCCCAATTCTCTGGTTTGTTCGCACCAGCGGAATCGGCTTCTTGTTGGGTGGGAGTGAAGGCAGATAGATATCATGCAACCCCTCCAATTCAGCAGGCTGAGCCATGTTTATTTCGACAATGACCGCCTTGGCTTCTTTGACAAAAACCGGCGACATGCTGACCGAGGTGCTTGGAATAATATAGCCTTCTTTCGTGATCCCAATTGCTTCAATAACAGCCACATCGATCTGGCCGCAAATCCCGCTTTGTACAACCCTGGGCATTTTATGCAAAGGAATCTCTATATAGCTGACTTTCCCTGCATTTATCAGTCTGGCCAAAGCGGGGTTGTTCTGATGGGGTATTCTTTTGTTGATCAGACCGACGCGGCTCATCTGATCGTCAATTTCCGGTCCAACATTGGCGCCGCTGATTAAATTGATCTTAAACTCTTCCCCCGACTCTCGACGTCTTACTAATTCCGCCGGAATCATCTTGGGGTACCCGGAATCAGCAAAACCACTG
>Ga0228535_1003698_pt1 | contig 10381 bp, 5 predicted proteins | sample SJ1metagenome_FD_168457 | JGI IMG/M metagenome (GOLD analysis project Ga0228535, IMG submission 168457) | Enriched culture of PCE-dechlorinating microbial communities from Ithaca, New York, USA - SJ1 | ecosystem: Engineered > Modeled > Simulated communities (microbial... > Unclassified | place... | reverse complement strand
CTGATATTAAATTTTGGATTTACAGATTCCAAACCAGCTTTCAATATTTCTGATGCCAGCCGACGGGTGTCATTTCCTGTATTGAACGCCATCTGCATATAGAAGCCTTTGTTCCAAACGTCATCATCGTCCTCGCCGGCAGGTATACCATCAAGGTCTACATCAGCAAGCTTAAATTCTTCAACGCATTTATCAAGGTTATAAGAATATGCCGGTGCTTTTCCTTCTACATAGCCTATCATTCCTTGCGGAATGGGACCTTGAGACTGAACACCTTCACCAGCTAAAGCGTCTTTGACCATGGCATCGAAATCAAAGCAGTAGTTGAAAGCTTTTCGGATATGATCATCGCTGAAAAATGTTGGCGTAATCCCATTACCATCGATGGTTCCACTGCCAACATATGGATTTCCACCTTCAACATTTATATTCCAGTTGAATTGAGAAGGAGTTTGAGCAGGCATGGGTAATTTTCTAAAGGCCTTGATATACCCGTTGGGATTCACCTCTTTACATGAAGATTCATCCTCACCACATAAGATCTTAATATATGGATTTAATTGTGGACGATATTGAGGAGGAGCATAAATGTAATCGGCATCACCTGCCTCAAACATAGCTAAACGAGTGCCCCACTCATCGATATTCTTTATAACGACTCTGGGAATGCTGGCAACACCACTCGGTCCGCCTTCCCACATGGGTTCAGTTCTCCAATATTCTTGAAAAGCGGTGAGAACTGTTTCTTCGCCAGGTGTCCAGTGATCCAGCATATATGGACCGGTACCATTGGCTTCGTTAAACAGGGTTGTTGCTTCAGCCGCAGGATCAGCGAATTTGACCCAATTGTAACAATCACCATCCCAGTCCCCTAATTCTGTCATCCATTCCTGGTCAAGAATGCCGCCTAGAAACTGTTGCGACATGATTGCTAACATCCAGGGTACAGGTTGATTTAAATTATATGTAACAGTTCCCGCGGCATCATCAGCAACAACTTTTGACTTTATTGTTTCGCAAACTTGAACCAATTCTTCTTCGGATAATTCGTCAAAAGTATCTTTCCCAATTAAGGCTGCGGAAAAGTCTTTAATGGATGCCATTGCCATCTCAGGTCCAAAGAAGGCATCATATAAAATTGGTTGCCAACCATCAACCCTACCCTGCAACATGGCTCTAGCGGTAGTGTATGCTACGTCATGGGGTTCGAGAGTTCCACCTTTGTGGAATTTCACACCTTTCCTCAGGTTAAATACCCAGGTCATTCCATCATCACTCATTTTCCAGTCTGTAGCAAGTGCCGGGATGTACTCATCCGTTCTCTCCCTGTTAAAGAAGACCAGACCTTCATAAATATTGAGTGAAATGGTCGATGACGCAGTATCATACAACCATGCAGGATCCATCGTCTGTTGTTCGCCAGCACCTGTGATAATCGTAAATGTGTCAGGATTCTTAAACTCAGGCGATACCCCACCAGCAGGTGCTGCTGGTGCGGCAGATTGAGCCGGCTCTCCAGGGGCTGGTTCAGATGTGGTTTGTGCACCCGGTGCACTCGCGCTGGGCGCACAGGATGTTAAAACCATAATCAGAACTAAAAAAACTGAACATACTATCCATAGCTTATTACGCATATTCTTCTCCTTTTGAAATTGTGTAAGCTGATAATGAACTTTTGTATGTTAGAAAACTCATACAAAAAATGGCCAGCACATTGCTGGGTTCAAATACAGATTAAATAAATCATTCCCCTGAAGCATCCATCTTCAGGGGAATGTTCTTATTGGTCAGATGTCCTACTTATCCATTACCTGACTAGTTTATTCCTTAATGCAAGTGTGATCGCTTCGCCACGATTCGACACTCCAAGCTTCATGAGAATGTTACTTACATGTGCCCGGGCGGTCGATCTGCTTATGGTTAATCTTTCAGCAATTTCTGGATTATTCAAACCTTCAACTAGTAGAGCTAAAACTTCTCTTTCACGAGATGTAAGATCGTCTCCCGGAGCAGGAAATTGATCACGAATTAATGCCTGGGTTATTTCAGGGGCCATGGTTGGCTTTCCTGCCATTCCTTTTCGTATCGCGGTAATTAGTTCTTCCCCGGTAACATTCTTCAATAAATAGCTGATTGCGCCTTCGAGAATAACCTGGTGTACGAGGTCTTTTTCCTGATAGCTGGTGAGTGCTATTACCTGGGTATCCGGGTTCCTTTTGCGAATATTTCTAGTTGCTTCAATTCCATCCATTTTAGGCATCATGATATCCATGATGACAACATCCGGTTTAAGTCGGTCGCATAAGGTAATGGCTTCTTCACCGTTGGCTGCTTCTCCAACCATTACAATATCATCTGTTGTGCTAAGGTAGGATGCCAATCCACGCCTGACCATATCATGATCATCAACAATGATTACTCTGATTTTGTCATTTGTCATCACCGGTTGATTCCTCACCTTTCCATTCAACGATTACTTTTGTACCTCTGCCTGGAGTACTCGAAATTTCTAAAACAGCTTCAATTGAATCAGCTCTTTCTCGCATATTATATAGTCCAAAATGGTCCTGCGCTATTTTTTTTGTTTCAAATCCACAGCCATCATCTTCAATAACCATTCTAATCAAATGTTGTTTCGGATCTAGGGTAGTGCGAGACTCACTGTTTGTACAATAGATTTTCACATTTTGTGCTTTTGCGTGTTTTACAATATTCGTCAATGCTTCCTGGGCAATACGATATAAGGTTACATTGACATCACTGGGCAAGTAGATATCATTCGGCACAGAAAGTTCGATCGTTAATCCTGTACGTCCGGCCACAGCTTCAGCTAATTGCCTGATCAAATCTGCTAATTTTGCTTCTGCCATGGATGCAGGTCGTAATTCCATTAGCATGGATCTCATTTCTGCCAATGCACCCCGGGTTAACTGCCTCATTTCTTGGATTAGCTTTTTGCCTTCGTCGTGATTCTTCTCCCATACTCCGGGGAATGCTTCAGCCAGTAAACTCGCTGAAAATAGGGTTTGTGTTACTGCATCATGTAAATCGCGGGCAAGCCTGTTTCGTTCGTTTAACATTGCTAATTCTGCGGTATTGTTACGTAATTTTGCATTACCGAGGGCCAAAGCAATTTGCTCAGCGAACGATGTGATTAATTCCCTTTCTTCTGTACTCCATATTCGTGAATTATGTGTAAATAGAATCAGAATTGCTTCTATTTGACCATCAAGATAAACAGGAAGACAGGTTATAGTCTTAGCTGGTGTTTTAAAACCAATTTCTAAAGGTTGAATCGTTTGAATTAAGTCTTCAGGTGATTGTGATACTTTTTCAATTTCCTGAATTCGTTGGTAGATTAAATTGACAAGCTGACATTCAATTTCTGTGTTTTGTGATGAAGAAATCATCAACTTACTTTTTTTGTCTGTATGATTATCACATTTTGCAATTACGACATCATTCACCATCATTATCTGGCAAATTTGATCTGCAATAAATGAAAGTGAATCCTCTAAGGTCTTGTTTGAATTTATCCTGGTTAGAATCTCCCTAAGGCCTTCTGCAACCAGCCTTCTCTGATCTATCTCTTTAGTTCGCAGTCTCACCAATTGCGCTAATTCCCGAGTTCTTCTTTGAGCTGCTTGTATTCGTAAAAATACCAAGCCTGAAATGATTACTAAAAAAGATATTGAAAATATGATGAGGAAGTTGCGATCCTCCCAAAGAGGAGGAACAATGCTGATGTTGAGAACTTTCTTTTCAGGATACCAATCCCCTTTTTCATCACTCGTTCTTAGCCAGAGTTGATATTCACCCCCGGGCAAATTAGTATAACGTCCCTGTCCAATCGTCTCAGAAGTAACCCAATCTTTTTCAAATGGAGATAACCTATACGCATATTGAGTATTTTCTGTGACAAATGAATTTTGATCGTGAAATGAAAATTCAAAATAATTCTTTGGCCAGTTCAGTTGAATTGAGTTGATTATTTCCAAGGGTATATTTTGAATAATTGGTTGCCCGCCTTGCGTCAATGAGGTTAAAAACACATCAGGTTGATATTTATTTGTGTAAATTTCATCAGGCCGAAAATAAGTAATACCGAAAACGCCACCAAAAAATATTTGACCATTCTCACTTTTTGCTCCAGCTCCTTGGTTGTATTCATCACCTGCCAAGCCGGCGTTGATGCCAAAGTTGATAAATTCTATTTCCTCAGAATTGAATTTTGAAATTCCCTTATTCGTACTTAGCCATAGTATGCCTGATGAATCTTCCTGTATGGAATAGATAAAATCATTAGGCAACCCATCTTTCATGCGATATGCAGAAAAACTATTTGAATCATCATCATACTTGTTCAATCCACTAGCAGTTCCAAACCAGAGTATTCCACGGCTATCACGCAACATGCATAAAACACGATAATCACTAATACTTCCCCTCTGATTTTCGGAGGGCAAATAGGTGGTTGATGTCATGTTTAGGATGTTTAATTTCACCAATCCTCTGTTGGTGGCGATCCAGAGAATGTTCTCTATATCAGGGTACAGTGCCCAAACTAAATTACTGGGTAAGAGGGTCGAATATCCAGGTTGATACTCAAAATGGTCCACTATGCCTGTGGACGGATCCAACCGGTATAAGCCTGCCCCTCCAGTACCAAACCAAAATTTTCCCATGTGATCCTCTGCAATAGAAAGAATCTGCAAAGGTATGGGAGAAGCAGCAGGTTTTCTATCGTATTCATCCGGTTGTGTATTTTGCCTGAGCTGGATATGTTTGAATGCGTTTTCTGTTTCATCAAACTGGTTCAGACCTGCATCTGTTCCTACCCATAATTTACCGGATTTATCGATATAGATTGAATGGATGTGGTCATTGTCTATGGAATTCTCATTATTTTGATCATGCTTAAAGACCTTATTACTACCTGTCGAAAAATCATACAAATTAAGCCCGCCGCCATCAGTACCTATCCATAATTTGTTGTTTTTTTCAGGTAAAACTGCCCAAATCATTGAATTACTAATACTATTTGATAACCAGGGTGAGAATTCCAGGCTTTTAAACCTGTTTTTAAGTGGATTTATATAATTCACAAAACCGGAGTAAGTTCCAATCCAGAGAATACCCGATTTATCTTCTAATAATGAATAAACACGATTATCACTTAATGAGGATGGGTTTCGAGGATCTGAGAGTATGGGGTCGATACTGTTTAAATCGGATGATAATCTAAACAATCCAAAATCATATGTTCCTACCCAATAGTAACCATCCTTGCTGTAAAGAATTGACCTTACAGGTATTCTTTCAGGTGGTGTATTTTCTGGATTGAGCGGAATTTCCCGGATCCTGTTAGTAACGTGATCGAACAAAAAAAGCCCGGCTTCTGATCCAATTAATAGGATATCATCTTGTCCAAATAATGAGAGAATAGCGCTCCTGGTAACAATAACGGGAACAGAGGCTGTTCTGTAATTTGTAAAAGAATTCTTTGAAATTTGCAGTTTATCAAGACCATAAGCAGTCCCAACCCATAAAGTATCGTGACCGCCCATAGCAAGGGAAAGAACGTCATTGGAACTGATGGAATCGGTTTGTTTGCTTTCTTGCAAGTATTGTTTAAACTTTCCTGAAATTAGGTCTAACCGGTTTAAGCCACCCCCGAGAGTACCGATCCATAAGTATCCGCCATCTGCATCATAGAGCAATGTTCTTACATAATCGCTGGAAAGCGAATCGGTGTCTGTAGGTATGTGTTTATAATGAGTAAAAATCCCAGTTTCACGGTTGTACTTGTTCAATCCTCCGCCCATTGTTCCAATCCAAATTGCGCCATCGGGTGACTGTGTGATGGATGTAATATCATTTGAACTAAGGCTTTGCTTGTCGTCTGGATCATTACGAAAAATGGTTATATTTTTTCCATCAAATTTGTTCAGCCCATCTTCAGTGCCAAACCAGATATACCCAAAATCATCTTGAAAAATGCTGGTGACAACGCTCTGTGAAAGCCCATCCTTGCTTGTAAGATGAGAAAATCTGATTGCCTTAACAGGATAATCTACTGGCAAGTGATTTGATCCGTTTTTTGATTGAAGATTCACAGGTTGATCTTGGGGAATGGATACAGAAACCACATTCCTTGTGAGATTACAACTCGAGTTAGCAGAAAATATGAAGGAAATAACCAGTATTTGAGCAATTTTTGCAATGGGTTTCATGATTTCCTATTTAAATAAATATAACCATATAATGATATAAGACATCTGTCTATCTTGCCATTAGACAACTGACCAGTTTTTTCATATCTGACTTTCAACATTACTGCATTCCAATATAATGTTATACATTCCAGGATTAAAATAATATTCAGGGGATCTACAGACGATGAATCGGAAACTATTAATCAGTTTTATTATCTTTATCCTCCAAAGCCTGGCATGTGGGTCCTCGTCCCAATTGCAGGCAACAACAAGACTACCAGATGTGACATCAGAAGCTACCTTGGTAGTGAGTACTCAGACCTCAGATATAGATTCAGAAAAAACATTACTCCCATCAACAGAAGATATTCGAGAAAATCAATAAATTCTTCAACTCTGGCCGTCTGAAGTTTTATCCGATATTGAATTTGCAGACACGGAATTCTTTACTGGTGGTGTACCCGAAACAAACTGCGAAAATGAACCTTATCCATGGTTTTTCCCAATTGAAAATCCAAAAGAGACATATACCCTTGATTTCCTTTATCCTTATTCGCTTATTCCGCTTGAGATAAAAATATATTTATCGCATCCCACAGATGATACATTTTCGATTTTTGTTGGAAATAACTCTAACCCATCATTTTCACAAGTTTATGCTGGGAAAATACCATTTAATGATGCTTGTCCATCTATTTTTACTATTCCAATCAATATTTCTGAAACAGTAGATCATATCTCGCTTGAATTCTCAGATATTGATAATCCTGTGCAGATCAATTCAATTGAATTGGTTGGCATTCTTCCCCACTTTGTCGAAATGACACCAGAATGGCGTGTATCCATTCCGGCAGATGATCTCGCTGATGCGGACAGTCAATTCCCGGGTGGAATGGCCTTTGATAAGGAAAATAATATTTATATTGCAAATGGGCAGAATGGGTTAATAAAAATTGACCAGGATGGTCGGATCGTTGATAAATTTTTCAATCACGAGAATACCAATTTCACAGACGTGTATATAGATAAATCCAATAATATGGTTGTTGCAGATATGATTTCAAAGGAGTATTCAGTTGTTAGTGGAAATGGCACCCGGAATGTATCAGGGGGTATGGATTTTTCTGTCTATAGTCCACGGTCAGTCGCTGTCAGTCCAATAAATGGTAATGTGTATCTCTTGGATGTTGGGGATGTTGTAAACCGCGTTCAGGTTTATAAAAGTGATACAGGTGAGTATTTGCACGAAATAGCTTTGGAAAAGGCAGAATATCCGAGTTATAAAGGCCTGGCATTTGATACGAATGGATACTTGTACACTCTGGATATCCGCAGGGGCAGCATTATCAAGATGGATGTGGACTCACAGAAAATAGTTGCTGAATTAGCAGATATATATTTACATAATGTAGGTACAGCGGATATTGCAATAGACAACTATGGCAATTTTTATATTCTTATCCATTCCAGCCCCGAAAACGTTGCTATTTATGTTTTGGATCCAAATGGAGAGATGATCAAACGGTTTGGCAACTTGACTTATGACGGAAGCGAACATGAACCGGGTACTTTCATGTTTCCGGTGAGCCTGGCTGTTTCTGATGATAGAAAAATGCTTGCAGTATGTGAAAGCGGGTTTATTTCGGCTTACCGATTAGAGTAGATAAAGCATTCTTTTTATCTCACTAACTGGATGCAACTATCCTGTTGCGTCCCAGTTTTTTAGCTTTGTACATTTCCATATCAGCGGTGTGAAGTACATCTTCGAACCTTTCAAAAACATCTGAATAGCTTGTTGCCCCAATGCTCACGGTAACATTGAAAATATGATCGCCTATTTTCAGCGGAAAATTTTCTACTTCCTGCTTTAGCCTTTCAGCCAATTCTATTGCTCCAGAGAGCGCAGTGTGAGGAAGGATAATTGTGAATTCCTCGCCCCCAAGTCGTCCGACGATATCAGAGTCGCGGATAGTATTCTGACAAATCTCAGCCAATATTATTAGAACTTGATCTCCAAATCCATGCCCATAATCGTCATTCACTTTCTTAAAATGGACAATGTCTATCATAAGCACTGAAAATGGGGTTTTATTCTTTTGTGCATTCTGAAATATTCGTAACCCTACTTCCATGATATAACGCCGATTGTATAACCCGGTCAAAGGATCGGTCATGGCTTGCTGATGATAGGTTATTTCGCGCTCATGAGCAATATCATACAGTTTTGCAGATTTCAATACTAAATCATCCAGGCTTGACTCAGCAGTATCGTCATCTACAATTTCATATTCAGTTTCTGTGACTCCATCGGGGATATTGAATTCCTTTTTGTGTAAAATGAATTTCTTCTTTTGCTTACCCGCTACATAGTACAGGCAAAGGTTTAATGGGCATGATAGGAATGGATTTAATGCGATATCATAAAGTTCCTTGTAAGCTGGTAAACCAAAGAGATTTTTCCATATAAAGTTATTCCCTTTATTGGTAGGAATTATCTCCAGGCTCTCTGCAAATCCGTTTTTGACAAACATTTCTGTCAACCTACTTAAATCTTCCAAATTTCCCTCTTCTGAGTAATTAAATCCATGACTATTCAACTAATCCAGGATCTCTTTACCGATATCTCTCATTACTTCACCTTCGGAAAAGAGGTTATACTTTGCAAGTACTTTGCCGAATGCCACCAAAACAGCTTCATACAAAATGGTTTGAAAATTTTCCATATCAGTCCTATTCATAATCCTTTTACCAGTATTAACTTTCTATATGCCTAGTAAAATCTTACAATTCGCCTGAAAGGGTAACCTTCTAATCTTATGTTTGGTGATTATGGCAAATGTTTTGAATGGTTTCACGATCATTCTAGAGATGAAATCGTTTTTATAAATGTGGCAACCACTTCTGGATCGAATAATATGCCCGAGTTCTCCTGGATGTATTTGATAATCTCAGCTTGCGGCCAGCCTTTGCGGTACGGTCGGTCTGAACCTAGAGCATCCCAAACATCAATTACCGCAAAAATTCTGGCTGAAAGAGGAATATTTTTTCCTTGCAAGCCGTGGGGATACCCACTGCCGTTCCACCTTTCGTGGTGATATACGGGAATATCCATCGCCGGTGCCAGATACGGAATTTCTGAGAGTAATTGCCGCGCATACACTGGATGCTGCCGCATGACCACCCATTCATCTGCAGTCAAAGGTCCGGGTTTGAGCAGGATGCTATCTGGAATACCCATTTTGCCAATATCGTGCAGTAAAGCCCCCCGCCGGATGTGAATAATCTCATCATCCGAAATGTCAAATTTCTTTGCCATTTCTACCATGAGATTCACTACCCGCATACTATGCCCTGCAGTCTCCTGCTCTCGTAATTCGAGAGCGTGCGACCAGCCTTGAAGCGTTGCATTGTATGCAGTCTTAATTTCTTCACTTGTTTCCAACAATGCTTTTTCAGATAATTTTCGTTCTGTGATATCTTGAACAATAGCAACAGAGCCATTTAAATTACCATTGTCATCATAAAGTGGAATTCCAGAATTAGATATTATTTTATGGGTACCATCAAATGCTTCTATCTCTATTTCTTCGTCAAGAATGGTTTCGCCTTTCATAGCCGCTCTGGCTGATCCCCAATCATGCGATTCAACCCGCTTGCCATCCGATAACCGCCACCCTTTGTACTCGGAAAGGTTATCCAGATCAACGTATTTAACCCCTTGCCAGATCTTTTTCCCGGCGGGATTGAGATAGCTTATCACCCCTTGTTTATTTGTTACGAATAATCCCACTGGCACAGTCTCAATAACCGTGCGGATAAATTTATCCTGAGTATGGAGTGAATCTTCAGCCTCTTTCCGTTTGGTAATATCCTCAAACATGCCGATGCAGTACTGTGGCTTATCATTCTGATCGCGGACAATGACACAGGTCAGATGTCCCCATACATAATGTCCATCTTTATGACGATTCCGTTTATCAATGGAATAAAAACTTCTCTTTCCAGAAATTAACTCTTGTTGTAAAGTCAGGTCTATTTCTACATCATCCGGATGTGAAATTTCCTTAATATTCAGATTGCAGTATTCTTCAAGTGTATAACCAAATGTGCGCAATATTGCGGGATTTCCGGTTAAAAACCTTCCATCAAGATCATTGGTGGAGATA
>Ga0228535_1003697_pt1 | contig 10385 bp, 9 predicted proteins | sample SJ1metagenome_FD_168457 | JGI IMG/M metagenome (GOLD analysis project Ga0228535, IMG submission 168457) | Enriched culture of PCE-dechlorinating microbial communities from Ithaca, New York, USA - SJ1 | ecosystem: Engineered > Modeled > Simulated communities (microbial... > Unclassified | place... | reverse complement strand
ACGGACAGGAGCTCGGCCTCGGGATACGCCGCCAGGCGGTCCCACAGGGCCAGGGCCCGGTCCGTGGACAAAACCTCCCGCACTCCCTTATCGGCAAGATGCTGCAAATGCTCAGGATGTCGCGCCGCAAAACGCAGCACCCAGCGATCGAAGGCCCGCCGCCGGCTCTCGGCGGTGTCCACGCCCGCGTTCGCCGGGGCGGCCGGGGTCTGGGCCGCGGCCTCCCGGTCCAGCTTCAGGTTGCGACGGAACTCCGTCTCGGACATGCCCAGGCCCCCGGCCAGACGGGGAATGTACGCGGCCTGCACCTCGGGCTGGGTAAAGCCCTTGAGGAACCGGCCGGCCCACTCCACCATGTCCTTGGGCGCGAAGGTGCGGCGCACCGCGTCCAGGCAGTAGTCCAGGCCCTCCTTGGCCGCGTCCGAGCAGGCCCGGAAGGCGTCCGCCCCCTGCTTCTGGAGCAGGCTGTCCACGTCCTCGCCCTCGGGCAGGTCCACCACCCGGCAGGCCAGGCCCGCGGACAGCACCATCTCCGCGCTGCGCAGGGCGGCCTTGCGCCCCGCGCCGTCGCCGTCGAACACCAGGTCCACCCGGGAGCAGAACCCGGCCAGCCGGCGCACCTGGCCCGGGGTCAGGGCCGTGCCCAGCACCCCGCAGGCGTTGTTGAACCCGAACTGGTGCAGGGACATCACGTCCAGGTACCCCTCGGTGAGCAGCCCGACCTTGTGGTGGGCCATGGCGCGCCGGGCCTGGAACAGGCCGTAGAGGTTCTCGCCCTTGGTGTAGATGTCCGACTCGCTGGTGTTCAGGTACTTGGGGTCGTCCTCGGGCTTGAGGGCCCGCGCGCCGAAGGCGATGACCTGGCCGGCCAGGCTGTGGATGGGGAACATGAGCCGGCCGCGGAAGCGGTCGTAGACGTTCCCCTTCTCGTTTCTGACCAGCAGGCCGGAGCGGACCCCGGCCTCGGGCGCGTGCCCCTTGGAGCGCAGGAAATTCTCCAGGTCGTGCCAGCCGTCCGGGCTGGCGCCCAGGCCGAACCGCTCGGCCATCTCCGGGGACAGGCCGCGCCGGGCGACGTACTCCCGGGCCGCGGCGCCCCGGGCCGAAGCCAGGCAGCGCACGTAGTAGTCCTGGGCCAGGTTGTGCAGGGTCAGGCTCTCCTGGCGGGCGGTGCGGCGCTCGGCCTCGCGGGGGTCGCGCCGGACCTGGCCGAGCTGCACCCCCACCTTCTCGGCCAGCTGCTCCAGGCCCTCCCGGAACTCCAGCCCGTTGACGCGGCAGTAGAAATCTATGGCGTCGCCCGCGGCGTGGCAGCCGAAGCAGTAGAACAGGCCCTCGGCCGGCCGCACCGAGAAGGAGGGCTTGGTCTCCTGGTGGAAGGGGCAGGGACCGGTCCAGCGCCCGCCCGCCGGGCGCAGGTCCACATACTGGCGGACCATCTCCACCAGGTCCAGGCGGGCCTTGACCGCAGCCACCCCGCCCGAATCGAATCCCTTGCCCATGCTACTTCATCTCCACCTGGGTCATGCCGTCGCCGCCCAGGTCCTCGGGAGCCAGGGCAAAACTCTTCACCGCCGGAAACTCGCGCAGGATGCGATGCACCTCCTTGCGCAGCACGCCGGAGCCCTTGCCGTGCACGATCTCCAAGGTCTCCTGGCCGGAGAGCACCGCCCGGTCCAGGAACCGCAAAAGTTCGGCCTCCGCGGCCTCGGCCCTCTCCCCGCGCAGGTCCAGGCGCAGGGCCGCGGGCCGTTCGCTGCTGCGCACGCCCACGGCCGGAGCCACCGGCTTGGCGGCGGGCTTGCCCGGGACCCCGTTGGGGGCCGGGACCAGCTTGTCCGCCTCGGCCCACAGGGAGACCCCGCCCAGGTCCAGCTTGACCCGGCGGGCCTTGTCGTCCTTCTCCAGCACCACCCCGGCCTTGTTCAGCCCGGTGTGGTGCAGCCGCACGCCCGGGGCCAGGGCGGCCCAGTCCAGGACCGGCGCGGCCTCGGGCTCGGCCTTCTCGGGCGCGGCGTCCGCGGCCCGCTGCCGGGACTCGGCCAGCTTGCGCAGGGCCTCCTTGCGGCCCAGCCGGCCCTCCTGCCACTGGCGCAGCACGGACTGGGACGCGGCGCGCAGCTCGTCGAGCACCGTGCGCTTCTCCTTCTCGAACCGCTCGGCCAGGCGCTCCCGCTTCTCGCGCAGCTTGCCCTGCTCGGCCTTGAGTCCGGCCAGCTCCTTTTCCCGGGCCACGGCCAGGGTGTTCAGCCGCTCCAGGACTCCGGAGGTGTCGGCCCCGTCCAGGAGCATGTAGCGCTCGGCCGCGGCCAGCACCTCCTCGGGCAGGCCGTGCTCCCGGGCCACGTCCAAGGCCTGGCTCGCGCCCACCTGGTCGTAGGCCAGGCGGTAGAGCGGCCGCTTGCTCCCCGGGTCGAAGAGCACGCTGGCCGCGCGCACCCCTTCCCGGGACAGGGCGTAGGCCTTGAGCGCCGGGAAGTGGGTGGCCGCAGCCACCCAGGCCCCCCGGGCCAGGAGCCGGTCCACCACCGCCTGGGCCAGGGCCGCGCCCTGGCTCGGATCGGTGCCGGCGCCGAACTCATCCATAATCACCAGGGCGGAATCGTCAATGCGTTCCCAGGCGCTTCCCAGAGCGCGAATCTGCGCAGTGAAGGTGGACAGGGAATCCTCGATGCTCTGCTCGTCGCCCAGGACCACCACCACCTCGCGCCAGCCGGGCAGGGTGCTGCCCTCGGCGCAGAGCGCGGGCAGGCCGGACCGGGTCATGAGCGCGGCCAGGCCCAGGGTCTTGAGGGCCACGGTCTTGCCCCCGGCGTTGCCGCCGCTGATGATGAGAGCCTGATCCCCCTCCCGCAGCTCGATGTCCACGGGCACCGCCTTCTTGACCTCCAGGGACAGGAGGGGATGGCGGGCGTCGGTGAGGCGCAGGGGCAGGCCCGGGGCCATGTCCAGGGGGCGGGCGTCGCGGGCCGCGGCAAAGCCGGCCTTGGCCCCCAGCACGTCGCTGCGCAGCAGGAAATCGTAGGCCGCGCGCAGGGAGCCCTCCTCCTGGCGCACCAGGGAGGTGAGCAGGCGCAGCACCGCCTTCTCGGCCTCGCGCTCCTCCTGCTTGAGGTCCTGGAGCTGGTTGTTCAGCTCCACCAGGAACAGGGGCTCCACGTAGCAGGTCTCCCCGGTCTGGGAGTAGTCGTGGATGATGCCCTGCACCCGGCCCTTGAAATTGGTGCGGATGGGCAGGACGTAGCGGTCCGAGGACACGGTCATGAAATCGTCCTGGAGATACTGGCCCACGTCCTCGGCGGTGAGGAAGTCGCGCACCCGCTTGGTGCAGCGCTGATGGATGGCGCGGATCTCCGTGCGCACCGAGAAGAGCTCCGGGGAGCTCTCGTCCCGGAGCCGGCCGTCCGCGCCCAGGCAGCGGCGCAGGCCGGAGAAGGAGGCCTGGGGCCAGGGGAACTCGGCCAGGCCGGGCAGGTCCGGGAAGCGGCCGGGCGAGTTTCCGGCCAGGGGGGCCAGGGCGTCGCGCAGGGCGCGGGCCTGGCGCAGGACCTGGGACAGGGCGAACAGGGCGTCCAGGTCCAGGATCTGGGTGGGCCGGGCCAGGTAGGCGAAGAGCCCCTCCAGGTCCGGGAAGCTTTCCAGCTCCGGCCGCTGCTCGGCCAGGAAGGCCATCCACTGCCGGGTGAGGGAGAGTTCGCGGCCGGGCTGGTCCGGACCGTCCAGGGGGGCCAGGGCCAGACAGGCCGCGGCCCCGGCCTCGGACCGGGCGTACCCGGCCAGGTCCGCCAGGACCTTGGGGAACTCCAAAAGCTGGAAGGACTTTCTGGACATGGACTAGGCGGAGAGTCGGGCCTTGACCAACTGGCTCAGAAGCTTTCCGTCGGCGCGGCCCGCGGCCTTGGCCAGGGCCGCCGGCATGACCTTGCCCATGTCCTTCATGCCCGTGGCGCCGGTGGCGGCGATGACCTCGTCCACCAGGGCGGCCAGCTCGGCGTCGCCGAGCCGGGCGGGCAGATAGGACTCCAGCACGGCCTGCTCCGCGGCCTCCTTGGCGGCCAGCTCGGAACGGCCGGCGGCGGTGAACTGCTCCACCGACTCCTGGCGCTGCTTGACCTGCTTGGCCACCACCGCCAGCACCTCCTCGTCCGTGGGCGGACGCATGAGCTCCACCTGGCGATTCTTGACCGCGGTCTTGAGCATGCGCAGGACCGAGACCGTGATCTCGTTCCGGGCCTTGTAGGCGGCCACGAAGTCCTTTTCGATGCGGTCGGCGAGGCTCATGGCGGGCACCTCCGGGAGGCGGCGGCCGGCGGCGGCCGAAGGGGTGGGACAGGTTCCGAAAAAAACCAGGCGGCGGGACCGGATGCCCGGCCCCGCACGCAATTCGTCGATCAGAACGGCCGCGAGCGGCCTGCGGGGGCTAGCCCATGTTCATCTTGCGCATCTTCTTGAGCAGCCGCTTGCGGGCGGCGGCGCGCTTCTTCTTGCGCTGGACGCTGGGCTTCTCGTAGTGCTGGCGCTTCTTGAGTTCGGAGAGAATGCCGGCCTTCTCCACCTGTTTCTTGAAACGGCGCAGTGCGATGTCGAAGTTTTCGCTGTCGTCGAGCAGGACTCCGGGCACGAAGATCACCCCCTTGGCCGCGGCCGCAGGCAGGGCCTGCGCTCACCGCGTTGCGAACTTTGAAACATACGTCGCGGGAACGACGCAGTCAATAAAAAATTCGGGGCCCCAAGACGGCGAACGGTCCGGCCCGTCCGTGCGGACGGGCCGGACCGGTGCGGTCGGGATCGACGCGCCCTAGTGGGCGGCGTGGCCCTTGCGGACGACGGTGTCCAGATAGGCCTTCACAGCGGCAAAGCCCACGGCGTTGCCGATGATGAAAAGGACCAGATACAGGACAGAAAAGAACACCACGTGGTCGGGATTCCACCAGGGAATGTCCCAAGGCAGGGTGCTGTGCAGAGTTTCACCATGGATCATGGCTCTTCTCCAAAACGGGCTGGAAGATTTACTTCACGGCGTCCTTGAGCAGCTTGCCGGGGCGGAACTTGACCACCTTGGTCGCGGGGATCTTGATCTTGGCGCCGGTGCGGGGATTGCGGCCGGTGCGGGCCTTGCGCTCCTCCACCATGAAGGTGCCGAAGCCGGTGAGAGTCAGCTTGCCGTCGCTGACCAGGGTCGCCTCGACGGTGTCGAGGAAGGCGTTCAGGGCGCGCTCGGCATTGGCTTTGGTAATGTTGGCCTTTTCCGCAATCTTGACAACCAGATCAGCCTTAGTCATCAGTCAGTTCCTCCTTCGAGAAGTTTCCTGTCCCGTCGCCTGCCGCATCCCGATCCGTCTCTTCGGGAAGGGCCAAGCGCCGGATGAATCCACGCGACCACAAGGGAAGTTCCTCGGAACCGGCCGGAGGGCCGAAACAGCGTTCCGCCTCTACCGGCGCACGTTCCAACGCAGGAATTAAAGCAAAGTTTCGACCATGTCCAGAGGTTTTCGCCAAAACATCCCGCGCAAACCCGCATCCCACGCGGTTTTTCCGTCAATCGCCGGTTCCGGGAGGGCCGCTCGGCCGCCCGCAAAGAAACATTAACTTCCCATCATTCCAGGATATTGGAGAGCATCTGGAAATCCGAGGGGGACAGTTCCTCGGGGCGAACGGACGGGGCCAGACCCCGCGCGCCCAGCCACTCCTCCACCCGGCTGCTCCACCGCGATCGGAGGATGCCCCCCAGCTGCTTGCGGCGCTGCTGGAAGCATTGGCGCAGCAGACCGGACAGGGCCGCCGGCCGGAACCCCGCCTGGCCGGCCGGCCGGCGCAGCGGCCCGTCGGGCAGGGGCCGGAGCGCCAGCACCGCGGAATCCACCCGGGGACGGGGCACGAAGGCCCCGGGCCCCACGTCGAAGAGCCGGCGCACGGCCACGAAGCTCTGCACCCACACCGAGAGCGCCCCGTACTCCCCGCTCCCGGGCGCGGCGGCCAGTCGGCGGCCCACCTCCTTCTGCACCATGCACACCAGGCGCTCCATGCCCCGGCAGCGGGACACCATCTCCCAGATGAGGGGCGAGGCCACGTTGTAGGGCAGGTTGCCGGCCAGCTTCCACTCCCCCTCCGGGGCCAGGCGCTCCCAGCGGCAGTCCAGGGCGTCGGCCGCGGCCACCGCGGCGCCGGGATAGGCGCGGCCGAAGTCCCGGGCCAGGGCGGTGTCCTTCTCCACCGCGGCGTAGGCCGCGGGACGGGCCTCGGCGATCCAGCGGGACAGGGCCCCGGGGCCGGGGCCGATCTCCAGCACCCGGTCGCCGGGCCCCAGGTCCAGGGCGGCCACGATGCGGCGACAGATGCCGGAGTCGTGCAGGAAATGCTGGCCCAGGCTCTTCTTGGCCCGGGGCAGGGCCGCGGTGCGCGGCGAACGGGAGGGATGCGACACCGGAGCGGACCTCAGCGGCCGGAGTGGTAGGCCATCTCCACCGGGGGGAACTCCTCCAGGTGCCGGCCGAAGGCCGCCTGGAGAAAGGAGTCCACCCACCAGAAGATGTCGTACTTGCGCACCCCGGCCCGCATCCGGCGCATGCGCATGCGCCGCTCCTCCGGGGACATGGTGAAGGCCCGGTGCAGGGCTTCGGCCACCCCCTCCACATCATGGGGGTTGACCAGCAGGGCTCCGCCCTGGAGCTGGGCCGCGGCCCCGGCAAATTCCGAGAGCACCAGCACCCCGTTCTCGCCCACGTTGCAGGCGCAGTACTCCTTGGCCACCAGGTTCATGCCGTCGCGCAGCGGGGTCACCAGGCCGATGCCCGCGGCCCGGTAGGCGGCCACCAGCTCGTCCCGGTCCAGGTTGCGGTAGAGGTACTGGATGGGCATGTACCCGGGCTCGCCGTACTGGCTGTTGATGTCCCCGGCCAGGCGGTCGATCTCCTCCTTCATGGCCCGGTATTCCGGCAGGTCCTCCCGGCTGGGCACCACGATCTGGAGCAGGGAGATGCGGCTGCGCAGCCCGGGATAGCGGCCCAGCAGGGCGCGCATGGCCTCGAAGCGCTGCGGGATGCCCTTGGAGTAGTCCAGGCGGTCCGCGCCGATCACCACGGTGCGGTGGCGCAGGTCGGCCAGGAGCCCGGCCGCGGCGTCCACGGCCTTGCGGGACCGGGCCCACTCGTTGAAATCCCGGTAGTCGATGCTGATGGGGAAATAGCCGGCCCGCACCTGGCGTCCCCCCACTTCCACGGTCATGACCGGCCCGCGGCCCTGGGCGCGCGATTCCGGGCAGAGGGTGGCCAGGCAGTGCAGGAAGTTGCGGCGGTCGCGCACGGTCTGGAACCCCACCATGTCGAACTCGGCCAGGGCCCGGATCACGTCCGAGCGCCAGGGCAGCTTGAGGAAGATGTCCGGCGGCGGGAAGGGGATGTGCAGGAAGAAGCCCAGCCGCCGCGCCACGCCCTGTTCGCGCAGCATGGCCGCCACGTGCATGAGGTGGTAGTCGTGCACCCACACGTAGTCGTCGGGCCGGCTCTGTTCGGCGATGGCCGCGGCGAACTTGCGGTTCACCGTCAGGTAGGCGCGCCAGTATCCGGGCACGAAATTGCAACGGGACTGGAAGTCGTGGAACAGGGGCCAGATGACCTCGTTGGAAAAGCCCAGGTAGAACCCCTGCACCTCCTCCTCGGTGAGGTCCACGGTGTGCAGGGTGTAGCCCGCGGACTCGGAAAAGGCGCGCAGGGGCTCCTCCAGGCCGGAGCGGCCCGCGGCCCCGGACCAGCCGATCCACAGCCCGCCCCGGTCCCGCAGCACCGGGGCCAGGGCCGTGACCAGCCCGCCCTTGCCCGCGGTGATGCGCGCCTGCGACCCCTTGCCCTCCACGGCCACGGGCAATCGGTTGGAGACCACCACCAGCCGGGTATCCTGATAGGTCATGGGACTCCCGCGGTTGGACCGCGCAAACAGCACGGAAACGTTGAACGATTCTCCCGGAGTCCTACCCGAGGCCCGCGCTTATGGCAAGGAAGGCGCATCCGGGGCGCAGGCCCGGAGAAAGGCGTCGAGAAAGGCCAGGAGCTCGGCCGGGGGAACCAGCCGCCAGGACGCCCGGCTGGGCCGGGACTCGGCCCGGACCAGCACCCCGGTCCCCCGCTCCCCCAGGGCCGCGAAGGCGTCCTCGTCGGTCAGGTCGTCGCCCAGGTAGAACACCGCGGCCCCGGGCGCGGCCTCGGCCAGCAGGGCGCGCACGGCCCGGCCCTTGTCCGCCCCGGGCAGGCGCAGCTCCAGGCCGCCGTCAAAGGCGTGCAAGGCGAGGTTCGCGGGGCCGGCCAGCCCGGACCAGGCGGCCTGCACCTGCCCCCGGGCGGTCCGGGCCGCGTCCGCGGACAGGCGGCGCAGATGAAAGGCCAGGCAGCCGGGCTTGGCCTCCAGGCAGTCGCCCAGGCCCAGGTCCGCCACCTGGCGCACGGCCCGCTCCAGGCCCGCGGCCTGGACCGGGTCCGGGGCCAGGGACACGCGCCGGCCGTCGGGCAGGAGCCGCTCCCCGCCGTGGCTGCCCCAGACCTCGGGCGGCCGGGACAGGCCGAGCAGGCCGAGCAGCACCGAGCATTCCCGGCCGGTGACCAGGACCAGCCGGCAGCCCCCGGCGGCCAGCAGGGCCTCCAGCCGCTCCCGCACCCCGGGATAGGGCTCGGCCCGGGCCGGATCGGGCACGAAGGGCGACAGGGTGCCGTCGAAGTCCAGCATGAGCACCCGCGACGCCGCCCCGGCCAGGGCGCTCCACACCGCCGGATCGCTGCAGACTTCCGGCCAGGTGCGCATCCGCCCTCCCCTACCAGCTCTTGCGCCGGTGCAGCAGGCGCAGGGCCTTGCGCTCCCGGTAAACCCTGATGCCCTTGCGGGTGGCGAAATAGGAAATGAAGAAGGAGGGAATCCCCAGCACCAGCCCGCCCACGAACATGATGGCGAAGAAATCCCAGCCGGTGGCGATGAGTTCGCTCATCTCCAGGTGGTGGGGATCGAACTGCGCTACGTCCAGGGGCAGGAACAGGCGTCCCACCAGGTAGAGCATGTAGTAGAACGGGATGAGGTTGAAGGGATTGGAGATGACGGTGCAGATGGCCGCGGCCACCTTGTTGCCGCCGAACAGGAAGGCCAGGGTGAGCACCACCACGGTCTGGAAGGGGATGATGGGCAGGAAGCCCACGAAGATGCCCCAGGCCACGCCCAGGGCGATGTTGTGCGGGGAGGCCTTCTGGCGCAGGATGCGCAGATACTGGTAGCGAACCCAGCGCCGTATCCGCCTGTTCCAGGAGCGACCTACGCCGCGCTCCGACAGCACCGCTTCGGTCACCGGGCTACCCCAACAGGTCGAAGCGGGCGAACTTCATGGACAGCCCGGCCCGGCCCTGGGTGGCCGAGCGCAGATCCGTGGAAAAGCCGAAGAGCTGACGCAGGGGGGCCAGGGCGCGCACCACCTTCTGGCCCGCATGATCGAACATATTGTCCACCTTGGCGCCCTTGGCGCCCAGCAGTCCGATGACGTCGCCCACGAAATCCCCGGGCGCGGTGACCTCCACCCACATGAGCGGCTCCAGGAGCTGCGGCCCGGCCGCGGCCAGGGCGGCCTTGAGCGCCGCCGCCGCGGCCATGTGGTAGCCCACCGGGCTGGCGTCCGGGCCGCGGAGCATGGCGGTGACCGCCACCCGCACATCCTGCACCGGATACCCCTTGACCACCCCGCTCTGCAAGCCGTCCTCCAGACCCTGGGCCACGGAATCCAGCCAGGCCTGGGGCCAGCCCTCGCGATCCATCTCCAGCACCACCTCCCGGCCCGCATCCCGGGGCAGGGGCGATACCGAGATCGTGACCTGGCCGAAGTGGCGCACCTCGCCCAGCTCCCGGTCGAACACTCCCTCGGCCACGCCCACCCGGGACACGGTCTCCTGGTACACCACCTGGGGCTTGCCCGCCCGGGGGTCCACCCCGTACTCGCGGCGCATGCGCTCCAGAACCACCTCCAGGTGGAGTTCGCCCATGCCCGAGAGGATGAGCTGGTCGGTGTCCTTGTCCCGCTCCACGGCCAGGGTGGGGTCTTCCAGAAGGAACTTGTCCAGGACCTCGGTGAGCTTCTCGGTCTCCGCCGCGCTGCGCGGCTCCAGGGCCAGGGAGATGACCGGCCGGTAGGCGGAGATGTTCTCCAGCACCAGGGGCCGGGCGGGATCGCACAGGGTGTCACCGGTGCGGGCGAAGCGCAGGCCGGCCACGGCCACAATGTCCCCGGCCGGGGCGCGCTCCTCCTTCTCCTTGCGGCCGGCGTGCATGCGGAAGAGCCGGGCCACCCGCTCGGTCTGGCCCTGGGTGACGTTGGCCACCTCCATGCCCTCCTCCAGCACTCCGGCGTAGACCCGCAGGAA
>Ga0228535_1003695_pt1 | contig 10391 bp, 6 predicted proteins | sample SJ1metagenome_FD_168457 | JGI IMG/M metagenome (GOLD analysis project Ga0228535, IMG submission 168457) | Enriched culture of PCE-dechlorinating microbial communities from Ithaca, New York, USA - SJ1 | ecosystem: Engineered > Modeled > Simulated communities (microbial... > Unclassified | place... | reverse complement strand
GGCAAGCGTCTTCGTTATCGCCGCCGTCAGCGTCGTCTTCCCATGGTCTATGTGACCGATCGTTCCTATGTTCAGATGCGGCTTCGTCCTGTCAAAATGCTGCTTTGCCATCTTGAAAAACCCTCCCGTCCCTTTGATTTCCTGCCCAGCAAGGGCATTCTGAGACACACCAAAAGAGACCCGTAACCGGCTTTTAACCGACCGGATCTCTTGATCTCTGGAGCCGACTTCCGGACTCGAACCGGAGACCCCATCCTTACCATGGATGTGCTCTACCTACTGAGCTAAGTCGGCGCGATCAAAACGAATGGTGGGGGGAGGAGGATTTGAACCTCCGTAGACGGAGTCGGCAGATTTACAGTCTGCTGCCTTTGACCGCTCGGCCATCCCCCCACGTTATCGCTATTCACTGGAGCCGGCGATCCGACTTGAACGGACGACCTGCTGATTACAAGTCAGCTGCTCTACCAACTGAGCTACGCCGGCGTAACGCTCATGTATTATATCGTGCGAAAACGCGTTGTCAACTTGAGCCGGGTAAAAAAACCCTTCTTATCTGGATTATAATTATTGCGGAATTATGCCCGCGAGCTCATAACTTTCCTTCGGGAAGCCCGTAAGGGGGGTCAGGCTCCATGACCGTTCCCCAGATGATCGTTCTTGCAATAATCCTGGCCGCCATGGCTCTTTTCATGTGGGGCAAGTGGCGCCATGACATTATAGCAATGGGAGCTCTCCTGGCTTGCGTCTTCACGGGTCTTGTCCCGGGGGCTGAAGCCTTCGCAGGGTTCGGACACCCGGCCGTTGTAACAGTGGCCTGCGTACTTGTACTGAGTTACGGCTTGCAGATAACGGGAGCCGTAAATTTCCTCGCAGAAAGGGTCCTTCCCGATTCCGCGGGACCGGGCGTGAGTATTATGGCCATAACCACCCTCGGGGCGCTCCTTTCAGGATTTATGAACAACGTGGGGGCCCTTGCCCTCCTGATGCCCGTGGGACTGCAGATAGCGGAGAGGAACGACATGCCCCCAGGGAAGGTTCTCATGCCCCTGGCCTTCGGCTCCATACTTGGCGGCACCACCACACTTATTGGAACCCCTCCGAACCTGATAATCTCAGGCTTCCGTAGCCAGGCCGGTCTCGGTTCATTTGCAATGTTCGATTTCACACCTGTCGGGGCCACAACGGCATTCTTCGGAGTTCTGTTCATCGGCCTTATCGGCTGGCGTCTTGTCCCGGAGCGGAAACAGACAGGATCGGAAAGCTTTGAGACTGGGGCATATCTGAGCGAAGTCAGGGTCTCCGAGGGCAGCCCCGTGGTGGGCAAGCGTGTACGTGAGGTCGAGGACATGCTCGACGAGGCCGACGCCCAGGTCCTCGGGATGGTACGGGGCGACATGCATTTTTCGGCACCAAGCCAGACCTTGCTTCTCAGGGTCAACGATATTCTCGTCATAGAGGCCGAGCCTGAGGGGCTCTCCTCCTCGCTGTCCAAGCTAAAACTGAAGCTGGAGGAGGCGCTCACCCCGGAAGAGGCGGAAGAAACGGCAAGAAAAAAACGCGAGATCTGCGAAAGGTACAAACAGTCATGCCCGCCTCACCTGGAAGGAGAGAACGGAGAGGACAGCGGCGAAAAGAAGAAGAAGCGGGTCGAGGATTTCGTAGTGCGTGAGATGGTACCGGCCCCCGGATCCAATATCGAGGGTCTTTCGGCGACTGACCTGAGGCTTCGTACCCGCTTCGGCGTAAACCTGCTGGCCATATCCCGCAAGGGGTACAGATCCATAAGACGCCTCAGGACCACGCCGATACACGCCGGAGACGTACTTCTTATGCAGGGGACCCCGGAGGCTCTGTCAGACTTTGCCTCCCAGTACGACTGTCTTCCCCTGGCCGCCCGGGATATAAGGGTGCCCAGGAAGGGTGAGGTGTTCGCGGCATCCATTGTGATGGCCTTTTCGGTGGGGTTGGCTGCCTTCGGAATATTCCCGGCAGCAGTCGCGTTCGCAGCCGGAGCCCTGGCAATGGTCGTCCTGAGGATAGTACCCCTGCGCTCGGTCTACACCGCCGTTGACTGGCCCGTGGTCATACTCCTGGCGGCAATGCTCCCCGTAGCTGGCGCCATGGCATCAACCGGGGCGGCTGACCTGCTGGCAAGATTCCTGCTGGGGACCATGGCGCAGGGGCACGCCGTGGCTGCCCTTGTGGTGATCCTGGCATCGACGATGCTGCTCACTGATTTCATGAACAACGCCGCCACTGCGGCGGTAATGGCCCCAATATCCCTTAGCGTGGCGATGCAGCTGGGGGTGAACCCTGACACCTTCCTGATGGCCGTGGCTATAGGCGCTTCATGCGCCTTCCTGACCCCCATAGGACACCAGAACAACACCCTGATCCTTGGTCCGGGCGGATTCTCCTTCGGCGACTACTGGAGAATGGGACTGCCCACGGACATACTGGTTCTCCTGACAGCAACCCCCATGCTGCTGCTGGTGTGGCCCCTTTATTAAGGCTGACAGGATCAGACGACCTCTTTTGCGTTGTTTATGAAAGCCTTTATCCCTGCCTTCCTTGCATAAGGCTCTTCTTTGAAATTCCTGTAGCGATCCATAACCCCTTCGAGCGTTTCATCGGTCCCGAAGATCATGAATACCCAGTTGCGTCCGGGGAAAACGGCATCCCCCCAGTGGGTCTTGTTCCCCACGTTGTCCTTCCCCAGCACGTCGCGCCACACGGTGTACCCTTCAACACCGTTATTGTCGAGCACTCTTTCCATGAGCTCTTCGCCAATGCTTTCGTTGCATATTATCCACAGCATTTTCATGATCGTGCAGCCTCCCTGGCCTCGACGAATCTCGGTGTTTTTCTTATCTTTTCCTCAACTATGCTGTAAACCACGGGAACCAGAAGCATGGTAACCAGCATCGAAACGACCAGCCCGCCCATGACTGAAACAGCCAGTGGCCGCCATATCTCCGCACCCTGTCCCCTGCTTAAAGCCATGGGGAGCATGCCGAAGAAGGTCGTAAGCGTCGTCATGAAGGCCGGCCTGAGGCGCCGATGGCCTGCCTCGACTATGGCTTCCCTCAGCCTGGCCCCGCGAGCCCTTAGCAGGTTTATGTAATCGACCAGCACTATCGCAATATTGACCACGATACCCACGAGCATGATGATTCCCAGCAGCGCCTGCATCGAAATGTAAAGGCCTATGATGAGAAAGGCCAAGACAACTCCCGTCAGCGCAAAGGGGATGCTGAAGAGTATTACAAAGGGGTCAAGATAGGCCTCGTACAGCCCCGCCATTACCATGTAGACAAGAATGATCCCCAGCAGGACCAGGAGACCCATCTGCTGAAAGGCTTCCTGCTGTTCCCTTATCTCCCCGCCGAAGGAGACCCTTATCTCATCTGGTATCTCCAGGGATGCCACCATCCTTGTCGCGTCGACGGTTACCTCTCCAAGAGACCTTCCGTGTACATTGGCCCCGACGGTGATATATCTCTGCCTGTTCTTTCGCTCAATTTGAGGCGGCCCGACCTCGTCACTGAGCTGGGCCACCGAGGAGAGCCGGACCGGGAGCCCTCCGGCACCCGGCACGGTCAGCCTCGCGAAAATGTCCCTGCTGTTCCTCTGTTCCTCACGCAGCCTGAGCCTGATGGGAAAGTCGTCCTCACCTTCCCAGAAGGATTCGCTGGTCTTGTAGCCCGCAAAATAGATCCTGGCCGTCCGGGAGATGGACGAGGTGCTTACCCCGAGGAAAGAGGCCTTCTCCCTGTCGGGTTCGACCCATAGTTCCGGTCTGTCCTGCCTGCGGCTTATTGAAATATCAGCCGTTCCGGGAATTTCGGCCAGCCCCGAGGAGATCATCTCCGCCACCTGTGTCACCTGCTGCAGGTTGTCACCGTAGATCTCGATATCCAGCGGTTTGCTACCCAGGAACATGGCCTTGATGGGCGAGCTCACAAAGACCGTCATATCCTCTATGCCAGGCTTTGTGCGGATCCAGTTCCGTATCTCGTTGGCTATCTCGAAAGCAGACCGGTCCCTCTTGTTCTTGTCAACAAGCTTGATGCCCAGGCTCCCGATGTTGGGACCTGCCTGCTGGCCCACGGCAACGGTAAAACCCTCCTCATCCATTCCGTCCATACCGAAAACGATCTTTGCCTCAGGTATCGTATCCATGCAGTAGGAGACTATCTCCCTGAGGAGTTCATCGGTCTTTTCGAGCCTTGTCCCCTCGGGGAGGGTGAAAGAAATGGAAATGTCCCCCGTGTCCGGGTCGGGTGTAAGTTCCGTCCCGATATTCCTGAAGCCTATGAACGTCATCACTAACAGGAGAAGCGACAGGGCTATTACCTTTTTCCTGTTCCCAAGTGCCCATTCGAGCATGGATGAGTAGGAATCCTCCATCCATGAGAAAAACCTTTCTGTAAACTGGTGGATCCTGAGCTTTCCGGGTTCCCTTCCGAAGAACTTGCTCCCCATCATGGGAATGAAGGTAAGGCTAACGAAAAGCGAGGCGCTTACGGCGATCACCATGACCACGGTCAATGCGGAGAAGAACACGCCCACCAATCCTGAAAGGAAAGCCAGGGGGAGAAGCACAACGATGGTCGTCAGGGTCGAAGCGAACAATGCCGAGCCTATCTCGCTGGCGCCCAGGACCGCCGCAACCCGTCGCCGGTTGCCCTGCTCTATGTGGTAGATGATCTGGTCGGTAGTCACGATGGCGTTGTCGACCACCATCCCGCTCGCCATGGCAAGGGCGGAAAGGGTAAAAATGTTGATGGTGTAGTCGAGGCGCCCCATTGCGATAAAGGTTATTATCAGCGAGAAAGGTATGGCCCCGGCCACGATCAGTGATGCCCGGAATCTCTTCAGGAACGCCCAGGTGACGAGAAAGACCAGCGCGATACCCGCCATTAGCGACCTTCCGAGGTTTGAGATGGCGTTCATTATGAAGTCAGCGGTATCCATGACCACCTCGTACTCAACGTCGGAGGGGAAGCTCTCCTTCTTCAGTTCGGCGAGCCTCTCAAGGATCAGCCTCGAAACCTCTATGGTATTGGCATCGCTGTTCTTCATAATTATAAGGACCACGGAGGCCTTGTCTCCCTGCCAACCGTTCATGGTCAGTTCCTTGTAATCGTCTTTGACCTCGGCAACATCTTCAAGCTTGATCGGGTTCCCGCCCTGGATCCCTATTACTGTGTTCCTGATCTCATCCACCGAAGAGAACCTTCCCGGAACGCGAATGAAATACTCCGTACTCCCCTCTTTCAGGGATCCGGCAGGAACGTTGAGGTTCTCCCTCTCAAGGACACCGGCAATAACGTCGGCCGGTATCCTGTAGGACTCAAGCATGTCGGTATCGAGGAGTACCTGGATCTCCCTTTCCATGCCTCCGAAGACCAGGACCTGCCCCACCCCCGGAACCCTGGATAGTTCCTCAACCACGCTCTTGCTGATGTAATGCGAAAGCCCCTGGTAGGATCTTTCGGCCGTCATTGTGACATTTATTACGGGGACTGTTCCGGAAGTGATCCGCAGAACCACGGATTCATCAGCATCCGAAGGCAGTTCCCTCTTTGCGAAGTTCACGGCATCTCTTACATCACCCGCGCGGACGTCCAGGTCCACGCCCCATTTGAACTTCACCGAAACAACTGAAACGTTGTCTATTGACTTGGAGATTATGTCGTCTACGCCCTCAAGCATGGACAGGCTGTTCTCCATAACCTTGGTGATCCTCTGTTCCACGTCGCTGGCTGAAGCCCCGGGCCATGGAGTGATCACGGTCATGACGGGGGGTTCAATCCTGGGAAGAAGGTCGAGCTGCAGGTTCAGAAAGGATATGGACCCTATGATCAGGACCGCAAGAAAGACCATCAGGGTCATTATCGGTCTTTTGACGGAGACCTCCGGAAGCTTCACCTGCTGTACACCTCGATCCTGGTACCATCCCGGACGCTCCTGGACCTGGTCGTGATGACCTCCTCTTCAGGGGAGAGTCCCTCGGTGATCTCGACAAATCCGCCCTGCTCGACACCTGTCCCGATGATCCGGAGAACGGCAATTTCGCCTTCTACAACGTAACAGACGCTCTCTCCGGTTCCGGCAAGCCTGCCGACGGCTTCACGCGGGAGCACCACGGCCTTCCTTTCGCCGGCGGTAATCCTTGACCTTGCGAACATTCCAGGGAGCACCAGCCCTTCGGAGGGAAGGGTAACCTCAATTTTTGCCGTTCGGGTGACAGGGTCTATCACGGGAGAAATGCTGGAAATTTCAGCCTCGAAATCCCTGCCGGGAACTGCATCGACAGAAAGAATAACCTTGTGTCCCGGTCGGACGGCATGGTAATTTCGCTCTGGAATAGAACCTACAGCCTTGACATTATCCTGCCTGAATATCAGGAAAGCGGGACCCTGGGGAGCTGTGTCGCCGGGATCGATCAAACGCCTTGCTATGACTCCTTCCGAAGGGGCTGTTATGGTGTGGTACCCGCTCATGATCCTTGCCTGTTCGTAGGCGGACCTGGCCTGTATGTAACGAGTCCTGGCCTGGTCAGCCACCTGGCGGCTTACGACCTCTTCCTCGTAGAGGGCCTGGTAACGTTTGTTGTCCGCAGCAGCGGTCTCGTAAAAGCTCCTGGCCTCTTCGAGCTGCTGCCGGATAATACTGGTGTCGAGAGAAGCAAGGGGCTGTCCCTTCTTAACCTTGTCGCCCTCGGATACAAAGACCTCGAGGACGGTCCTGCCCGGCACCTTTGGGACCACGGCGGACTGCTCTTCCGGTTCTATTGTGGCAGAGAATTCCACAACATCGGAAAGGTCGATCTCCTTCAGGGTGACAACCTCCACCCTTACTGTTTCCTCTTCCGGGATCTGGCTTCCAACCTTTTTCTGCTGGTATCCCCTGAAAACGATAAGTCCCGCAAAAACCGCTATGACCACCAGTAAAACCAATGTTTTTTTCATCCTGATCACCTGTCATCCCCGGGGGTATGTATAGTTTTCTCTCCTATGGCGAACTTCATGTCCTCATAGGCCTGCATCGCATCGTAAACGGCATCCACCAGCTGGGTTCTGGACGCGGAAAGTGCCGTCCGGGCATCCAGTACATCGATATTGGTGCCCACCTGTGCCGAGTACCTCGCCACTGCCATGCGGAAGTCCTCCTCCGCCAGGGCAACCTGGGAGCGGGCCACTTCCAGACGCTGCTGAGCGGAACGAAGATCCAAAGAGGCCACGGATACCTCCAGGTCCACCTGGCGCTTCATTTCTTCCATGCGCTGTATAAGTTCTTCCGCAACTGCCAGGGCCTCGTCTCTCCGGGCTTTGGCCTTGCCCGCGTCGTAGAGCTTCCATTCCGCGACAATGGATATCTTCCAGTCGTCCATTGCGTCGGGGTAAAAGGTCTGCCCCACAGAGTAGGCATCGCCCTGCAGGTATACCGATGGCCCCTTCTCTCCCATAGCCGCAGCCGCGAGAGACCGGGCGGAACGTTCGGAGAACGCCAGGGCCCTGAACTCTGGACGGTTTGCGATGGCTTTTGTGACCGGATCCGCCGGGATATCCATTTCCCGTGGCTCAGACTCGGGGCCTGGAAGGCTGTATCTGCCTCTTACAGATGTCCCGATAGCCCTTTCAAGCGCACTGAAAGCCACCTCTGTTCCGCTCGTGGCCTTTATCAGGTCCAGTTCCGCATTGGATACGGCCACCTCCGCCCTCAACAGTTCGTTCTTTGCCACAATGCCGTTCCTGTATAAGGCTTCTACCTGCTTCCTGTGCTCCTGCACAAGCGAGAGAGCCTCCTCTGCAACGGCTGCCCTGGCCCTGGTCCTCTGCAGCCCGTAGAAAGCGCTCCTGGCGGCATGAGACACCGCCTGCAAGGTCCTTTCGGATTCTGCCCGGGCAGCATCGGCGGCCAGTTGAGTCGCACGGATGTTGTTCTCGACGGCCCCGCTGCTGTAGACAAGCCAGGAGAGCGAAAGCGCTGTCCTCCAGGTCTCGCGGAAACCTGCCAGCGCATACCCCTGAACAAGGGGGTCATTTGTAACAAGGGGGTATTGAGGCTCCCGATAGGTCTCCTGGTAGAGGGCCGAGGCGGAGATCGTTGGCCCCTTTGCCGAAGAAGCGGCCCTGATCCTTGCTTTTGCCTGTTCCACCCTCTTTTCGGCAATCCCTATCTGGGGGTTGTTCTCCAGGGCAAGGGAGACCACAAGATCCTCCGTCAGGACAACATCTTCGTCCGCCCATGCCCTCCGCCCCAGGGCAATAACGAACAAAGACAGCATTACCAGAGCTATTGCAATGATCCTTCTCTGCTGAATCATTTCAAACCCTCGCTTTTGAAATCGAAACGGCTCATGGCGAACCGCCAGCACTCTTTCGCCGAATCAAGATCCAGATTGAAACCCATTTCCAAAATTATTCCGTGCATCAGGAAACGCAGGGTCATAAGAACTATCCTGTATAGATCCCTGGCCTCGCTGTTGCGGAGGGCTGGTATGGCGCCCTTTGCGACGGGCCAAAGTTTTTCCTGGATGGAACCCAGCAGGTCTCCCGCGATATCCGAGAGTTCCCTGCCTTCTTCCCCCCCCCTTAGCCTCTCTATGAAAAGGGTGAAAAACAGGAGGCGCATCTCGGGATCGTCCCAGAGCATATCGATAATGCGCTCTCCCCTAAGGATAACGAAGTCGTTAAAGTCCTTCTCGCCCTCCGAGGGGCCTTCAACGTAGTTCTGGATGATATTCTCAACCTCTTTCTTGAGGACTGCCGCAAAGAGATGCCCCTTGCTCGTGAAGTGCCAGTAGAGGGCTCCCTTGCTGAGTCCAGTATCCTTTACCAGGGAATCCATACTGGTCCCGTTAAACCCCTTCCTTGCGAAGTGGCTCCGGGCTGCTTGCATTATTTTCTCCCTTGTTTCTCCAGGGTCGGCCATGCTTATCTCCTCCAGACCGGTCAGTCGGTTACAGCACGGGAGACTCTATCACAGACCGACCGGTCTGTCAATAATACCGTGACTCGTGATTCGTTACTCGTACCCTCTCGCTGCGCTCGGGGCACCTTGTAACTCGTGACTCGGAAAGGTATAAATAGCGAGGCGGCAGGCGAAAGGCCGCAGTTGACAGGAAAATCAAGGGCGGGAACGGTCAGCAGTGAATTCACAGGATTTACGATTTACGAGTTACGAGTTACGAGTTACGGCCTTTCTTACCCTACCCCCAGAACATGGCGGGCGATCTCGAAGTAGACCAGGAGACCGACCACGTCGACAGTGGTGGTTATGAAGGGGCCGGACATAACGGCGGGGTCGATCCGAAGCGCCCTTGCTATCACAGGCAACGCGACCCCCGCAAGGTTCCCCAGCATCACCACAGCGACCAGGGCAATAGCGACGACCATGGCCACGCTAGGTCCAGTGTCTAGCATGTAGGCCCTGACTATGGCCAGAAGTCCCAGCGGTATCCCCAGGAGCAGCCCGGTCATGACCTCCCTGAAGAAGACGTGCCCCAGGTTCTTCCACTCGATCTCTCCCAGGGTCATCCCTCGGATCATGAGGGTGGCCGACTGCATACCCGCATTGCCTCCCGTTCCTATAAGCAGGGGAATGAAAAATGTAAGGGCGACCACGCTTTCTATCGTAAGGGAGTATTTCTTAAGAACAGAGGAGCTGATGGCCTGGGCCATTATGCAGATCACCAGCCAGAGAAGTCTCTTCCTCGCGAGTATGAAGACACCCGTGTCGAGGTACTTCTCGTCGATAGGCTGGATACCGGCCATGAGCTCGAAGTCCTCGGTGGCCTCCTCTTCCACTATGTCAAGTACGTCGTCAAAGGTCACGATACCCACAAGGCGTTCCTCAAGGTCCACCACAGGAATGACGTGAAGGTCGTATCGCGACATCACCCGCGCCAGCTCCTCCTGGTCCGTCGTCGTCCTGACATGGACCGGGTCCTCGTCCATCAGGTCCGATATGAGCGTCTCGGGCTGGGCAAGGATGATGTCCTCAAGGTCGACCACTCCCTTGAGGTGACGCTCCCTGTCCATGACAAAACAGGTGTATATGGTCTCCTTGCTCCTCGCTTCCCTCCGGATGTGCTGCAACGCCTCCACTACCGTCATCGAAGCCTTCAACCCTATGTATTCGGCCGTCATGATCCTACCTGCCGAGTCCTCGGGGTAGTTCAGCAGACGGTTCGCTATCTTCCTCTCTTCCGGAGAGAGATGCTGCATCAGCTTCTTGACTGTCTTCGCAGGCAGTTCGTCAAGAAGGGCCGTCCTGTCGTCATCGGACATCTCCTCGATGATCTCCGCCGCTTCCTTCTCGGTGAAGCTCGCCAGAAGATCCTCCCTCTCCGAACCCTCCATGTGCTCGAAAACCTC
>Ga0228535_1003693_pt1 | contig 10400 bp, 7 predicted proteins | sample SJ1metagenome_FD_168457 | JGI IMG/M metagenome (GOLD analysis project Ga0228535, IMG submission 168457) | Enriched culture of PCE-dechlorinating microbial communities from Ithaca, New York, USA - SJ1 | ecosystem: Engineered > Modeled > Simulated communities (microbial... > Unclassified | place... | reverse complement strand
TCTGGTACGTTGTCTTGTCCATGGCTACTCCTTCAAATCGTGAATGACTGGATGGCCTGATGGTACCTGCCATCAGGCCGGAGTAGCCACCGCTTCTTCAACCTTCAACTACCGATGGGACAAACTCCCGCACCGTCGCAAACGTCGATTCGATCGGATTGGTCGTACGCAGGTGAATCCAATGCTCCGCCGGGAAGTCATAGAATGTCAGCAGGACCTCCCGATCCTTGACCAGGCACTCGGTCGCCTTGGGATATTTCGCCTCGAAGGTTTGGACGAACAGATCGAAGGCCTTCAACGCCTCCTTGCGAGTGGCGGCCATCCAGATCGCCTGCACCATCGCCTTGGCTTTCTCGTGCAGGGACTTGGGCATCTTGTCCAGAACATTGGCCGTCTTGTGCACCCGGCAGCGTTGCTCGCGGGTCGCCGGATAACGCCGCCCAGAAGCCCCGGGCGCCATCGCCGGTAACGGCGGCACAGGAACTGTCTACATCGATAACATTGGCCTTGAAAAGTAGGTGAACCTTGTAGGAAGTATTGTTGTTCTTTCAAGGGACGCACCGCCATGCGGTGCGTCCCTTTCACCACAGCCTTGAAGACGTTGAGGCTCCGTGGCAAGGGTTTTGACCTGCCCTACGGATGGTGGGCGCGACAACCGCTAACACCGGGCCGCCGGTTCCATACCCTCATACGCTTCCACGCGGCGTCCCGCCGCGACTTTCCCCTTGCTTCCCCCCGCCACCCGTTGTACAATCAAGCTGTTGACGGCGGCGAGGATTGAGGGGCGATGCAATCAACCATTTTGAGACTGAGGATGCAGGACAATGTACCTGACGCCTGTAATTCACCCAATCGTCTTTGCCGCTTTGCTGGCATTCTGCACCAGTCTGTTTGCGAAGGAAAAACCGAACATCCTGTTTATCATGTCTGATGACCATACGACTCAGGCATTCGGCATCTATGGTTCAAGACTGGCGGGCCTCAATCCGACTCCGAACCTCGATCGGATGGCCAAGGAAGGCATGATCTTCGACAGTGTGTTCTGCACGAATTCGATTTGCACACCGAGTCGGGCATCCATAATCACCGGGCAATACCCCCAGACCAATGGCGTTCTCGATCTCGAAGGTGGGATTCCCCCGGAGAAGCAGTTTCTTCCTCGCGAGATGAAGAAGGCCGGCTACGTCACTGCGATGATAGGAAAATGGCATCTGAAAGAAGAGCCGGCGGCTTTTGACTATTACAGTGTCCTGCCCGGACAGGGCCAGTATTACGATCCGGTAACCAGAGACTGCACTCAAGGAGCCTGGCCGAACAATGTCACACAGCACAAGGGACACTCCTCGGACGTCATCACGGATCTGAGTATTGCATGGTTGAAACGCCGGGACAAGACCAAACCCTTCTTCCTGATGCATCATTTCAAGGCACCGCATGATCCGTTCTCCCACGCGAAACGATATGACACCTACCTTGCCGATGTCGAAATTCCGGAGCCGGAAAATTTGTATGCTCAGCCGGCACGCGGGTTCGGATCCGTCTCGACACGGGGCGTTGACGATCGTCTGGTGGGCACCATCGGGGCCTCCATCTCCAAGCGATGCAACGCATGGGGATTGGGCAAGAGACTGGGGATTGATGAGAACCTGCCGGAGCCCGAATACACGCGTGTCGTGTACCAGACGTTACTGAAACGGTACCTTCGTTGTGTCAAAGGGGTGGATGATAATGTGGGGCGCTTGATTGATTATCTCAAGCAGGAAGGCATTTATGATCATACGATCATCATCTATACCTCCGATCAGGGCTATTTTCTTGGGGAGCATGATTTCTTTGACAAGCGATGGATGTACGAAGAAGCCATGAGAATGCCCTTCTTCGTCCACTGTCCCGGCGCCATCGAAAAGGGACGTCGATGCGATCTACTCATCAACAATACGGATTTCGCTCCCACCCTGGTTGATCTTGCAGGCGGTGACGTGCCTGACTCCATGCAGGGCATGAGTTTCAAACGGACCTTGTTGGGACAAAAGGAAAGACAATGGCGGGACGCGACATACTACCGATATTGGATGCACATGGCCCATTACCTGGGTACTCCCGCCCATTTTGGTCTCAGGACTCAGAAGTACAAGCTGATCTTCTTCTACGGGGTGGACTATGAAGATCCTCCGCGCACGGATCTCTGGGGCTCCCAGGCCGATATCATCACACCCCCCGGATGGGAACTCTATGATATTCAGAAAGACCCTCATGAAATGAACAATCTGTATGGTCTGCCGGAATACGGGGAAGTCATCAAAGAACTGAAACACACCCTACGAGTGCTGCGCGAGCAGCTCAATGAAACGGACTCGAAGTACCCTCATATTCAGAAGATCATTGACAACCACTGGAATGATTAGACCTCAATCAAGCGAAGCCTTCGTGATAATTTCAAGAAGAACTCGAAACCACCTGTACTTGTCAATCGCCGGTGGGACAACCCTGGACACCACCCTATCCCCTTAAATAACAGACACTTACACTCGCGAACACCGCACTGGCATTTTGCCCCCTCCCAGGCTACAGGATGCCCTTCGATTCGGCTGGGATCGCTCCCCCCGAGTCTCGGAAAGGGCACCATGGCAGGCCACGGCCAGCTGCCCTCTTATCTGTCTTTCTTGACGCGTGCCGCGCGCCAACCGGCGCGGGCTTGCCGAGCGAGTTTCTGGACCAGGTCGGCATATTCCGGCAGCCCCGCGAGATTGGTGTTCTCCTGGGGGTCCACTTCATTGTCGTACAGTTCGATGGCCACCTGCTCCCCGGCGACCTGCCGGTCATTGTCCCACGTATGCCACTGCACGTAATGATACCGGGAGGTGACCATCGAATAACCCATGTAGTCCTTCCCATCCAGTGTGACCCTGGGCCGCTCCCGATATTGGCTGAAGACCGCGGATTTCAAGGCTACCTGGGGATCCTTCAGCAGCGGCGCGAGGCTCATGCCCTCCATGCCCGCGGGCACCGGGATGTCGGCCAACTCGCAGAGGGTCGGATACAGGTCCACCAACTCCACCAATTGCTCGGATTGTGCCGGGGCCGCAGACTGGCCCGGCACGCGGATCAGCAGGGGCGCGCGGGTGTCGATGTTGTAGTTGGTCTGCTTGCACCAACTGCCGTGCTCACCCAGTTTCCAGCCGTGGTCGCCCCAGACCACCACAATGGTGTTGCGGACCAGGCCCAGGTCCTTCAATCCCTCCATCAACCGGCCGAAGCAGGCGTCCACGTAGCTGACGGAAGCATAGTAGCCGTGTTTCAACAGGCGGGCGGTCTGCTCCGGGATACGCTCCACCGCTGGATGCTTGACCCATTCCAAATCGTAGCAGCCCGTCAATTCGTAGGCGGAGTCCATGGCCATGGGAGGCGATCCCTTGGGCAAATAGGGATTGGGGGCTAGCGGCAACGCGTTTCGGTCGTAGAGGTCCCAATATTTCTTCGGTGCGACGAAGGGCAAATGAGGCCGGTAATAGCCCAACGCCAGATAGAACGGCTGGTGTCCCTCTTGCAGCGTCTTGAGCTTCTGGAGAGCCAGCGTCGTCTGGGCCCCGTCATAGAAGGCGTCGTCCGGTGCCTCCGAGGCCTCCCACGATCGACCGTAGGCCCACCCCCTGGCGTAGGCATTGGGATTCTTTCGCAGGCGTTCCGCCCTGACCGTGGCCAATTCCTCTTTGAGTCCCTCGTCGTAATAGAACGACTCGGGGTCCCGATCGATCAATTCCGGCGACATGTACTCCGGCGGTCTCAGGTCGGGCTCGTCGAAGGAGACGCGATCGGGCATATGGTTGTGGAAAATCTTGCCGATGGAAACGGTGTAATAGCCGAACCGGTGGAAGTGCTGCGGCATGGTGACTGCATTCGGATGGATCTTCCGGAATTCCTCGCCCAGGCTCCAGACGTGCGTGGTGTCCGGTCGTTGCCCCAGCATGACGCTGGCGCGGGAGGGCGAGCATGCCGCCGCCTGACAGAAGGCACGCGTGAAGGTCGTCGCTTCCTGTGCGAAGCGGTCAAAATTGGGGGTCTTGATCACGGTATTTCCATAACAGCCCAACTCCGGCCGCAGGTCGTCCACGATCACGAAGAGGATGTTGGGCCGGCTCGGTTGGGGCGGATTGGGACCGCCGCACAGCAGCGCCGCGATCCCGCTGGCGGCTGTCCATCGCAGGAAGTCCCGCCGTGTCGCTGGGAGGGGCTTGGCTCTCATGTGTTGCATCTCCCTACTTGTGTGTCCTGTCGGCCGAATGCGGTAATGCGGTAATGACGAGCAAATTGATTGTATCTGCTCGAGTGATGGAAGCAAGGGGTAATCCAGGCCCTTCCCGGCCTTGACAATCCGGTGGCGGCGTTCTACGCTTTCCCGGGGCATGCGACCTGACCATCGCAACCGAACTTCGGAGGGAGTCCTGTCATGAATCGAGCATACGATCTGTTTTGGATACTGTGTCTGGTGTTGGGGCAGGTGGCTTGGGCGGGACGCCGATCGGCACGACCGAATGTGGCGTAGGGTGCACAAATTCGTCGGCCTGTAAACCGAGTGGTTTCGGCCTGTTAGCTCTGAAGCCAGGACGAAAGACGGGGCGGTAGTGGCCAACCTGATCCTCTGTTGGTCATTCAGCAGGATGCGTTTGTCCTTCTCTTGCTGTTCCTTCAGGACGCGGACCTGCTCTTTGAGGTAGTCGATGGCCTTCCAATGCTCTTTGTCGACGCAGTATGCCAGGCATGTCACGAGCGTAAGCCAGAGGTTCTCTTTCGTGGTTCCCAAAGGCTATTTGATCAGAGGGTGGAAAGCAATCGCTTTCGTCGCGGTACGGCATAAGCTCAATTGGCATAAGTGCTTATGGTCGGACAATATCTGCACTCTACGCCTGATACTTCTCTTGTGCACAATATCACAAAACGGTACGATGGGCTCGGTGAACGCGAATCTCTGGTGCTTTGCCGGCGGCGTTCTGATGAGTCGTTAGGAGCAGGCCCGCACGTTTCTTCGTGCCTACCGACCGAAACGGAGTCTGCGCGGACAGAGCACCGGAGGGGAGAGCCGCGTATCCCAGAGTCGCCGTGTTGGTATGCGGCATCAACAACTTGGGCGTGACGCAAAGCGCCGGCGGCAAGGAGAGATGGGACTTGGGCATCGACTGTCCGCCTGAGGACATCGCTCATGGACAACCGACCATGATCACCAGAGCCTTCAAGGCAATCCTTCGGTGAACGGGAATTGGCGAATGATGCATGGTGAACTTCTCTTGCTTGATGGCGCAACCGGCACGGAATTGAACCGGCGCGGGGTGGACACCGGCTTGCCAATGTGGTCGGCGAATGCGCTCACCACGGATGCCGGGTTGAATGTGTTGCGCCAGATTCATCTGGACTATTTGAACGCGGGCGCGGACATCCTCACCGCCAACACCTTTCGCACCCATCGCCGCGCGCTGGCGGGCAGAGCGCACGGCGCACGCGAATTGACCAGGCGCGCGGTGGCGACCGCCCAAGAGGCTGTCGCTCAATTTGGTCAACCTGCGCGAGTGGCCGGCTCGGTGGCCCCACTGGAAGATTGTTATCGCCCCGATCTGGTGCCACGCGATGACGAATGCCGCGCCGAGCACTCCGAGCGCATCCGTCATCTCGTGGAAGCGGGCGTTGACCTGCTGTTGATCGAGACGATGAATTCTATTCGGGAAGCCGTCATTGCGGCCAAGCTGGCGACGATCACCGGCCGGCCCACTTGGGTCAGTTTTGCGTGCGACCGCGAAGGCCGAATCCTGTCTGGCGAGTCGGTGGCGGTTGCCGCCGGGATGTTGTTGCCGCTGGGGGTGAAGGCCCTGGGCGTGAACTGCGGCCCGGCTCACACTCTGGCCAAACCGCTGGCCGAGTTGCGAGCGATCTGCGGCCCCGATTTTCCGCTCCTTGCCTATGGTAACATTGGCTATGCCGACGAGGCGCAAGGCTGGGTCAACACGGACGCCGTAGACCCGGATAGTTACCTGCAATATGCTCAAACTTGGCCCGTGCAAATTGTGGGCGGCTGTTGTGGCACCACGCCGGAGCATATTCGCAGGCTAAGAGTTGGAAGAAACGATACGACATGAAACAGGACCACCTCCTCGGAAATACCGCAGGATGAACAGGACCGGATTGGCCTCTCGCCCGGCCTCTTACGCCTCTCCATCGGGTATACAGGTTCGCTGGAATCGCGGCTCACGCAGTGCGCCCCTCGTATCAAAGACAGTAACGGGGACCTACCAAACCGATCGACACAGAATGACCATCGGTGTCATTCTCGCTAAAGCGGGAATCCAGGACTGAGAGTGATTCAACCTGACACTCTTCGTATCATCGAGCAAGATACGCCTTGAGAACCGCGGTTGTCGGACCTCGACGGAGAGGTTCTGGACCAAACCCGCTCGGTACGCTTCAGATTGAAATTGGCGCATGAAGAAAGGAACGCCATGAGAACCATCGGACAGAGTGTGAAGTGGATGATGATCGCAGTAGTCGTCGGCCTGATGTCTGGGGTCGCCAGTCAGGCGGCGGCTAAACCGCTGAAGGTATTCATCCTGGCCGGGCAGTCCAACATGGAAGGACATGCCGCAATCAGCACTTTTGACTATATCGGTAAGGATCCCCTTACGGCGCCCATTCTCAAAGAGATGCGCAACCCCGATGGAACCCCACGGGTATGTGACAAGGTTTGGATGTCCTATTTGACCGGCCCTTATGACGGCAGTGCAAATGGCGAGGGGCTGGGGAAATTGACCGCCGGCTTTGGCGCACGTGGAGATCAACCCACCAAGGATGGCGGCAAGATCGGTCCCGAGTTCACCTTCGGAATCTATATGGAGAAAGAGCTGAAGCAGCCCATTCTGATTATCAAGACTGCCTGGGGCGGCAGATCACTCAACACCGAATTCCGTCCGCCCAGTGCCGGGCCATACAAGCTGCCCAAGGAGATTCAGGAACTGTGGAACAAGCACCCCCAGGGCGCCCACGGAATTCCCAAAGCCGAGGACCGGAAGAAATGGCAGGATGAGAAGAATGCCGCCACGGGTGTGTTTTACCGAATGATGATCGAACATGTTAAGAAGGTGCTGGCAGATCCCAAGCGGGTCTGCCCCGCCTATGATCCCAAGGAGGGATACGAACTGGCCGGTTTTGTCTGGCTTCAGGGTTTCAACGACCTGGTCGATGGGACTACTTATCCCGGCCCCAACCAACCTGGAAAATACGATCTTTATTCAGACCTGCTGGCCAAGTTCATTCGCGATGTTCGCAAAGACTTGTCAGCCCCGAAGATGCCATTCGTGATCGGCGTGCTGGGAGTCGGTGGTGAGAGTGAAAATGTGATTTTCCGCAAGGCCATGGCCGCTCCGGCCGACATGCCCGAGTTCAAGGGCAATGTGATTGCTGTTGAGACCGCTCCCTTCTGGGATCATGCCATCGAAGCCGCGCAACCCAAGCAGGACGAGTATAACAATATCGTCGGTACGGCGCACACATTGAAAAAAGATGGCACTCTCGACAGGGAATGGAAATGGGAGAATTACTGGAAGCCGGTTGGCAAACCTCTGCCAGAGGACCGGATCTGGCGCTTCGCTACGATTGATGCCACTGAGAAGAAGGACAAGCTGGAAGAATATGACGACAGGCGATTCCGTGACATCGCGCTGCCAGCCGGGATGGAGAATTGGTACATGCCCGACTTCGATGACAGCAAATGGACGCAAGGCAAAGCCCCCATCGGAAAGGGCGTCTGGAAACACAGCGGAATCACCTTGGACAAATTCCCCTCGAAATGGGGTGATGGCGAATTCATCCTGATGCGGACAACCTTTGAAGTTGACGACCTCAACTTCGATTCGTATCGCATCGCGATTTTGGCAAGACAAGGATTCAAAGTGTACCTGAACGGAAATGAAATACATAATTACATCTGGTGGATGGACAATCCGTACTACCGATCGATCGTCCTCGGAAAAGAAGAGATCAAATATTTGAAGAAGGGGAAGAACGTATTGGCAGCCTATGCCAATGACCAGTACGGCAATAACTCTCCAGAACATTATGCCGCGATAGATCTGTGGATTGATGGAATTAGCAAAGCCGACCAGGAGAAGCTCGACCTCGCCTTGGAGCAAGTCCTTTCGCCCAAAGACAAGGAGGTCCTCAAAGGCGCTTCCAATGGCGGTTACCACTATTTGGGCAGTGCGAAGATCTTTGCGCAGATGGGCAAGGCATTTGCAGAGGCCCTGTTGCCTGCATCCAGCGAAGTGCCCTACTTGATTGGACGCGGCACCGACTACCAGCGTTTCACGTGGGATACGACATGTCCCCCGGGCTGTCCGTTTCCACCATCAACTTATCGTCGTCTCCAGTTTACCGGCCGGTGGGCCACGTATACCACCGCCGACACATTTTATCCCACATGGGGGAGCGATGACGTGCTGTATAGCCCATGGGCGGACGGCGCCATTGGCAAACTTTCCACGGCCTGCCCGAATACGGGACATTGCAGTGCGGAGGGCGACAGTCCTCTTCATCTGACCATAGGCACTGTAGGGGTTGTCAAGGGCAACGGCGCGGGGTATGGGCTCTATCCGTGCGGCTCGTTGATGTACCACGACATATGGTACCATGGCAACTATCTGCTCACCTGGACGGATCCCGATGCGCCGCAAGACATGCCGGACTGGGGCGTGTTGGAACCCTTTGTTGGCTTCAGATATTCCTCGGACAAAGGGTTGAATTGGACGGATCCGACCGACTCCGCCGTCCCGCTCTTGGAACCCCATCACAACGCTGGCAAAGGCGGGAAAGAGATCATGATCGGCGCACCTCATTTTGTTGATTTCGGCAAAAACATGCAGCATGCGCCCGTGGACAGCGGGACCGGCAGGAAATTCGCGTATATGGTCGCGCACGGCGCCGATCCCGACGTCCAGATTGCCGCCCACAACAGTTGGATCCAGGGCGACAACATCTACCTCATCCGCATCCTGATGCCTGATGGCACCAATGCCGCCGAAAACACGGCGTATCTGAACACCCATACCAACTGGCAATATTTTGCCGGCGATGGCAAGTGGATGAACTGGGACAAGAACAACCTTGCCGGGGTATATGCCAACATCAAGGCCATTGCCCGCTGGCCCAAGCGGTTGGGCAATGTGTCGATGACTTACAATGCCGCGCTGGGCAAGTATTTGATGGTGATGAGCCGTGTGGTCACCGGCAACAAGGACGCAATGGACGCCATGCTGCTCGAGGCTGATTCGATTACAGGTCCTTTCAGGCTTGTTCAGTATCTGCCCAGTTTCGGAGTCCGGGCGTATTTCCTGAATATCCCGTCGAAGTTCATATCCGCTGACGGCCTGACCATGTGGCTGAGCTTCTCGGCCAACTACTGGTGGTACACGTCGCCCAGTTTTCCGGGTTCCGCCTATGCCTGGTGTTGGCGGGAATTCAAACTTTCAACCGATCCCAAGCCGATCTACATTTCCGGCAAGATTGAAGCTGAATGTGGCAAGAAGTTGAACGGCGCGGGGGACGATAAAGACCCCTTTGCCTCTGGCGGATACAATGTGGCCTACATGGGAGGAGTGGAATTCACCGGCTTGGCGAAGGCAGAATCTCTGACCATCCGGTATTCAGCCGTTAACGAGGGGACCTTCAGTCTCTACATAAATGGCACACACGCAAAAGACATCACCGTCCACTCCACGGGTGCATGGAATGGCGACGGAGCATACACGAATGCAGTGGTCGACGTTGCTGTGCCGGACGGCGCATCACTCAGGCTACAAAAAGACAACGGGGATGTGGGTATCAACCTGGATTACATCACTCTCTCCTCCCCCAGTTCCGTCGAGGACATTCGGATAGAGCAGTTGTTGACGACCAAACGGTAAAATGTTCAACACACTAACCGATCAAGAAATCAACAGGAGCCCACACATGAACCCATCAAGAACATGCCGGAAAATGAAACTCATTCTTCCTGCTTCCTTGCTCGCGGCAGCGGCCACGGCATGGTTGGCTGTGGCGGCGGTCTGGCCCGCCAGGGCGGATACCGCGCAGGGAGAGGTAAAGAAAGAAAGGACTTACACGCTTGCTGAAGAGACCGTTCGGCGCGCCAGGGAGAACCTGCCCAAACAGGTATCCACGGAAAGCCCGGAGTTGACCAAGCTGGTGCATGATTTATATGTCGATTGCACCTTTGACAAATTGTGGGAACCGGCGCTTCGTGTCCTTTCGGCAGGGCTGCATGAAATAGTTCGTGCGGATCAGTATCTTCGATTGCAGCCGGTGGATTTCGCTTGATCGACGACTCATGGAACGGGGCGTCGGGCGGGCCGGCAAAACCGATT
>Ga0228535_1003692_pt1 | contig 10403 bp, 5 predicted proteins | sample SJ1metagenome_FD_168457 | JGI IMG/M metagenome (GOLD analysis project Ga0228535, IMG submission 168457) | Enriched culture of PCE-dechlorinating microbial communities from Ithaca, New York, USA - SJ1 | ecosystem: Engineered > Modeled > Simulated communities (microbial... > Unclassified | place... | reverse complement strand
AGGGGTAGTTGTCCGGGATGCGGTACTCCAGCTCCCCCTCGAAATAGCGGCCGATTTCGCTGATGGCCGTGGTGTCGGCCATGTGGTCGTCGCCGGTGAGGGACACGTACTCCACCACCAGGGCCTCGATGGGCGCGTTGCCGGTGCGCTCCCCGAAGCCGAGCAGGGTGCCGTTGGCCGCGGAGCATCCGTACATCCAGGCGGTGACCGTGTTCACCAGCACCTTGTGGAAGTCGTTGTGCCCGTGCCACTCCAGCCAGCTGCCCGGGACCCCGCCCTCGTCGGTGAAGGCCCGCACCAGCCGGCCCACGGACCGGGGCAGGGCCGCGCCGGGATAGGGCACGCCCAGGCCCAGGGTGTCGCACAGCCGGATCTTCACCGGCAGGCCGCTCTGCCGGGACATCTCCATGAGCTGCTGGGCAAAGGGCAGGCAGAACCCGTACACGTCGGCCCGGGTGATGTCCTCGAAATGGCAGCGGGGGGTGATGCCGCAGGACAGGGCCTCCTCCACCACGGCCAGGTAGTCGGCCATGGCCTGTTCGCGGGTTTTCCCCAGCTTCAGGTAGATGTGGTAGTCCGAGACCGAGGTGAGCAGGCCGGTCTCCTTGAGCCCCATGTCCTTGACCAGCTTGAGGTCGTTCTTGTTGGCCCGGATCCAGCTGGTGACCTGGGGGTACTGGTAGCCCTTGGCCAGGCAGGCCTCCACCGCCCTGCGGTCCTTGTCCGAGTACAGGAAGAACTCGCTGGCCCGGATGAGCCCGCTCTTGCCGCCCAGCTGGTGCAGGAGGTCGTAGATGCGGCTGATCTGCTCCACCGAATAGGGCGGCCGGGCCTGCTGGCCGTCGCGGAACGTGGTGTCGGTGATGAACATGGGCTCCGCGGGACGGGGCATGAGCAGGATGTCGTCAAAGCTGACGCGCCCGATCTTGGTGTAGGGAAAGAAGTCGCGGTACAGGTTGGGCGACTCTGGGCTCACCAGGTCGAGCTTGGGCGCCGAGCGGCTGACGTGCATGATGGGCATGTAGTTCTCCTTGGAGCGTGATACGCGGACGGCCGCGGCAGAGGCGTAACCGGGACGTAAGGGGACATAGTGAACAATTTCCAGGCTCAGGTAAAGGGGCCCGGGAAGCGGCCGGTTGTGGCCGCTCCGGGCGGGGCCTGGCGGTCCGGGAAGTCAGCGGCTGGCCCGGGCCAGACGGTCGTGGATGATGCGCTCCTCGCGCCGGATGCTCTGGCTGTCGGGCGCCAGCGCCACGGCCTGGGCGATGGCCTGGGCCGACTCGTCGAGCCAGCCCCCCTGGCGCAGGCTCAGGGCCGCCAGCAGGTACATGTGCTCCGGCTGGTCCCCGTAGATGCGTCCTACCAGGACCTCGTACTCCGGGCCGAAGACCTCGCGCACCAGCTCGCTCTGGTCGAACAGGAAGCGGGCCAGCAGGGGGTTGTCCCGGTGCGCGGACAGGTAGATGGGAAACAGCCGGCGGCACCGGCCCACGATGAAGCGGATGCGGGTGATCTCCCGCAGCATGCTCTCGGAGGTCTGCTCCAGCACCCCGAGCAGCTCGGAGCTGATGGTCATCTCCTCGGCGGGCAGGTCCTCGCGGATGAGCTGGCGGAACCAGGGGGCGTAGTTCTGCTGCTGGTAGGAGTCTTCCTTGAGCTTCATGGCGTCGTGGAAGATGTAGCCCACGCACCAGTCCAGGAACTGGCCCACCCGCCCCGCCGCGCCGGTCTTGCTGCGGAACAGGTGGTGGGCGGTGTCCTTGAGCCGCCACAGGAGGCCCTTGTTCATCTCCTCGCCGAGCAGGTCGCGCAGCACCCCGAAATCCACCTGGCCGTTCTTGTCGAACTGCGAGAACTGGTTCTCCAGCACCCGCCAGGACAGGCAGAAATCGCGGATGATGTCCCGCACGAACTCCGGAGTCTTGGCCTTGATCCACGCCTTGGACACGCGCGCCTCCTGAAATTCCCGACCGGCCAACCCCCTACCATACCCCCGTGCCGGTGCCAATGGTTCCGGACCGCCTCCACGTGCGCCTTGCCCCGGGCGCAGGTTTGCAGTAGGCTTCGCCAACTGCGGGCCAGCCTTGCCGGGCTGGCCCGGTCTGCAAAAAATATCACAATAAAACAACGTACTAGAAGCAGGAACCCATGCACCAGTCCGAGTTCCCGGCCGCGCTGTCTCCAGTGGAATTGAACCCCAACGCCCAGGTGGTCATCAGCAAGCGCTATCTGCGCAAGGGACCCGACGGCCAGCCGGTGGAGGAGCCCACCGCCATGTTCTGGCGGGTGGCCTCGGCCATCGCCGCGGAAGAGGCCAAGTATCCCAATTCCCCCCACACGGTCGGCGACCTGGCCGCGGCCTTCTACGAGCTCATGACCTCCTGGCGCTTCCTGCCCAACTCCCCCACCCTCATGAACGCGGGCACGGACCTGGGCCAGCTGGCCGCCTGTTTCGTGCTGCCGGTGGGCGACTCCATCGACGAGATCTTCGACGCGGTGAAGCACGCGGCCATGATCCACAAGTCCGGCGGGGGCACGGGCTTCTCCTTCTCCCGGCTGCGGCCCAAGAACGCCATCGTGGGCTCCACCGGCGGGGTGGCCTCCGGGCCCCTGTCCTTTTTGCGCATCTTCAACACCGCCACCGAGCAGATCAAGCAGGGCGGCACCCGGCGCGGGGCCAACATGGGCATCCTCCGGGTGGACCATCCGGACATCCTGGAGTTCATCCGGGCCAAGGAGCGCGAGGGCGAGCTCAACAACTTCAACCTGTCGGTGGGCCTCACCGAGGCCTTCATGCAGGCGGTGGAGGGCGACGCCGAGTACGAACTCGTGGCCCCCCACACCCGGCAGGTCATCGAGCGCCTCAAGGCCCGGGAGGTGTTCAACCTCCTGGTGCAGAAGGCCTGGGAGAGCGGCGACCCGGGCATCGTGTTCCTGGACCGCATCAACCGGGACAACCCCACCCCGGCCCAGGGCGAGATCGAGAGCACCAATCCCTGCGGCGAGCAGCCGCTCCTGCCCTACGAGGCCTGCAACCTGGGCTCGGTGAACCTGGCCAGGTTCCACGACCCCGCGGCCCCCGAGGGGGACGACGGGGTGGACTGGGAGGGGCTCAAGCAGACCGTGCACCTGGCCGTGCGCTTCCTGGACAACGTCATCGACGCCTCCAAGTATCCCCTGTCCCAGATCGACGCCAAGGTGCGGGAGAACCGCAAGATCGGCCTGGGTCTCATGGGCTTCGCGGACCTGCTCTACCAGCTCGGGGTGGCCTACGACTCCCAGGAGGCCCTGCTCCTGGCCGAGCGGATCATGCAGTTCGTGCTGGCCGAGGCGCGCAGCGCGTCCAAGACCCTGGCCGCGGAGCGCGGCCCCTTCCCGGCCTACGGGGAGTCCATCTGGGGCGACCGCAACCTGGGTCCCTACCGCAACGCCACCACCACCACCATCGCGCCCACCGGCACCCTGTCCATCATCGCCGGCTGCTCCTCGGGCATCGAGCCCCTGTTCGCCCTGGCCTTCACCCGCCACGTCATGGACGGGGAGAAGCTCACCGAGGTGAACCCCTATTTCGAGGACGCCCTGCGCGCGGCCGAGTGCCACAGCAAGAACCTCATGCGCGAGGTGGCGGAGAAGGGCACCGTGCGGCACCTGGAGCACCTGCCCGAGGACCTGCGCCGGGTCTACGTCACCGCCCGGGACATCGCGCCCCAGTGGCACCTCAAGATGCAGGCCGCGTTCCAGAAGTACACGGACAACGCCGTGTCCAAGACCGTGAACCTGCCCCACGAGGCCACCCAGGAGGACATCCGGAGCATCTACTGGATGGCCTACGAGACCGGGTGCAAGGGCGTGACCGTGTACCGCGACGGGTGCAAGTCCAGCCAGGTGCTGTGCACCGGCGAGTCGGGCCAGGAGAAGATCGGCCAGCCCGCGGAAAAGGGCGTGGTCAGGGATCGGCCGGACCTGATGTACGGCTTCACCCAGAAGGTGGAGACCGGCCTGGGCGTGCTCTACCTCACGGTGAACGAGGTGGAGGGCCAGCCCTTCGAGGTGTTCTGCACCATCGGCAAGTCCGGCCGCAGCATCACGGCCAAGGCCGAGGCCATCGGCCGGCTGGTGTCCCTGGCCCTGCGCTCGGGCGTGGGCGTGCGGGAGATCGTCAAGCAGCTCAAGGGCATCGGCGGCGAGCACCCGGTGTTCCGCAAGAAGGGGATGCTCCTCTCCATTCCCGACGCCATCTCCTGGGTCCTGGAGAACCGCTACCTGGGCGGATCCCTGAAGCCGGTGGTCGAGGGCAACGGCAACGGCCTGGTGAACCCCTCCTGCCCGGACTGCGGCCAGGAGCTGGTGTTCGAGGAAGGCTGCTTCGTGTGCAAGACCTGCGGGTATACCAAGTGCGGATAGAACCGGTCGAGAGCGACCCCGTCGAGGAGCACGGCCCGGTCATCGGCGAGGGCGAGCCCATGGTGGCGGTGCAGCGGCTGTCGCACAACTTCGGCAGCCACTGGGCCCTCAAGGACGTGTCCTTCACCCTGGGCCGGGGCGAGTTCCTGTTCCTGTTCGGGGCCTCGGGCGCGGGCAAGACCACGCTCCTGCGCATCCTGCACGCGGCCCTGCCGCTCACCCGCGGCCTGGCCATGGTGGCCGGCTTCGACCTGCGCAAGCTCTCCCGCTCCGACGTGCCCCGCCTGCGCCGGCAGGTGAGCGTGGTGTTCCAGGACTTCAAGATCATGCCCGAGCGCTCGGTGGCCGAGAACGTGGCCCTGCCCCTGGAGGTGCGCGGCCTGTCCGGCGCCCAGATCCAGCGCCGGGTGCGGGCGGTGCTGCGCAGCCTGGAGATGGAGCACAAGTCCGGCTGCGCCTGCGCCACCCTGTCCGGCGGCGAGCAGCAGCGGGTGGCCGTGGCCCGGGCCATCGTGGTCAACCCCAAGGTGATCCTGGCCGACGAGCCCACCGGCAACCTGGACCACGACCTCTCGGTGCGGCTCATGGAGGTCTTTTCCCAGTTCCACCAGTTCGGGGCCACCATCATCGTGGCCACCCACGACCGGACCCTGCTGGACATTCCCCGGAACGCCCAGGTGTTGGAGCTGGCCGGAGGCCAGCTCGGGGCCGGGCCCGAGGAGGCGGAGGGCGCTGCGCGGGTCGCGGGACCGGAGGGGCCGGCATGCTGACCCCCCGGCTCATGCTCCGCGGGGTGCGGGACCTGGGGGTGCATCCCTGGGCTCAGGCCCTGACCCTGGCCGCGGTGACCCTGGTGGCCTTCCTGGGCGGGCTGTTCCTGCTGGTGCTGCACAACCTGGACCGGGAGCTGGCCGCGGCCCGGGGCAGCGCGGCCTTCCAGGTCTACTGGAAGCAGGACGCGAACCAGGAGGCGGTGGCCAAGCAGTGGCGCGAACTGGCCGCCCTGCCCGGGATCGCGGACATGCAGACCTTCACCCCGGACCAGGCCCTGGCCGACCTGATGGCCGCCATGAAGGGCAGCCTGGACACCAATTCCCTGGCCGCGCTCAAGGGCCAGAACCCTCTGCCCGCCACCGCGCTCCTGGTGTTCAACAGCCCCCAGGGCAACCCGGGGGCCTGGGCCAAGGACATGGTGGCCCAGCTCTCCGCCCGGCCCGGGGTGGACCGGGTGACCTACAACCCGCTCCAGATGGACCTGGCCCGCTCCTGGTCCGGGTTCACCCGCCGGGTGGCCTGGCCGCTCATGGGCTTCCTGGCCCTGGTGGTGGGCCTGTCCGTGGGCAACACCGTGCGGCTGTCGCTCCTGTCGCGGCAGAACGAGGTGGACATCCTCCAGCTGGTGGGCGCGGGCCGCTGGTACATCCAGCTCCCCCTGCTCACCGGCGGCGCGGTGCAGGGGCTGCTGGGCTCGGGCCTGGCCCTGGGCATGCTCAAGGCCCTCCAGATGGGAGTGGCCAGCCTGTTCGCGGCCCCGCCCCTCATGCTCACGGTGCGCTTCCTCCCCCTGCCCGACGCCCTCCTCCTGGCCGCCACGGTCACCGGCGTCTGCATCCTGGCCAGCATCGTGGCCATGCGGGAGTAGGGGACCCGTTTCCGGCCCGGACGCAAGAACGCCGCTCCCCTTGCCGGGGAGCGGCGTTCTCGTGTCCGGCGGGAGGCCGTCCGGGTGAGGGGCTATTTCCCCTCGCTGAACGAATCCATGTAGAGGGTGTCCAGGGCCGCGAAGAGCTTTTCGCGGACCTGCTCGAACTCGGCCATGAGCTTCTTGGCCTCGGTTGCGCGGTTGTCGGCCATGACCTTCACCACCTGGCGGGCCAGGGCGTGGACGCGCTCGTGCAGGCCACCCACCTCGCGGTACGCGGGCAGGGCGCCCAGGCTGCGGCCGCCCTCGGTGTCGTACCACTTGCCGAAGGCGCACTGGTGGTGGTCGGCCACCTCCTCCGGCCGCATGGCCGAGAAGCCGCCGATGATGGCCTCCAGGCGCGAGCGCCAGGCCAGGTGCGCGGTCTTGACCACGCCCACGTCGAAGCCCGGCCGGCCCAGGTCGGTGCGATGGGCCATGTCCTTGAGCCCGGAGGAGAGCCTGGCCAGCTCCCGGGCGCTGGAGTCGGTCTCCAGGGCGGACTGGACCATGCCCGTCAGGTTGGCCGCCACCCCCTCCATCTCCGTGGCCACCCCGGAGGTGTCCTGGGCGGTGCGGGCCACGCTCTCCTGGATGCCGCCCAGGTCCTGGGATATCTCGGCCACGCTGCGGGCCACGTCCTCGGACGCGGACGACTGCTGGCGGGCCGCGGATGCGGCCGCGGCCACCAGGTCGCTCACCTCGGTCATCATCCCGCTCATGCCGGCGATGCGCTCTGCGGCCCGGCCGGTCTGGTCCTTGAGGGACTCGATGCGGGACACCTGCTCCGAGGCCGCGGCCGTGCTGTCGGCGATGGCCTGCACCGCCTCTTCGGTGGCGGCCACGTTCTTGTGCACCATGTCCTGGATGCGGGTCATGGCCTCGCCCACGTTCTTGGTGGCGGACATGGTCTTCTCGGCCAGCTTGCGCACCTCGTCGGCCACCACCGCGAAGCCCCGGCCCGCGTCTCCGGCCCGGGCCGCCTCGATGGCCGCGTTCAGGGCCAGCAGGTTGGTCTGGTCCGCGATGTCGCCGATGACCTCCATGATGGAGCCGATCTCCTTGGTCTGCTCCCCGAGCTGGCGCATGTCCTGCTGGAGCTCCAGGGACTTGTTCCGCAGGGAGGAGATGGCCTGGGTCACGGCCAGGATGCTCCGCGCGCTGTCCGCCGCGGTCTGGCCCAGGCCCTGCACCTGGGAGGACACCTCGGAGGACACCCCGGCCACTTCGGCCCCGCGCTCCCGGGAGCGCTCCATGCGCTCGGCGATGCCCTGGCTGGTGGTGCTCATCTGGTCCGCGGCCGCGGCGATGCCCGCCACGAACTCGGCGATGCGGTCCAGGGAGGACTTGACCGAACCCATGTCCTCGCAGGTCCGCCGGGTGGCCTGCCGCACCTCCCGCACCTGGCCCAGGGAGTCGGCCGCGGCCTGGCGCAGAGACCCGGCCGAGCCGGTCAGGCCGGAGGAGAAGGCGGCCAGGGTTTCGGCGGAGTTGGTCAGGCCCATGAAGGTCACGGCATAGGCCCCCATGACCTGGCCCAGGTCCACGTCCTTCTCCGCCCCGTGCTGTCCTGCGGACGCGTTGCGCCGGAACCGTCCCCGCCGCATGTCCTCCACCAGGCCCGCGGTGCGCAGGAAGCAGCGCTCCAGGCCGCGGAGCGCGCCCAGGAGCAGGAATCCCGCCCCGACCAGGCAGGCCAGGTGTCCGGCCAGCAGCACGTAGAACAGCCAGGCCAGGCCCGGGGAGCCGGACTGGAGCCGCCAGGCGGCGTACACCGAGAGGGAGGACAGGATCAGCAGGCCGGCCAGCAGGCCCAGGGCCAAACCTTTTGCGCGGGAGAGGGAAACCGTGTCCATGGAGACTCCTTGCCCCCGCCGGGGGCGCGATCAACCTGACATTGCAGGAAATTCTAGAACAATGCGGGGGGCGGGGCAATGCCTGAAAGCGGGTTACCGGGGAAATCCGATCTGGCGGTGATGCTCCAGCACCGGGATCTCGGCAAAGATCCTGGTGCCCTGGCCCCGTTTGGAGTGGACCTTGAAGGTCCCGCCCAGGAGCAGGACCCGCTCCTCCATGCTCTGCAGGCCCATGCGGCGCTCGCCCGGCCGGGTCACCGCCCGGCGTTCGGTCATGTCGAAGCCCTGGCCGTCGTCCTCCACCCGGACCAGGAGGTGGGGATGCGAGGCCACCAGCTTGACCCCCACCCGGTCGGCGCCGGCGTGCTTGGCCACGTTGCGCAGGGCCTCCTGCACCAGGCGGAAGATGTTGATGGCGGTGTCCGTGTCCAGGGCCAGCCCGTCCAGGCCCGCGGCCGAGAACTCCACGTCCAGGCCGGTCTGGTCCGCAAACTCCTCGCAGTGCATGCGCATGGCCCGGGCCAGGCCCAGCTCGTCCAGGGCCAGGGGCCGCAGGTCGTAGGCCAGGTCGCGCACCGAGCGGATCAGGCCGGAGAGATGGGCGGCCAGGCCCTCGGACCGTTGCCGCACGTCGGCCGGGACCTCGGGATGGCCGTCGAACATGGTCTTCCAGGCGATGGCCAGGGAGGAGAGGGTCTGGGCCATGTTGTCGTGCAGCTCCCGGGAGATGCGCTGCCGTTCGCTCTCCTGGGCGCGCAGAAGCTCCCGGGTCAGGGCGTGCACCCGCTCCTCGGCCTGGCGGCGGTCGGTGATGTCCGTGACGAAGCCCTCGTAGTACACGGCCTTGCCCTCGGCGTCCCGGACCACCCGGACCATGCGCGAGGTCCAGACCAGCCGGCCGTCGGGCCGGCGCACCAGGACCTCGAAGTTCTCCAGCCGGTCCTGGCGGTGCAGCAGCCGGCGCATGGCCTCCCAGGCCGCGGGGTCCACGTACAGGGAGACCGGGGCCTCGGCGGCCCGGGACATGAGGTCCTCGGGCGAGTCGTAGCCGTAGATGCGGGCCAACTGGTCGTTGGCCGCCAGGAAGCGGCCCTGCAGGGTCTTCTGGAAGATGCCCACCGGCGCGTTCTCGTAGATGGAGCGGTAGCGGGCCTCGGCCCGGGCCAGCTCCGCGGTGCGCTGGGCCACCCGCCGCTCCAGGTCCTCGTGGGACTGGCGCAGCCGCTCCTGGACCTCCCGGGCCGCGGTCACGTCCACGCCGGTCTCCCACATGCTCCAGCCGGGCAGCGGGCAGGTCTCGGACACGCTGGTCCAGGAGATGACCTTGCGGCGGCCGTCCTTGCAGGCCATGGGGATTTCCACGTCCCGGTATTCCCGGACCTCGCCGTGCCAGCGGGCGTACAGGTCCAGGGCCTCGGGCTCCGGGTAGATCTTGTCGCGCATGTCCGGCCGGCCGATGACCTCGCCGGCGGCGTACCCCAGGACCCGCTCGCACTCCCGGTTCCAGAACGCGTAGTTGTTCTCCGCGTCGTGGGCGTGGATGAGCACCGGGATGTTCTCCACCAGCTTGCGCAGGCGCTCCTCGCTCTCGCGCAGGGCCGCGGCCGCCTTCTCCCGCTCGGTCACGTCGCGGCTCACCCCATGGTATCCGTGGAAGCGGCCCGCGCTGTCGTGCACCGGGGTTCCGCTGGACTCCAGGGCCACGATGCGGCCGTCCTTGCCGATGCAGTGCTGGATTATCCCCCGGAAGGGCTCCCGGCGCTCCAGCACCGGCCCGTATTCCTCGAGCAGGGCGGGCGACTCCTCCGGCACGGTGAGATCCAGGGGGGTCTTGCCCAGCACCTCTTCCGGGGCATACCCCAGGATGCTGAACACCTGGGGGCTCATGTAGGTGAAGTGCAGGTCCGGGCCGTGCTCCCAGATGCAGTCGCTGGTGGTCTCCACCAGGGCCCGGAACCGCTCCTCGCTGGCGCGCAGGTCGTCCTGGACCCGCTTGTGCAGGGTGGTGTCCTCCACCATGATGATCATGCCGACCATCTCCCCGCGGGAGTCCAGGTAGGGAATCTTGTCGATCTTGAACCAGCCGGTTCCTCCGTCCGGGTAGGGTCCGGGCTCGATGACGCCCAGCTTGGCGACCCGAGTGGCCAGGAGTTCCTGGAGGTCCCGCTCGTAGGCCCGGACGAACTCGGGCGGGAAGATCTCCTGCACGGTCTTGCCCAGCATCTCCCGCACGCTCACGCCGCAGCGGGCCGCGGCCTGGCGGTTGGCCCGGGTGACCCGGCCGGCGGTGTCCAGGTACCAGATCAGGGCGTTCATGGAGTCCAGGATGTTGCGGTGGTCCCGCTCGGTCCGCCGCACCACCTCCTCCATGTTCCGCCGCTCGGTGATGTCGGTGGCCACCACGATGAGGCCGGTGACCTTGCCGTGCTGGTCCAGGTAGGGAATCTTGTCCACCTCGAACC
>Ga0228535_1003691_pt1 | contig 10404 bp, 10 predicted proteins | sample SJ1metagenome_FD_168457 | JGI IMG/M metagenome (GOLD analysis project Ga0228535, IMG submission 168457) | Enriched culture of PCE-dechlorinating microbial communities from Ithaca, New York, USA - SJ1 | ecosystem: Engineered > Modeled > Simulated communities (microbial... > Unclassified | place... | reverse complement strand
CGCTTCCGATCAAAAACTGGGGCAAGGCAATGGGCTATTTCAGCCTCAAATACCCCGAGATCGCAGCATTTATCAAATCATAACGACTACAGATTGGGAGGCCAAACACACTTTATCTGACAGACTCCAGCTTCGGCGTCATACCAGAAAATTAATTTCCGCTCGCCGGGTTTACTAAATAATTCATTAAGATTCTGAGCTATTTGTTTGAAATCCATTTCTTCATCCCCATCAAATTTAAGGCCTATTCTTTATTGATTCTAAAATGTCTAAGGTGTCCATTTGTTCTTTAATTAGCGTAGATTTAGTAATATCTATTGCTGGTTGAAAAATATTCATATTACCCTCGTAGTGGTTGAATTCGTTAAGCAATGTTTTCTTGGCCATCAATTGGGTTCTTTCTTTGATATAATCATGGCTACTAAGCGCTAGACGAATAATTTCTCCTAATAATTGGCAACCGCTGGTTTTTTCAGGAAACTTATCATATAAGGTTTTTTCAACTTTTAATCTCAAATATAAATAGATTAATGTATGTTTAAGTGCACTTGATAACAATGGGTAATTGGTATCACGAAGAGGATTTGCTGAATTTATGTCCAATGCAATTATATCTTGGGCAGATATTCTGTAATGAACAATAATATTTTTGCAAAATATTTCATTGTAGATTGGAGTAATATCAACTATATCATCAACATTATAACCATGCATTAATTTTGTTAATTCATCATTATATATATTTCTATCCCTAGGATATAGTATTTTCGAAATGCCTCTCATAAATGGCACTAAAGATAAAATAAAATTTTTTTCATCTACAATTTCACAGTTAATGCTATCACTTCTTAATAAATCAAGTAATTTATCTAAATATAACAAAATATCTCTTTCTTGATTAAATATTTTAATGAATCCACATGAACAAGATTCACCGTTATTCAATATATAAAGATTAAAACAATGCGTATATTGAACATCAAGTAATCTAACTAAATCCAGATTATGAGTAAATATAATTTTATCCTTATTTTCTAAAATTTTTATGATACAATATGCAACTTTATTTTTAAATATGGAATCAAAGCTAGAGATAGGATCATCTAAAACAATTATAGCTGGCAAAACTTTCTTAGCTTTAAGTAATTCAAAAGCAAGTGAAATAAAGTTTTGTTCACCTGCACTTAGAGGAAGATCTTCTCTTAAAGTCCCAATTAAATTTGTGTCCTCAAGCTTAATAATAATATTTTTTTCATTATCTCTTTCTAAGTGAACTTGCTTTCCTAAACTATCTGCAATTATATTTTGAATAAACATCTCATCTTCTTCTTCTAAAGCTAACTTAGATGCAATTATTTTTTGATATTCTTGAACTATAAATATTAATTCGCTTGATTTAAAACATTCATCTAATTTTTTTATGAGACATTGTTCACATATATTTATATAAATTTTAAATTGGTCTTTTAGACTTTCAAATTCTTTTATATTACCTGTTTCTATGATTTCAGTTAAAATTTTTCTTATTTCAAATGGATCTTTTTCTTTTACTTCTGATATAATTTCTTTCATTATCTTTTTAACTGTTTCGTTCATAGAATTTAGAATTCTTGTGTTTTTTTCATTTTTAATAGAAATCAAAGAATCATGGTTAATATTTGGGGCTTCACATACAATGCAAGATGAAACGTCCCTGTATTTATTTAATATATTTATCGCTACCTCATTTTGATCTAATATTCTAATTTCTTCGACTTTTTGTAGTTGATCTACCTCTACGGAATACAATTTCTTTATAACAGACTTTTCTTCGTTATCCTTCATATCCTCAAAAACAAAATTTAACTTGTCTTCTTCATAATCTGGTAAATTATAGGATATTCCTTTTGCAAAGCTTTCAATAAATTTTTCAACACTTATGTCTGTTATTTTAGAACCTGTTTTTGCAATAATAGAAACAAGATTTCTTATATTTACCTGTGTGATCTCTTTAATAAAGGCAGCTGATTTTTTGCTTATCTTAAATTCATTCTTTAATATATCCCGCATTTGATTGAAGATTTTTTGAAATTCTTCATCTAATTCCGATTTTAGTTGCCTTTCTTTCTTAATATTGTCTCCCAAAATAAACTCTTCCGTTGTCCCAGAAATAACATTACGACTGTTCTGATCTCGTATTACATGAAACAATGTTTCCGCGCTATTGCATCGTTTTCCACAGTATTCGGCTTCAAATTCTGTTTCATTTTCGCCTAAGAAAATATTAGCTATAGTAGTTTTTCCTGTTCCATTCGGACCGTATATCACCGCGATTTTTTGTGGTGAAAATTCTATTTCGTTATTAACAGTAAGGGATGCAAATTCTGGCCTTAGAATGGAACCTTTTTTTAATTTCTTTACCGTTAGCTTGTTTGGCATTATTTATCACCCCAGAATAATATCTATATCGTCCCTAAAACTTCAAGCTTTTTGCCGTCCTTGCCCGTCTGGACTTTTTCATAGTTGACCTTTACACCGTCATCAAGGTCGATTTCTATCCGGCAGTTGGCAAGGTGTGCTATCTATGACATCATAGTCCTTGATTTCTTTGATCTGCCTTATTAGCTTTTCTTTTTGTTTCATCGCTGCCGTTTTTTCTCGCTGATTTTGGCTCGTGTCGATTATGTGTTGCTCGAAAGATAGCTGGCTTTCGTATTTAGCCTGGAGCTTATGAATGTACTCAATCCTCATATTTCCTACTGTGTCCGCGTTGTAGCGATGCATGTAAATGAGGGCCTTGAAGCCATTTTCTTTTCCGCTCTCAAAGAGCCAGTAAACGGGTCTCTTCTGGTAGATCTTTACGTGGTCTTTGTAAAATTCATTTATGAAATAGTTGCGAATAGTTTTAAGGGGAGTATCTCCACGGTTGCTGAGTAAAGTGCCCCCCAAAGTCAAGACACGAATTTTCTAATGATCCGAATAACTCCTTTCTTCATGCGGCATGAGTTTTCTGTTGCCTTGCGAATGCATCGGGGGCAAGTCCTCCCAGCGACGCATGCGGGCGTATGGTGTTGTAGTCAAGTATGTACCTGTTCACGCCTGCTATCATCTCCCTAGGTGTAACGTACTCGTTGATGTAGATATCTTCGTATTTCAAGCTGCGAAAAAAGCGCTCGGTACGAATGTTGTCCAGCGCCTGACCCTTGCCATCCATGGATATCCTTACGCCATTGCTTTCCATCAGATCCAGATAGGCCTGATTGGTGAAGTGACTGCCCTGATCAGAGTTGATGATCTCAGGTTTGCGACTGCGGAGAGCACGTCTGAGGCAGCGTAATACAAATTCCTTTTCCAATGTGTAACTGACCTCATAATCCACGATCTGGCGAGTATGCCAATCGATGATGATAAACAAGTACAGAAACCCTTTCTTAAACGGCAGATACGTTATATCTATACCCCATACCTGGTCCTCGTGATCAATTATAAGATCGCGCAACAGATATGGCCTTATATATTGTTTGTGATACCGTTTGCTCAAGTTGGGGCCCGGATACAGCGCGATAATATCCATCAGGCGCATCAGGCGGCGAACTCGTTTTTTGTTGATCTTGCAGCCATAATGATTTTTCAGATAGTCAGTCATCTTGCGATATCCTCAGGCAGGCTTCTCTAAATGAGTCCTGTCAATGATCTCCATTATGTTCAGGTTCTCCGGGGATTCTCCATGGGTCGGATCAAAAAGATCTCGGATCTGCTCTCTATACACACTGCTGCGGTTGACTTCCATAAGCTCGCACTGCCTTTTAACCGTCAGTTTTTTGTTTTTTGGTGAAACGAGTTTTAGGCGCTCCTTCGGGGCCAAATATTTCGTTATATTTTTTTTTTAGCCAGTCACACTCGATCGTGAGCTGGCCAACCTTCTGCTGAAGAACTGTGATCTCACGCTCCTTAGCCTCTGCTTCCCGAACGCTGTCCGTCGCCCCTCGCCGAAAAACTTCTGCAGCATGTTCTTGGAATTGCTTATGCCAGCTGCTCAAGGTCGCCGGTGATATTTGATACTTTTCGGCAAGCTCATTGAGTGTGTGCTGTCCGCTGAGAAGTTCCAGTACGACCTTCGATTTGAATTCCGGGTTATAAGTATTTTTCTTTTTCATCTCACTATTGTATTCGGTTCTGTCATATTTTTCATGTCTCATTTCATGGGAGCAGTATAGTCGGCCCAGCACAGGAATTTCATGTCGTAGAGGGCGGACACCACATGCTATTGTCAGATGAAGTAAAAAATCTGATCAAGAGCATTATTGCTTCAGCAGATTAAAAAATATTAAGGTGTCAGTTTATTTGATCATCACAAAACGTCAAAAAAACCGGCTCAAACTCGCAAAAAAATATCAATTATGCCAGCTGAGATGCCTCATTCCGTGACGGACGTTGCCATGTTTTGCGGCTGTGCATATAAAATCGCTTGCCCCAAAGCATCTTATCCGATTCCAAATGAAAAGGGAGACACGGAGATGGCAGAAAGAATTTGCGAAAAAATGCGTTGCTCCTATTCCAAAAGGATCTGAATTCTGTATGAAGTGCGATGACCTCATTATCATGCAAAGTGACGGTGGAGGTACTCCCCTTCATCTCGTTATCGGCGAAGAATGCAGCGAAGATGCTGTCAGGCAGATGATAAATGTAGGTGCTGATGTCAATGCAAAAGACAAAGATGATTGCACACCGCTGCATTATGCTTCCTGGATTGGATCTACAAACACCGCTGTCACTCTTATATCCGCCGGGGCCGATCCGGATACAAAAGATAAAAGTGGCCGGACACCGTTGCACTATGCTTCATGTTACGGACATACAAACACCGCTATCGCGCTGATAACTGCCGGAGCTGACCTGAACGCAAAAAGTGATGACAGCTGTACACCCCTGCATTATGCTTCCTGGTACGGGCATAGTAACATTGTCACCGCGCTTACAAGGGCCGGGGCGGATGTAAATGCAAGGGACAGTCTATGTTGGACACCGCTGCATCATGCATCCTCACAGGGACACACGGACACTGTCATAGCACTTATAAGTACAGGGGCGGATCCCAATGCAGGAGATAAGGAAGGCTGGACGCCCCTATATTATTCTTCATTTCCGGGATGTGGGGATGTTTTCGCCGCACTGACAAATTCCGGAGCAGATGTAAATGCAAGAGATAATGGAGGTTGGACACTGCTGCATTATGTTTCCTGGATCGGAGACACAGATACAGCAGATGCTCTAATAAAGGCTGGAGCTGATGTAAACACAAGAGGAGAAAAAGACAGGACGCCAATATACCTTGCTCTTAAAAATAACAAAACGAAAGTGGCAAAAATTTTAAAAGCTGCGGGCGCAGTCTAATAATAAATTCAGCAAGGGGCAGAAGCAGTGGCAGGTTATACGAACTGTATATGTTGCTGCTATACTTATCACAATAATTGTAAACCATATTTCCCTATGTTCTTCGCAAATACCTGTCAAAACAAAAGGGAGCGGGGTGTTGAAATGCTTGGCGCGATAATAGGCGACATCGTCGGTTCAAGGTTCGAATGGGACAGGATCAAAACCAAAGACTTTAAATTCTTCATGCGCGACTGCTTTATAACCGATGACAGTATAATGACCTTGGCTGTCGCGAAAGCGATACTTGAAAGCAAAAAAAATCCGGATATCCTTGAGAAAAATATCGCCGGACACCTTCAGGAAGTCGGGAGACCTTATCCTCACTGCGGCTACGGTGGGAAGTTCTACATGTGGATGTATTCGGACGACCCCAAACCCTACAACAGTTACGGAAACGGAGCTGCAATGCGGGTCAGCCCCTGCGGCTTTGCCGCATCTTCTCTTGAAGAAGCCAAAATGCTTTCTAAAATCGTCACAGAGGTCACGCATAACCACCCGGAAGGCATAAAAGGCGCGGAAGCCACAACAGCCGCAATATATCTGGCCCGCGAAGGCAAAAGCATAACTGAAATAAGGGATCACATCGACAAACACTACTATCCCATGAACTTTACCCTGGATCAGATCCGTCCCGCATACACATTCAACGAAACCTGCCAGAAGACCGTGCCGCAGGCCATAATGTCCTTTTTAGAATCGACCGGCTTTGAGGACGCGGTCCGCAACGCCGTATCACTGGGCGGCGACAGCGACACTCTCGGCGCGATCACCGGAAGCATCGCCGAGGCGTATTACGGCATCCCCGCCGACATCCGCGAATCCGCGCTTCACTACCTGGACAAACGCCTCTTTGCCATACTCAATGATTTTGAATCACGTTATAAGAGTGTTAAAAGGAAAAGAGTCCCAGCTGGGGAGTGATCCTCGGAAGCCGGGGTCTTGTATTGTTATATCCGGTGGTGGTGTTACTGTGATGGTTAATTTTGTTTACTTGATGTGATTGAACAGGAACTATCCTAGATTGTGTGTAAGATCCTGACAGGTGCAAAATAAGGCTTTTGAAATATGGACCCGGTTTAAAAAACTATATCGAACTGGTAAGTAAATATAAGCTTTACCAAGTCTGTCCAAGATAGAAAAATATAACAGCAAAGCATACGTGATCAGATTTAAATCAGAAGGAGAATGTTTCCCTAACCGGAGGCACTCTCCTTCTGATTTAATGTTTAGCGTTATTGTTTTTTTAATATTATTTGCTATACTTGTATAGCAATTGGAAGGAGGGATTTTTATGCTTGCAGTGAGGCTGGATAAACCACTGGAGGAGCGACTTGAAAAACTTGCCTATAAAACCGGCAGAACTAAGACTTGGTATGCGCGGAAGGCAATAGAGACATATCTTGATGATATTGAAGATGCTGCGCTTGCGGCAGCTGCATATGAAGAATACATCCTTGACGGAGAGACTTCATCTTCCCTTGAGGAAGTGAGGTCGCGCCTTGGGCTGGCAGATTGAATTTTCAAGAAAGGCAGAAAAAGAGCTCTCTTCACTCGATAAGCCTGAGGCTATGAGGATATTGAACTACCTCGAAGAATTGGTTGACCTTGATGACCCCAGAAGAAGAGGAAAAGCCCTTGTCGCAGATCTCTTTGGGCTATGGCGCTACCGAGTAGGCGCATGGCGTATCCTATGCAGGATAGAAGACAGCTGCCTTCTTGTTTTGGTTGTGAAACTCGGACACCGAAGCTCCGTTTATGACCGGGATTAGTATTAAGCGGAGAGTACATCCGCTGGGGAATTTACAGCCTCCGACTGCGGGGAATTTGCGAGGATCGTCGCTGGAGAATTTGCAGCTGAGAAACGCTGCGGTGAATTAATTCAAAAGTCAAAAATGAAAGAGTATCGTCACCCCGGTATGCCCTCGATCAGAAAGGAGCTGTTCCTCGATAGAGGGACATAATAAATCACCATAGCGACTGACTATTTCGAGTGCGTTCAGAGATCCAGGGTCCAGCGTCTTGTGTCAGACCTTGAGAATCAAGTGATAGCCTGAGTTCGAAGCCGCTGTTCCGGCTCAACCCATACCGGAATGACGAACCTAACTGTGATATTTGGGGAAGACGTAGATATTAGGTTATATTTTATTTTTGCTGCAACACACATCGCGGTGAATTCAGTCTTTAAGATCTATGGGCCAATTCCCCGCAACGCGAGCATCGTAAAGCGTTGTAAATTCACCAGCGGCCGATACTGCCGCGAATTCTCCGTCGCGCAGACGCGACAATTCCCTGTCGCAAATTCACCATATTTTAAAAGAAGGAATAAAAGAAAGGGGTTTCTAAAAGGTTTTGCCGATCGCTTGCCTATTGCTTGCCAAATTTTTGGGGTTTGAGCGCCACTACAACTGCTTCACCATTGTTTCACGCGATTGTATTTGTCGCTGTTTCACCATTGTAACATAAAGGAGGGGTCAGACCTACACATTTGACAAGATGGCCTAAGCTCTCAACTCCGGGCTATAATTGGCCTGAAAAACCGGGAGGGAATCGCCCCGCCCCAGCCATATAGCTACCTGAAGAGCCGTGCAAAGCCTGGATATGAATTTCCTATTTCAAGGGCGACCTGATTTTTGTGAGTATTGTTCGAATTATAATAACCGTGCCCAAAAGGATTCCCAGACACCCGCTGACTGTAAATAAGATGTTTGATATCAGACTAAAAGGAATAAATGTGCCGCCAACCGCAGCGAAGACCACAATGGTAACGCTTATCGCAATATGCCTTTTCCTATTTCCTTTATCGTAACGAGATGCAAATAGAAACAATCGCCCAGACACGGTTGAAAAGATCGCTATGATAATAATGCCGGAATAAACCAACGCCAGCATCGGCAAGTAGTTTTGAAATACGGCGAGGAGAGGGACTTCTGCGCCTGCAATTTTATCCATGCTGATTAGGTTCAGATATACTACGATCCCTTGCGCCGCATAAAATATCACGCCAGACATAACACCGCACAAAATCGCGGTACTTTCATCCTCGCAAAGAGATCCCGTAGATGCGACCCAAGGTAAGCTGGATACCACCAGAAGCCCTGCTGAAGCTATGCCACAAAAAATGGGGTTTGATATCCCCATAATGCTTATCCTTTTCAATTCTCCAGAGATGACATAGCCCTCGATCGTTTCAGTCGGGATCGACAAAGATACGCCCAAAACAAATCGGATATATAATGCACAGCCAAGGACAAACACGACGATCAGCATACCGGCATAGCTTAATACACGCATCAGTCTCCTAAGGTCAAGCAGCGCCGCCGCTATGCACAAGGCTCCAAGCAGGCTTGTTCCGACCATTTGGGGAATTCCAAAGTACTGGTTTATGGCCGCACCGGCGCCGCTCATCATCGTGAGAATGACGATCAAAATGCTGATGTACATGTACCAATCAGTGGCAATCCCCATTTTGTGCCCGCAATAATAGTGATATACATTGTAGTGCTCATCTGATTTTTTCTTAAACCCAATTACGTATACTGGGATAAAGATTAAACCCGTCGTTATCACTGCAATAATCAGCACGACAAAAGCAACCGGATTGCCCCATGAAGCAAAAAACTGCTGGCCTTCTATTCCCGTTGCAAATCCTGACCCTATGTTATAGCCGGCAAAAGAACCGCTTGCCAACAAAGCGGTTTTAAGTGCCGTGCTCTTCTTTTTCATAAGACACCTCAATAAAGTAAGATTAAGAATATTATGTACACACGAAGTTATATGAAGTACCCCGCTTAAGTCAAGGCACGAATTTTCTAATGATCCGGATAGCTCCTTTTATGCGGCGGCGTGTGTTTTATGCCGTTGGCAGAAAGTATCGGGAGGAGGTCCCACGCAGTGCGCGTCAGACGTACTATTGAGAAAAAATCACTTTGTACCGACACTGTCCAATGTCTGCTTCCTGCCTCTCTTGCGTCCCTGCTTATCATGTATTCTCAGGGAACAGGTTCGGTATCGTAACTTTCCCATATTAACCCTCATGCCGCGCATACGGGGGCCCTAATTTCAGCAATTTGTTCTATACTTTACGCAGAGTGTGGTTAATTGCGAATGCCTAAGGCGAAAGAGGTGTTGCGGATGCTTACGTTAAAAGAGTTCCTGCGCAACGAGGTTAAGCCATCGCTTGGATGTACTGAGCCCGGGGCGGTGGCTTTGGCGGTGGCGCACGCGTGCGCCCATCTGCCTGATCGTAAGGATGTTGCTTCGGTACGGGTAACCGTAAGCTCCAGCATCTATAAAAACGGGATGGCCGTCGGCATACCCGGCACTAAGGGCGCAAGGGGCAACGCAATAGCTGCGGCGCTCGGCGCGATATGCGGGGACGCATCGCTCGGGCTCGAGGTCCTTAGCAACAGCAGCCCTGAGGATGTGGCAAAGGCGGAGTCGTGGGTGCGGGACGAGCGCGTTTCCATTTACTGCGACCCCGACAGGACAGGGGTCTACGTGCTGGCATCTGTGTTCACCCCAGCGCACAAATCCATCTGCCTTATAGAAGAGAGCCATTCCAATGTTACTAAAATCATCCTCGATAACGAAACTCGCTTCGAGGCCCCTGTAAAAGCTTGTTCAGGCGGTTTTGCCGACGACGGCTTCCCGACCGCGTTCAAGGATGTGCTCAAGATGGCGGACGAGATGGATGAGAGCGACGCGGATTTCATCTGGGAGGGCATCCGCATGAACTATCGCGTGGCAGAGGGCGGGCTGAAATCGGCGGACGAATGCCACGACTGCGGAGATTGTCTTGAGATCGGAAAATTCGCGCTTACTATGCTGGAATCGGAGAAAAACGGCGAAGATGTCCCCGTCTCTGCTGAGATACGCACTACCACCGCGGCGGCGGCAGAGGCAAGGATGTCTGGGATATTGCTTCCCGTGATGAGCAGCGCCGGAAGCGGAAACCACGGTATCACCGCGATCCTGCCGGTTGCAGTACTG
>Ga0228535_1003690_pt1 | contig 10406 bp, 6 predicted proteins | sample SJ1metagenome_FD_168457 | JGI IMG/M metagenome (GOLD analysis project Ga0228535, IMG submission 168457) | Enriched culture of PCE-dechlorinating microbial communities from Ithaca, New York, USA - SJ1 | ecosystem: Engineered > Modeled > Simulated communities (microbial... > Unclassified | place... | reverse complement strand
AAAAGATTCATGAGCGCCCGAAATCCGTCCCAGGACGCAAGACGAGTCGCCGCCGGGGGCAGAGGCAGCGGCTTCCTTTCCCTGTGTGAGGGATGGATTTTGGAGGCCGGGGCATCCTATACTTGCAGAGGCGGATGTGATAAAAATTATGAATAGACGCGGACATCATTCAAACCCAGGGGGCCGCGGAGGCTGACCGGCCCAAGGGGAACGGTGGAGCGCAGAGTCCCTCGGACAGAGGGTTGATAGAATATCGATTGCGATCAAACATGAAAGAAGAAAGGAGAGAAAGATGAAACAGTTGAAGGATTGGTTTGTTCCGTGGCTTCTCACGTCACGGGAGTACAATACCGCCATACTTGACAAGGCCTGGGCGCAGCCCGATTACGGCCGCCTGATGCTCAACGAAAACCCCATTCCCCCGTCCGACAAGGTGATCAAGGCCGTGACCGAGATCCTGTCCAAGGGGAACCGCTATCCGGACAGCATGCTCCGGCTGCGGACCAAGCTGGGGAAGCTGCACAAGATGGGGCCGGAAAACATCGGCCTTTGCAACGGCTCCTCGGAGATCATCGACTGCATGATGAGGATCTTCCTGCAGCCCGGTGACGAGTTCATCATCTCCACCCCGACCTTCGAGCTGTTCCCGCCGCGCGCGGAGCTGGTCGGCGGGAAGGTGGTTTCGGTTCCGCTGCGCAAAGAAGATCTCCAGTACGACGTGGACGGCATGCTCAAGGCCATCAACCCCAAGACCAAGCTGATCCTCGTCATCAACCCCAACAACCCGACCGGCATCTTCATCGACGACAAGGACCTGATCCGCTTCTGCGAAACCGGGATTCCCCTGTGCATCGACGAGGCCTATCTGGATTACCATCCCGAAATGCCCTCCAAGGACACCCTGATCCAGAAGTATCCCCATGTCTTCCTCTCCCACACCTTCTCGAAGGCCTACGGCTTCGCCGGCATCCGCTTCGGCTACGTGGTCGGGACCAAGGAGATGGTCGACGCCTTCAACCGGATGTTCCTGCCCTGGAACGTCAGCCTCATGGCCATGGCGGCCGCCGAGGCGATCCTGGACAACCCGGCCGAGCTCGAGGCCAAGGTGAAGCACAACAACCGCTGGATGGACGTCTTCACCAAGGAACTGGTCCAGGTCGGCCTGAAGCCCTTCCCGCCCCACGGGAACTACATGCTCATCGACGCCACCATGACCGGCAAGACCACGGCCGAGATCCTGGCGGCCGGGCTGGAGATGGAGCACATCTTCCTGAAGAGCATCAAGCCGATCCACGGAAAGGACGGTTACTTCCGGGTGACGCCCGGAGTCGACGAGGAGAACGAGCGCTTCGTCCGGTTCGTCAGGAACTATTTCGGCAAAAAGTAACCTTTTCCGGCGGCGGGCGAAGGCCCGCCGCTTCGGCACGGGTTGACGTCGTATGAAATCACCATGGGGCGGGCGATCCCGCCCCGCGGTCGAGGGGGACCCCGGCCTCGTCCTCCTGCCGGCCTGACCATCGGGTGAAGCAATGCAGATCTATGTTTGCGTGAAACACGTTCCGGACACCGCAGCCAACATCAGGCCCCTGGGGGGACCTCAGTTCGACGAGGCGGTCAAGTTCATCATGAACCCCTATGACGAAAACGCCCTGGAACAGGCCCTGAAGGTCAGGGAAGGGCGCGAGGGGACCGAGGTCGTCGCGGTTTCGGTGGGAAAGGCGGCGGCGGAAGCCACCCTGCGCTACGCGCTGGCCATGGGCGCGGACCGGGCGATCCTCGTCAAGACCGAAGGCTATTTCATCGACCCCCAGGAGACGGCCCTCCTGATCCGGGAGGCGATCCTCTCGGACGGCTCCCCGGGGCTCATCTTCACGGGGAAGCAGTCCGTGGACGTGGAGGGGATGCAGACCCCCTTTCGCCTGGCGGCACTTCTGTTCATGCCCGTTGCAGTGGACGCGGTGGCCTTTTCATTGAGTGGAGATCTCGTCACGGTCGAAAGGGAGCTTGAGGGGGACCTCCGCGAGATCGTCGAGATGAGCCTCCCCTGCATCGTCGGAGCGGCCAAGGGGCTGAACCGGCCGAGGTGTCCCACCCTGCCGGACATGATGAAGTCCAAGAAAAAGGAGATCCGGGTCGTCAACCGGGCGGACCTGGCCGTCGAGGCCCCGGCGCCGGGGGTGGAGTTTGTGGACCTCGAACCGGTTCCGGACCGGGGAAAAGGAGCGATCCTCCAGGACAGCCCGGAGGGCATGGCGCGCCGCCTTCTGGATCTTCTGAGGGACGAGGCAAAGGTGTTGTAGAACGGTACGGTAGAAAGGAGCCTGGTTGAGCCCATGGCGGCGATCGGCGTTCTCATCGACGAGAGGGATGGAAAGGTCAAACGGACCAATTACGGGGTTCTCTCCCTGGCCCGGAAAGACCCCGGCAGCACCGTTTACGCCCTGGTCCTGAGCGGGCGCGGGACGGAATATCGCGACGAGCTCAAAGCCTTCGGCGCGGACCGGATCGTCACGGTCGGGACAGACGGGGCGAACGCCGATTCCGATCCCGAGGCGGCCTGCGCGGTCCTGAACCGGCTGATCGATCAACTGGGCCTGGAGGTCCTCCTGGGCCTGTCCAGCGCCACCGGGAAGGACCGGCTGGCCAGGGTGGCCGCGCTCACGGGGGCTCCGCTGTTCCTGGACTGCACCGAAGTCGATCTGGGAACGGGGATCGTCAGGAAGTCGCACTTTTCGGGAAGGACCACGGCGACGCTGCGGATGGTCAAAAGGCCCTGGATCCTGGGGATCAGGCCCAATACCCTTCCGGAAATCCCCTGCCCGGGGGAGGCGGAGGTGCTGCACCTGGAGCTTCCGGTCCAGCCGTCGAAGCGCATGGTCGTTAAGGAAGTCCGGCAGGGCAATGCCAGCGGGCCGGACCTCTCCGAGGCCGAGATAATCATTTCCGGGGGGCGCGGCCTGGGATCGGCGGAGAATTTCGGAATCCTGAGGGAATGCGCGGAGGAGCTCGGGGCCGCGGTCGGGGCGTCCCGCGCCGCCGTGGATGCGGGTTACGCCTCCCATGCCATGCAGGTCGGCCAGACCGGCAGGACCGTCAGCCCGAAACTCTATATCGCCTGCGGGATCTCCGGCTCGGTCCAGCATTTCGCGGGCATGAAGACCTCGAAGGTCGTCGTGGCGGTCAACCGCGACCTCGACGCCGCCATATTCAACAAATGCGATTACGGGCTCGTGGGCGATCTTTTTGAAGTGGTGCCCGCGCTGACAAGGGCGCTCAGGGAGAGCCGACAGCAGGGATAGCGTCCGGACAGCGTCCATCGCGGGAGACGGCCGGCCCCGACCCCGCCCTAATGAAGCGCCGCACCGGTACGGGGACAGGCTCCGGTTTGAAAGGGGGAGGATCATGCAGGACAGCGCACAGGTTGTCATCATCGGCGGGGGAATCGTGGGATGCAGCATCGCCTACCATCTGACCAAGGCGGGCTGGAAGGACGTGCTGATCATCGAGAAGGGGGAGTTGACCAGCGGCTCCACCTGGCACGCCGCGGGCCTGGTCGGGCAGCTCCGCTCCCACCGCAACATCACGCGCATGCTCCAGTACAGCGTGAGCCTCTACGAGGGGCTGGAGGCCGAGACCGGGCTTACCACGGGCTGGAAGCGGTGCGGCTGCCTCCATCTGGCCAGCACCGAGGCCCGCCTGATGGAGCTGAAGAAGGGCGCCACCACGGCCCGGAGCTTCGGCCTGGACATGCACATGATCACCCCTTCGGAGGCCCTGGCCCTTTTTCCGATCCTGGACATGGAAGGGATCGTCGGGGCGGCCTTCATGCCCTCGGACGGCCAGGCCGACCCGAGCGGGCTGACCATGGCCCTGGCCAAGGGGGCCATGAACCGGGGGGCCAAGATCCAGCTCAAGACGCGGGTGACCGGCTTCCAGATGGCCAAAAACCGCGTGACCGCCGTGGTCACCGACCAGGGGACCGTGAAATGCGAGACGGTCGTCAACGCGGCCGGGATGTGGGGCCGTGAGATCGGCCGGATGATGGGCGTGAACATCCCGCTGGTGCCCTTCCAGCATCAGTACCTGGTGACCGAGACCATCGAGGGGCTGCCCCCGAACCTGCCCACCCTGCGGGACAAGGACAGCCTGCTCTACTACAAGCAGGAGGTGGGGGGGCTCGTCATGGGCGGATACGAGCGGGACGGCATCCCCTGGGCCGTCAACGGCATCCCCAAGGGCTTCACCCAGGAACTGCTGGAGCCGGACTTCGACCACTTCGAGCCCCTTTCGCAGGCCGCCGTGAAAAGGACGCCCTGCCTGAACCAGGCGGGGATCGCGCGGCTGGTCAACGGGCCGGAGGCCTTCACGCCGGACGGCAACTGCATGCTCGGCCCGACGCCGGAGGTGGAGAACTGCTACGCGGCCGTGGGATTTAACGCCTTCGGGATCGCCGCGGGCGGCGGGGCAGGGCGGACGATCGCCGAATGGATCATCGAGGGAGAGCCGAGCCTGAACCTGTGGCCCCTGGACATCCGGCGCTTCGGCGCCTATCACCGGAGCCAGAAATACAACGTGGAGCGGACCAAGGAGATCTACGGCAAGCACTACACCATGTCCTGGCCCTATGAGGAGCACGACTCCGCCAGGGGGATCAAACGCTCGCCCCTCTATGGCCTGCTCAGGGAAAAGGGGGCGGTGTACGGCTCGAAATTCGGCTGGGAGCGGGCGAACTGGTTCGCCCCCAAGGGCGTCAAGGCCGAGGACGAGCTGACCTTCGGCATCCCCAACTGGTTCGAGCACGTGGCCGCCGAGCACAGGGCGGCGCGGGAGGCCGTGGTGCTGATCGACCAATCCTCGTTCAGCAAGTTCGAGGTGACCGGGAGCGGGGCCTTGGCCTTCCTCAATTACGTGGCGGACGGCCAGGTGGACCGGCCCGTGGGAACGACCGTGTACACGCAGCTCTGCAACAAGCGGGGCGGCGTCGAGGCGGACGTCACGATCTCGCGGTTTGCCGAGGACCGCTTCCTGATCGTGACCGGAACGGCCTTCGGGGTCCATGACGGGATGTGGCTCAAGCGCCATATGCCGTCCGACGGCTGCGTTACCATCCGCGACGTCACCTCGGCGTACGCCATGATCAATGTCTGCGGCCCCAACGCCAGGACCCTTCTGATGCGCCTGTCCGACGACGATTTCAGCAACGAGGGCTTCCCCTTCGGCCAGTGCCGCGAGGCCGTGGTCGGCAATGCCCCGGTTATGGCCGTCCGGGTCACCTACATCGGCGAGCTGGGCTACGAGCTCTACGTCCCGCCGGAGTATGCCGTCGGGCTTTACGAAAGCCTCTGGGAGGCCGGCCAGGACCTGGGGATCCGGAACGCGGGATACCGGTCCATCGATTCCCTGCGGCTCGAGAAGGGCTACTGCTACTGGAGCGCCGAGCTGTCCCCGGACTACAACCCCTTTGCCGCGGGGATCGGCTTTGCCGTGGACCTGGGCAAGGGGCCGTTCCTGGGCCGGGAGGCCCTGGCGAAGGTCAAGGAAGAGGGGCCGAAGTGGAGGCTCTGGACCTTCACGCTGGACCACGAGGAGCCCAGGCTCCTCCACGGCGGGGAGACCATCCTCTGCGACGGGGAAGTCGTGGGCGTGGTTTCAAGCGGCGGCTACGGCCATACGGTGAAAAAGACGATCGCCCTGGGGTATCTGCCCGCCTCGGAGAGCAGGGAAGGGGGCTACTCCATCGAGCACTTCCAGGAGAGGATCGCGGCCACCCGCCACGCCAAAGCCCTCTACGATCCGGGCCGGGAGAGGATCAGGGGGTAGGGACAACTTTTTGCTGATTTTAGTGCTGCTGAAATTTTGCCTTCGCAGAGGTGAGGTGCTTGTACTGTAAATTTCTATTGGTTATCTATTAGAACATCGTTATTTCATTAAAGATCTTAATTGCAAAAGAATCTGTCATGCCCGAAATAAAATCTATCGTTGCTCGTAGATAGTCTTTTTTGTCATTTAGATCATAAATTTCGTCATTTTCATATTTTGTAATCAGTGCCCTGCGATTTTGTCCTTTCGAATATTTTTGTAACCACTCACAGAAAGTTCCTGCGAGGACCGGGTATGTCTGCTCTTTTATATATCTTTGTAGCTCAGCAATAGTAGCCTGCCCCTTGTAGAGCATCTCAAGGGTTGAAAAGATTGATTCAATTAACAACTCGGAGTATCGCTTAAAGTTATTTAGGCGTGGATGCTTATAGATATTCTCGTAATTAAACTCTTTAACAGCCATCATGAATTTTAAGGTTTCTTTACTGAATAGAATTCCATCGCCAAGGCTACTATGATGACATAGATCTATTATGAAATTATGAATAAGTATCGTGTTATTTATCTGTTTCCCTGGGTCATTTTTTCTATAACTTCTTATTAGTCTCACCAAATTACTCCATTGGGCAGACGTTAAAATTCTTAAATTGCGGGCGTCTTCAATATCCCTCCCCAAATATGCGATTTTGTCGGCTACTTTAACCACACAGCCTTCCCATGTGTATGGTTTAATCTGATTGGCCTGTCTTACCTTATTGAGATCAATAAAATCCCGTCGGGGGAAAATTGCATTCTCATCAACCTCACCACAATGGCAAACAATGCCATCCCGTACTGCATATGTTAAATTGAGGTTTTGTTCTTTCCGATTCGGATCTTCAAGAGTTTCCAAATAATCAACAAATCTTAGGCTATTACCCTCATGCCAGAATGTCTCCCCCAGCACCCGCTTAGCAATTCGTTTGAGAGTTTCTTCACCTTGGTGTCCGAATGGTGCATGTCCAAGATCGTGCCCAATAGCTATCGACGATGTTAGCTCTGTATTGAGCCCGAGGTATTTGGCTATCGTAAGGCTGACAGCCGTTACGTGATTTACATGCTCTATCCGTGTACACACGTGGTCGTTTGTGGTTGCAAAGAATACCTGAGTCTTATGTTTAAGTCTTCTGTATGCGGTGCAGTGAAGGATTCTGTTGTAATCTCTGGAAAATTCGCTCCTAATATCATCCTCTCGTCTGTAAATCGTTTTCTGCCTTGATATGGCCTTGTCCCATTTTTCATGGGTGGGGGAGATGGCTTCTTCGCTAAAGGCCTCTTCTTGCATTGACGTTTACCAAAGTTTTTAGAATTACAGCTGGTTCATAAGATCTGACTGCCAATCCCTATATTGCCCAGTTTGAAGGACTTTAAAAAAAGCATCGTAATCCACGGGTGTCAGGAACTTGAACCAATATCGCTGCGGGATGCCTTTGGACTCAAGGGACTTGTTCAATTCCTCAAAATGTCTTTTCCCATCCCGGTACTTGGCAGCATTCTTTTTTGAATCATCCCCATCCTTCTTGATTTCCACAACAATGATGTCATTTCCCTTCTTCAAGAAGAAGTCAGGGTTAAAGTTATCTTGCCTGGTTTTTGTCCTGGCTTTTGTTTCCGGCTTGTAGGAGTAAGGGAATGAATAGAACGACTTGTCAGGATTCTTGATAAAGGAATCGATCAATACGGCATGATCGAAAACTTTTTTCATGAACTGGCACTCAGGGGTGAATGCGACGTAAACGATGCCCAAGGGGGTCTTGAACTTCTTCTCGTCGATGGGATGGAGATTCTCTCGTAGGTATTGGATATCACCGGTTCCATAACCGGCGGCCTTGAAGTATTCAGAGATCTTCTCAAAATCTTGCCGTTTTGTGGTCAGATCCGTGAACAGCGCTTTCTGGTCGCCCTTCAGCCAATTTACGCTCCCTTCCGTGTAAAACATCATCCCGTCGGTTTTGAGCGATCCTTCATTGAAAGACTGGGTCGGCAGGAGTTCCACTTGAGCATCCTGGACCTTATCAGGTCGCATGCTTATTCGCGGGTTCTCCTCATGCAGCTTGCGCATGGGCGGCCCAAAGGCTTGTTGCAGCTTGAGATAATTCTCCCGGCTGAGAAATGTGTTGTCATACCCCTTATCAGCCAGTTCCTTGCGGATGGAGTCCTTGATCCGCTTTTTCGGCCACCTGGTTGCCAGATCAGGTTTTTGCGATTGTTTCAAATAGGCATGGAGTAAAGTAGCCGCTCCGTCGATTTCATAAATCCCCTGGGTATAGATCTCGAAGCTGTGCTCACCTGATTCAACGAATTTATCGACACTTGTGAGACTCCGGCTTTGGGGAGCAAATCCGAAGGTCTTAGGGTCATCAGCCCGTTTGTTCTTTTTTTCCATGGTTGTAATTACCGGCTCATAGGAAAGATTGTACAGGGGGAAGGCATACTGTGAACGTGTCGGATCATAGCCCCAGGAAAGGCGATTTTCTATCTCCAGGACATCCTTGTAGAGGTTCGCGATTTGCACCGTCCACCGTTCGTGATTATTGACTTTGAGAAGAGCAGGGATACCGTTTCCCTTCAAGGTCTCGGGAATGCGTAGGCCCCGCCCCAGAACTTGGGCAATCAGGAGCTTGGAATTAAAGGCCCTATTCTCATGGGGTACCACCTGAAAGACATTTTTAACGTCCCATCCCTCGGTCAACATGCTCACCGAAATGATCCATTCCACAGGATTGTCCCGATCGTCGACGGTCTTCAGGAGCTGAAGGTTTTCTTTTCTGATTTTTTCTGGGGAACTCACGATCTGTCGGATGGCCTTTCCATCCTTAGTCGACTCTGCGGGTACGCCCGATGCAACCCAAATTGCCTTTTTGCGGGCCTCTTCTAGCGATAGCTTTTCCTTCGCAACGATGAAATCAACCAACTGCTTCCAGGCTTGGACGCAGCCGCTGATTTTTTCCGTAACTACTATGGAAATGGGTTTGAGATATTGACCGTACACCTCCCGGTTTTTCCGGTGAAACTCATAACTGTCCTGGAAACCCTTATCGACCTGAAGCCCTTCTTCAAATTTGTAATCGACCTTTTTGATGACCCCTCGTTCGATTGCATCCCGGATGGAGAAGCGGTACAAAACATCATAGAAATACTCGTCGCCGATATAAGGTGTCCCGGAAAGATTGACGATATATCGGAACCCGAAATCCTCGTTACGTAGGAAGTCGAGCCACTTTTTGATGGTATTGTCCACGGGGCTGAAGATATGATGGGCCTCGTCATTGATCACGAGCACCCGTGCCCCCTTATTTTTAAAACTGTCCTCTATCGAAGAGCCGGTTCTCTCATAGGTGGCATGGATGTTCTCCACACAGATGTCTCCATCCAGAATTGGATCATTCGAGCTCTTGATTGAGGGGTTCTTGTGAACAGCGCCGGCGTCTTGAATAATCTTTTTCAGGATGCTATCGCTGGCCAGTTGGTCAAATTTGCTCTTCAAGCCCTCTTCAATAGTTAACGAAGGACAGAGGACCAAGACCTTGTCGACAAGCCCCTCGGCAAGGCAAATCTGTGCAAGGGCATAGATGACAAAACTCTTGCCTGTGCCTGTGGCCAGGTCCAGGCTACACGCCTTTTTTGATGGAAGAGGAAACTTGGCCAAGTAATCAGCAAGATGGTTAAACTTCTGCTTTACTTTGCTATTATGAGAATAGTTTTCCCGTGCCAGATCGCCGGTGTTCTGATATTTCTTGGAGAAAAGATATTTGATGACCGCATTGACTGCGTCTTTTTGAAACTCGTATTCCTCGCGGCAAAGCGTGCTTAAAAAAGCATCGTACTTGTGAACCACCTCCATGACTTCAGGCGCATCGCCTTGAAGAAGCAGGACGAAATCGCTATTTCTGTACGTCACCTCGGGCATTTTTCAGGAAATCCTTTCTTTTCAGGATCTGCTTTTTTTCATTCCCATATTTGTCGATAAAGATGACCATCATACTGTCCGTAGCCTTTTCCTCCGGCAGGCAAACATCTAGATGATCACATTCCACCACTTTTTCTGAAACTTTAGCAGTTGAAGTGATCTCTTTTCTTTTCAATTCCGCATTGACGAGATCTTCAGCCCAGTAAACGGCATCCATGTCGAAAACCTTGCCGTTGAACTCAAAATCCACCAGCACCATCGACAGGGTTTCGAAATTTTCAAAGTCCTCAGGACTGGAGGCCAGGGTATCGGAACGGAACTCCCTCAGCCGAATCACGTAATCTTTGCGATCCTTGGTCAAGAGGTCTGGTTTTTCTGGAGGAAGCCTTAGATATTGCGCCGTCACTATTGGGGGGGAGATGAAATCAAAACCCACCGCATCGATGACTTCATTCACATCGTCTTTTGCGCAGGGCTGCGGAAAGGCCCCCAGGGACCTCTTTTCAATCAGGCGGGTCAGAACGGAGATGGGGACTTTCAGGAAGACATAGGTCGTCTCACCCAACTGAATCTCGTCCATCAGGAATGAAAAGCTGATTACCGGCGCGATCACATAGAAACAATCTCCCGCCTTTCC
>Ga0228535_1003688_pt1 | contig 10414 bp, 12 predicted proteins | sample SJ1metagenome_FD_168457 | JGI IMG/M metagenome (GOLD analysis project Ga0228535, IMG submission 168457) | Enriched culture of PCE-dechlorinating microbial communities from Ithaca, New York, USA - SJ1 | ecosystem: Engineered > Modeled > Simulated communities (microbial... > Unclassified | place... | reverse complement strand
CACTCATCGCTGTCTCGGTCAAAGGCCTGTCCGGGCGGGCACGTCCTCACGGGCCTGCACAGGCTCTTCTTCTCGTTCCAGTAGAAGTTGGGCCGGCACTCGCACTTGTTGTTGACCCAGATCTGGCCTCCCGTGCATCGGGGAATAGTTTGTGGATTTGCGGAAGCAGCGCCTGGAGCCATAGGGGCTGCTTTTGAAGGCGTCTGGACTTTTGTGGGCACATTTCTTTGAAGGGTATCTTGAGCCCATACAGGACCTATCATGTTAAGAAAAATAAACAGAACAATTATTTTCTTCAGCATCCGTCCTCCTGGCGTTTATGAACCAAACTTAAGAAGCATTGAACTCTGGTGATTATTTTAACAGAGCGGAACGAATTGTAAATAGAAATATTCTTCAAGCCGGGGACGCTTAAAGCTTTCTTGATTCCTCCATGCAAGGTTGAGACAGGGTGCTTTCAGAAGGGAGGCCATTTATAGAACAATATAGAGAACAATGAACACGAGCGGCTTGATGATATCTGCATAGAGCGGCGCCCCGGCATTTCCGGGGGCATGATTGTGATTCATAATAATGTCTCTTATATGTCCGTATGCCGCCCCGAGATCAAACACAGAGAACGCTACGATCGTTGCCAACCAGAAGCCTTCTCTGAACCAAAAGCAAAGTATGCCAAGAACGCCAAAGGACAGGTTTGTTACGGCCACTTCAAATTGGAACGGGCTGCCCGATGGCCACCCGATATATGCGGCGACCTTGTTCGAGAAGAAGGCGTGCCCCATGAATGCATATAACCCTGAAATGCCTATATTGAAGGCGAACCCGTAGGCTATGACAGTTTCAAGGACGACCTTTGTGTCATGCCACTGTTTCGTAAAAAAGATATGAAGCCCGGCTGCCAGCAACCCGAGAAACGGCAAGATAATATAATGCATAAGCCCGCCCCCTTCGTTTATTTGAAAGGCATTCTCCCTTCCTATGTCTTGATACTATAAAAAGCATGGGTCATTGTCAACGGCTGCCCAGATAAGCACGATCCAAACACAGTTTTATTATGAGGGACTGCAAAGCGCGCGTATGCAAATTTCAGCGTAGTAAATAACGGGCAGTAAGCTTCTAGCTGGCTACAGGGCTAAGGCCAGAATGGCGGCATCCAGGTGTCGTCGTGAGAACAGGTCCATTTTAAACCGAACCAATTCTTGTATGCTGTCCAGCAGTTCCCCTTACAGCAATTAGGAAATCTGCTGTTGCAATTTGACACATAATTTGCGCAATTATTGCTGTTCTTAAAATCACAGGGAACACAGGATGCCCTGGATGCATCGTAGCAGGTACCAATTGTGATGTTCCCGCAGTAGATCCTTGCACCGCCCTGATCCAGAGGGGGCCCCCAGCATGACATCGGTTCGTCGGGGCAGTCAGCGATAACCGGGGCAAAGAACCCTAAAGAAAGCATAAGCATCATAGAGAGTACACAGATATGTTTTCTCATGGTCGCTCCTTAAGCGGGTATATTTTATTCGTGCTGTGCATATACGTTGAATACCTATTCTTGCCATAACGACGGCCAAACCACAAGAACAAAATCAGTGTAGGCTCAGGCACATCGGTATGCGTCACACCACCTTGCACAGTGAGGCGTAATACTATCAAGGCTATATTTAAGTGCAAAAATTGCCGGGATAAAGCGGGTATATCTTTTGTAATAAAAATGAGCATTATGCCCTTGAAGTCGGTGCGAATAACGCTAAAATTCCCAATGCAATGAATAACGCCGCTGCTATCCAGTGCATCACCTTCATGTTGATCCGACGTGTTAGCTTCTCACCAATCCAGACCGCCGGCACATTGGCGATCATCATGCCCAGGGTTGTTCCCATGACGACTGAAGTTAGAGAATCATAACGTGCTGCCAGCGCTATGGTCGCCAATTGGGTCTTATCGCCCATCTCAACAATAAAAAAGGCGATCAGCGTGGTGACAAACACGCCGGCGCCTTTAAGGCTCTGATTCTCGTCCAATCTATCCGGCATCAATGCCCATACGCCAAAGGCGAAAAAGGAGATCGCGACAACCCATTTCAACGTTTGCGGGGATAGGAGCGAAGCAAGCCATGCGCCCACAGACCCGGCAAAAAAATGATTGGCGAGGGTAGCGAAGAAAATACCCATGATAATTGCCATTCTATGTTTGAGCTTTGCAGCGAGAACAAAAGACAGCAATTGGGTCTTATCGCCCATCTCAGCAAGTGCCACAACTGAAGTTGACAGCAATAACGCTTCCATAAATATCTTCCACCTCCAACAACTGCTCTATCGGGTTATCGTTCCCGGGATTCTCCGCCTACTCAGCTCCGCTGTTCTTGAAAGGCAAAGGTTGCGCGAAGAGAGCTTGCATTGCCCAGGGAAATATCATCAGCTTTTCTTCAACGTGACGAGGAAGAGCTTCTTCGGAAGGTCCGTTTCCTCGAACTCCTCCACGTGCATAATCTCATACCCTTTCGCCAGATGCTCTACCTTCTCCCTGCTGGAGAAATGGACAATAAATCCACCCCCAATCTCCCACATATCGTCCCCACGATGTATCCCTGTCCGATAATGAGGGTCTGCCGTATGACGAACCGTGTAGATATTGAGGCCGCCGGGCTTGAGGACACGACATACTTCCCGTGACAGAAACTCAAGCTCGGGGGGTGGTAAGGGCCATGCAGTAAAGCATATGCGAGTAACACCCATCAAAAAAATCATCGTCGAAGGGCAGGCGCCGGCGCACATCGCGGTAGATCGTCGTGAGAGAGCCAGAAGCCCCGATTGCATCAGCCTTTTTCTGTATAGCCTTTAGGCCTTCCTCGCTATAATCAAGTGCGTAGACTTGAAAGCCGTGTCGGGTAAAAAACAAGGTGTCCCGCCCCTGACCGCTTCCAAGCTCCAAAATCCTCTTTGAGTTCCCCTTGCCGAAAGCTTCGGCAGCCCTGAGGGCAGGATAGCTCACCTCTCTCCCGAACATATCAATATTCTCAGCGTACATCTTTTCCCAGTGGCGCTGCTGGCAGTCCAATACTTCTTTCTCTGGATTCTGATTGTTCATGATGTCTTATCCTCGGAGGTGTTTGCTTTATCTTATTGCGGCCCGGAGCGTTTCTACTGCAGGGGCATTGGTGAGTCTCCCAGACTCATCGCTGAACATCCTTCAAGAAAACCCAACCGTCCCTTGTGGCTGTATCTCCCTTCCATCGACGAATACCGAAGGCGACCCCGACAGCCCAAGAGCCATGGCTCTTTCATCATTGATCTTGTGGTAAGTAACCTCAGCCTCAACTTTTTCAATGGCTAACGCCTGGGTGATGTTTTTCCGCAGGGCTTCTTCTGCACCGCAACCACGGGACAAGTAACAGTCAATTTTCACGAGCCATTCTCCTATTAAGTTGTAGTCTATTAATAATACCCTAATTTTGAGCTATTCACAACTTCGTGAAGGGGCTATTCAATCCAAAAAGTCAACACCCCCACCCAAGCACAATCCAGGCACGGCGAAGCGAGATACGTTCAACGTTCAATGTTCTATGTTCAAAGTTATGACAAACAGACGGGGCAGGCCAAACATGCTGGGTGGATGATGTGCCTGGCTGATAGCTGATAGCTGTATGCTGAATAATTGGCGGAAGTGCATGGGAATCGAACCCACCTACCAGCTCGTCACCGGTACACTGGTTTTGAAGACCAGGAGACCCACCAGGCGCCTCGGCACTTCCGTAACATTAAATGTATTAATTACCGCCCCTATTGTCAATGCGAATGTGAGGAAAGCTGCGCGATCTCGCGGCAGTAGTCCCGGAAGTTGTTGACGCCGATGAAGAACTCCCTCATCATGATGACCCAGTAGTACTGGCCCTTTTTCGTGAGGGAAAGTATGTGTTCGCGTTGTTCCAGCCCGCCCACGGCCTTGAAAAAGGCGATCTCCCACCTCAGGTATTCGTCAGCTTCTTCGCCGTATTTCCTGCCGAGCTCGGTAAGATCAAGATGGAGGCCGAAAAGCTTCATGAGAAAATCATAGAGAAGGCGTTCTTTTATAGAACATTCCCGCTTTGCGACAACGGGAAACTCGCCTCTTCCGATGCGCCTGACATAATCGACGATGTCAAAGGTGTTGGCATAGACGTTTCCGCCGATGTAGCCGATAGAGCCGCTTCCGAGGCCGGCGTACTCTTCGTAATTGACCACGTATTCGTCGATCATTCCGTCCGCCCTTGAGAAGCACCATGCCGTTGTCGGATCATAGAGCGAAGCGAGCCTGTCCGTGATCCTCATGTAGAACTCCCTGCCCCGCCCATACTTCACGGCGCCCACCTTTTCGCTCATCACGCCCTTTGTATAATCTGAGACCATAAGGGGGTAATAGGTGATCTGGTCGACCTTCAGGCCAGTAAGCCGCGAGAGGTCCTCTTCGAGGATAGCCATGGTCTGGGTCGGAAAATTGAAGATCATGTCGGCGTTGAGGGTGTTGAACTTTCCCTGTGTTGACTGAAGACGTTCAGCTATCTCTTCGCCGCTGCCGTATTTATGATAACGCCCGATGGTCTTCAGAAGCCCGTCGTCAAAGGTCTGCACTCCCACCGATAGCCTGTTCACGCCTATCTCTTTCAGGATGCCGATGTTTGCATCCGTCAGGTGGTTCGGGTTCGTCTCAACGGATATCTCCATGATCCGGTAGGTCTTCTTTATCAGCTCTACGGTGTTTGCAAGCTCGTCGATGAGGATGGTAGGGGTGCCGCCGCCGACATAGAGGGCGCCAAAATCGTAGCCCAGGTCCTTGTACATGAGGACCTCTTTTCTCAGCGCCTCAAAATACGGCCTCGCCAGCGCCTCATCGAATACAACCCGGTTAAATGAACAGTAAGGACAAAGCTCCTCGCAGAAAGGGACGTGGACGTAGAGCAAAAGAGGCGTATCGCTGCGCTTGCGCGGTATGGTATGTGATACGCGCGGAGAGAACTGGAGGTATGCGGCGTTCTTTTTCCGCGCGATATGGGCGATAAATTTTTCTATCAGCATAATGGGCCCGGAGAATGCAGCAGCAAACAAAGAATGTTACGGTCTGGAGCTAAAAAAATCAAGTATATAATCTCATGGATAGCCATGAAAGTCTTGACTTGTCGCAGAGACATAGTTAAAACATCACATTGCTGATATGAGAAAAATCCTGATCGTAGGGCTTTTAGGCGCGGTAAGCATAATGGCTGCTTCATTCGCCAAAGCCGAGGAAAAGCCCTCTATGCCTCAGCAGGGGCTTAAGGTGGTGTCCGATGCTGCGGGCAAATCTTCTGCGACGCCGAAAGAGCGCTACCTTATCCGCGTAAAAACCCGATCAGCCGTCGATGTCACCGGCTCTGTCGTGCGCATTGACAGGGCCGCTAAGAACATCACCCTGAAGGGAAAGGGAAAGACCATAGCCTTCGATATGGTCAACCCTTCTCTTATCGGGTATGCAGATATCGACGAGATCAGGAAAGGAGATATGGTGACCGTCTCCTATACGAGAGATGGGCTGCAGATCAGAAAAGGCCTCCCCCCTGCGCCGGCACAAACGAAAACCGCTCATGCCAGGCCCGCGAAGGAACGGCCACCGGAACAAAAGAAAGCTTTACCGGCAGCCCCCGCACAGCCAAAGAAACCGCCTATAAAAAAAGAGGCGAAAAAACCGCAGAAAACTGCCGCCATCGGGGCAAAACCTGTCAGGCTGAGGGACAGGCCGAGGTCTTCAGAGTTCAGGGATGTCGACAACAACAAGGACGGGAAGGTGTCTGCAGTGGAATTGACCGTTATATTTCCCGACCTGACATTACAGCAATTCAGGGAATACGACAAGAACGGGAACGGGTCCCTCGATGAGCCGGAGTTCAGGGCAGCAAAAAAATACAGGTAAATAAGCAGAGGCTCAGCTCATAGTTCATGACTTATGGCAACAGCAATAACCCGGTTCGTTTTTGCCATCAGCTATGAGCTGTCAGCCATGAGCCGGTTTTCTGCCGTGGACTACTCCTTGTCCCCGATGAGGGGCAGCACCTTCTCGATCTTGAAATAAACGAGAAACCGTTTCTCATTCTTCTGGTCTTCCGGTACGGCATAGCTTTTTCTCCACCTGATCGCGTTGATCTTCTCGGGGTCTGACTCTTCCTTGATCCTCGCGAGGTAGAGCCGCTTGCCGACGAATTTTTCTCCCGACTCCATGAAAAGATACGCAGCATAGGGATTTGACCGGAGGTTTTTGTGGGTCAGTTTGTCGGTCATGATATAGGCGATCGTTTCCTCATCGATAAAGTGGGGCCGCGAATAGACCGCCGCATCGACCTTGCCGTCGGCATCGGATGTCGCAAGCACGCCGCGTCCTGTTGCATTCTCGAAATACTCGCTGAGCTTCATATTCCCCTCCTTCATGGTATCGTTATCAATTACCCCCCTGCCGGCAGCAGGATCTCTTCAAGCGGATTTGATAAGTATAGCAAAGTTTCAGGCATGGTGATAGTATAAATCATCCCATGATACCGAAGGGAACATCCGTGAGACATGAGAGGGTAAGCCTGCTCAGAGAGGGCAAGGAGATGCCGGGGGCCGTGGCTTACTGGATGAGCCGTGACCAGCGGGTAGACGACAACTGGGCGCTTATCTTTGCGCAGGATCTCGCCATGGAAAGAAGGTCCCCGCTTGCCGTCGTCTTCTGCCTCGCGCCGCAATTCTTGGAGGCAACGGCAAGGCATTATGACTTTATGATCATGGGCCTGAAGGAGGTGGAACAAAGGCTGGGTGCGCTGAAGATCCCTTTCTTTGCCATAACGGGAGAACCGGGAAGCGCCATCCCCCGCTTTGTCGCAACGAATCGCATAGCCTGTCTTGTGACAGATTTCGATCCTCTTCGCATCAAGCGGCAATGGAAAGAGCTGATCGCCGGAAAGATCGGCATCCCCTTCTACGAAGTAGACTCCCACAATATCGTTCCCTGCCGGACAGCCTCGCCTAAACAGGAATTCGGCGCCTATACGATACGGAAAAAGATACAGAGGCTTCTCCCCGAGTTCCTGGAAGATCTGCCAGGACCAAAGATACACCCCTGGCAGCAGGGAGTACCGCAGATAGGAACGGACTGGAAAAAACTCTCCGGCGCACCGCGTGCCGGCCGGACCGTAAAGGCTGTGGATTGGATCATGCCCGGAGAAAAGGCTGCCGGGAAGGCGCTCAGGCGCTTTATTGAGAAAAAGATAGGCGCCTATGATGCCGGCAGAAACGACCCGTCGAAAGATTGCCAGTCCAACCTCTCCCCATACCTCCACTTCGGCCACTTATCGGCTCAGCGCACAGCCCTCGAAGTGATAAAGAAAGTTCCTGATGTCCCGATGCGGTCGTCTTTCCTCGAAGAGTTGATCGTCCGGCGGGAGCTCTCTGACAATTTTTGTTTTTACAATCCCTGCTATGACAGCTTTGAGGGATTTCCCGGGTGGGCAAAGACAACGCTCGACAACCACAGGCAGGACAAAAGGGCCTACAGGTACAGCGTGGGAAAATTTGAAGAGGGCAGGACCCACGACGACCTATGGAACGCCGCCCAGATGGAAATGGTTACAAGGGGGAAGATGCACGGTTATATGCGGATGTACTGGGCAAAAAAGATCCTCGAATGGTCAGGGTCTCCCGAAGAGGCGATGGGGACGGCAATATATTTGAACAACCGCTACGAGCTCGACGGCAGGGACCCGAACGGATACGCCGGCATAGCCTGGAGCATAGGGGGCGTACACGACAGGGCGTGGGGCGAGCGGAATATTTTTGGCAAAATCAGGTACATGAGCTATAATGGATGCAGATCAAAATTCGATATCAGGCGCTATATTGAAAACGTCAGCGCTATGAAGAAAGAAAAGGGTTGATCGTTACGCCGGAGAGAAAACAATGAAACAGAAAGAGGCCATACCAAGCACGACAAAAAAGGGCTCCGTGTCGGTTCCGGACAGGCTGCGGGAGCTCGACAGGACGGAAGACTTTGCCGTCCTCGCAACTGATGATCAAGGAATGCCCTATGCATCCCTTGTCTCCTTTGCCCTCACGCAGGATCTAAAACAGGTCATCTTCGCAACGCCAAGGGGTACACGCAAATACAAAAATATTGTAAGCTCCGGGAACGCAGCCCTCCTCGTTGACAGCCGCTCGCGGAAGAAAAAGGGCCTCATGGAGACGGAGGCCGTAACAATCATCGGAAATGGAAGCCCCGTGAAGAAGGGAAGGATGTGGGATGGGCTGGCAGCGATGTTCACAAAGAAACACCCTGACCTGGAAGAGTTTATCTACTCTCCTTCAACGGCGCTTATCGTTATTGACATTATTCGGTGCATCCATGTGAGCCGGTTTCAAACGGTCTCTGTCTGGGACTGCACATAAACAAAGGAGCATATCATGTGGAACTGGAAGCTTATCTACGAGGACGGGGAGATAGCCTCATACTGCGACCTTGACAAGATCATCGATACGGAAGGCGGCGAGGACGGCATCTTCGCCTCAATGGAGTGCTACCGGCAGCTCCCCCCGAAGTTCGCCGTTTGGACCTCTCTGACATTGAAAAAGAAAGAGGCGGTAAAAAGATATAAAGAGCAGAGAAAAGAGGCGGGGCTGCCGGTTAAGGGCTACCAGCAGTACCGCTATACCCTATGCCTCATAGAGATAGACGCGGGAAAAAAACGATACAGGGTCATCCCCGCAACAGACTATGGTTCAGCAGACAACGAGCTTGGAGAATCGTCCATCCTCTCCAGGAGGGACGAGCCGCTCGTGGAAGGATTAAAGACGGAGTGGGCCTCGATCAATTCCAGAACAACCCATTCGATGATACCGGCAATCTTCAAAAGGTTCCTCGTTCAGCCCGGCTGACAGCGCATAGCCCGGGAGAAGCGAAGCAACATCGGTGCGGCGTTGACAACACCATACATATCGGGTAAGATAGGGACATGATTGAGCGGTATACATTACAAAGAATGGCAAAGGTGTGGACCGACGAGAACAGGTTCAGCAAATGGCTCGACATAGAGGTCCTGATCTGCGAAGCATACGGGGAGCTTTCTCTCATCCCGGCGGAAGACCTGAAAACGATCAAAGAAAGGGCGCGTTTCGACGTCGGAAAGATCCTTGAGATCGAAAAGAGGACGAAGCACGATGTCGTCGCATTTATAGAGTGCGTATCAGAATACGTCGGGCCGTCCTCCAAATACATCCACATGGGGGCCACGTCGTCAGACATCCTCGACACGTCCTTTGCGTGCCTTTTAAAAGAGGCATCCGATATATTGGTCGAAGACATTACGGCTCTTATGGATGTGCTGAAAGAAAAGGCATACCAGCACAAGATGACCCCTGCCATCGGCAGGACCCACGGCATACACGCGGAGCCTGTTACGTTCGGCCTCAAGATAGCGCACTTCTACGATGAGATGAGGAGAAACCTCGAACGTATGAAGGCTGCCCGCGAACGGGTATCGTACGGCAAGATATCAGGGGCGGTCGGCACCTATGCACACGTGCCACCCTCTGTCGAAGAATATGTCTGCGGGAAGCTGGGCCTGAAAGCGGCGCCCATATCATCGCAGATCATACCCCGCGACTACCACGCGGAATTCTTCACCACGCTTGCCCTCATAGGCTCATCGATCGAAAGGATGGCGATGGAGATACGGGGCCTCCAGAGGACAGAGGTCGGCGAGGCCGAGGAATTCTTTTCAAAGGGCCAGACCGGCTCTTCGGCGATGCCGCACAAGAGAAATCCCATCGCCTCGGAGAACCTCTGCGGGCTTGCCCGTCTCCTTCATGGATACGCCCTGTCCTCCATGGAAAACATCCCGCTCTGGCATGAGCGCGACATCAGCCACTCTTCCGTCGAACGCGTTATAGCGCCGGATGCGACGATCGCCCTCGATTACATGTTCGAGAGGGTAAAAAACCTCTTTAAGAACCTCATCGTCTATCCTGAGAAGATGCTCGGGAACATGAACATCTCGAAGGGGCTCTACCATTCCGAGGCGATCCTCCTCGCAATTATCCGGAAAGGGCTGACGAGGCAGGAGGCCTACAAGCTCACCCAGAAGGTCGCCATGCACTGCTACGAGAACAAGCTCGACTTCGCCGCAGAGCTCAAAAAGGACCCCGATATCGGGAAATACTTAAGCAGCGAGGAGATACAGGCGACCTGCAGCAACGACCATTATTTCAGGCACGTCGATAGGATATTTCAGAGGGTATTTGGATAGTCGGGACCACGGCATAGCGCAGAGCGCAGGCCTTTAAATAACCAATCACCAATAACCAAGCTACAATTAATCACCAATACCCAATATTTCAATAACCAAACAAAAGCCGGCGCTATTGTTTCCCGTTTTGGT
>Ga0228535_1003685_pt1 | contig 10423 bp, 8 predicted proteins | sample SJ1metagenome_FD_168457 | JGI IMG/M metagenome (GOLD analysis project Ga0228535, IMG submission 168457) | Enriched culture of PCE-dechlorinating microbial communities from Ithaca, New York, USA - SJ1 | ecosystem: Engineered > Modeled > Simulated communities (microbial... > Unclassified | place... | reverse complement strand
TGGTAGATGTGAATCTGTTTGGGAGTATTGTTCACATGATCATCGCCACGGATGACATGGGTGATCTTCATGTCGATATCATCCACAACAACGACAAAATTATAGGTCGGGGTCCCGTCGGAACGCACAATGACCATATCCTCCAGCACACTGTTTTCAAAGGTTATGGGCCCCTTGATCAGATCATTCACGATGGTTTGCCCTTCCCGCGGCATCCTGAACCGAACCGCAGCCGGCTCCGCGGGCTTCTCAATCCGCTCGCGACACCGTCCGTCGTATGCAACCGGCTGATTGGCCGACAGCGCCCGCTGACGACGTTCTTCCAGCTCTTCGGGCGTACACGTGCAATAGTACGCCTTGCCTTCGGCAATCAGACGATCGGCATAGGCGCGATAGACATCGAACCGGTCTGTCTGGCGATATGGACCCTCATCCCAGTCAAGACGGAGCCAGGTCATCCCTTCGACGATTGCTTCAATGTACTCGTCGGTCGAGCGATCCCGATCGGTATCCTCAATGCGGAGGATAAAAACGCCGTTATTCCGGCGGGCATAGAGCCAGTTAAAAAGAGCCGTCCGTGCGCCGCCGATGTGGAGAAAGCCGGTAGGACTGGGAGCAAAACGGACGCGAACAGGTGTTGTCACAACAAAACCTCCTGAAAAGCAAAGCATTCAACGGTTTATGATGATACCCCATAATGCGATACTCCTTCAACTTCAGGCGTTTTTTAACCCGGAATTGTCATGAGCCCGGCAGGGCAGGCTTTGAGCATTTGGGGTCGAATCCAATGACAATTTTGGGGGCAATCAGACGGCACCGCATCGGTTGAATGAGCGCTTTGCCTGTTGTTTTTTTATGTCATAGAGTGGTACGGTGTTGGATGGCGGATACAACGGCGGCTATCGTGCGACTCAAGGACATGCATGCGCGTTTTGCCGGAATGATCCTGCAGGGGATACCGGCAACTGCAGGCCATCATCCTTTGCCATGTTTCTCTCCGGCCGCTTTTCGGCCGGCATTTCCTGATACCGAAGGTGCCTGTGCTTGACAGATTTCTTCCCAAAACCGACTTTGCATCGTATGAGGAGTTCATCGAGCAGTTTCGTATCATCGTCCCGGACCGCTTCAATTTCGCTTTCGACGTTGTCGATGTGATTGCCGGGCAGGACCCTGATCGTACTGCCCTGGTCTGGTGCGATGAAAAAAACCACGAGGCTGCCTTTACCTTTGCCCAGTTGAAACAGTACAGCAACCGGGTGGCAAACATCCTCGTCTCACACGGGATCGGCAAGGGGGACCCGGTGATGCTCATCCTCAAACGACGGTATGAGTTCTGGTTTGCCGTGCTCGCCCTGCATAAAATAGGGGCGATTGCGATACCGGCGACGCATCTGCTGTCTGCGAAAGACATCCTGTACCGGAACAATGCGGCTGACATAAAAATGATCATCGCAGTCAATGATGATGAAATCACCTCACAGGTGGATGCTGCGCTGCCGCAATCCCCCTCGCTCAAAACCCGGGTTCTGGTTGGTGGGAGCCGGGACGGGTGGATAGATCTCGACGCGTCGCTCGAAAAGGCATCGGACCAATTCATCCGGCCAGCCGGCAACAAAGCAACCGAAAACAGTGACCCCATGCTCCTCTACTTCACTTCCGGGACTACCGGCATGCCCAAGATGGTTCTCCATGACTTCACCTATCCTCTCGGACATATCCTGACCGCAAAGTACTGGCAGAACGTCAAACGCAACGGCCTGCATCTGACACTGGCCGATACCGGCTGGGCAAAAGCCGTTTGGGGCAAGATATATGGACAATGGATTGCCGGGGCTTCGGTGTTTGTCTACGACTACGACAAGTTCAATCCCAAGAAACTGCTGAGCGTTCTCTCCCATTACGGCATCACATCATTTTGTGCTCCGCCTACCGTCTATCGGGTTCTGGTCAAGGAAGATCTGGCCCGTTACGATCTGAGCAGACTGCAATACTGTGTTATCGCAGGAGAGCCACTCAACCCGGAAATTTACTCGCAGTTTCTCAAGAAAACCGGCCTGAAGCTGATGGAAGGGTATGGACAGACAGAATTGACCGTTACGATAGCCACCTATCCCTGGCTCGAGCCAAAACCGGGATCCATGGGCAAGCCTTCGCCCGGCTACGATCTGGACCTGCTCGACGATGCGGGCAATCCCTGTGCTGTCGGCGTGGAAGGTCAGATCGTCATTCGGACCGACAAACGGCGGCCAGTCGGCATGTTTCAGGGGTATTATCGCGAACCGGAGCGGACAGGTCAGGTCTGGCGGCAGGACATTTACTATACCGGCGACGTGGCCTGGCGCGATGAGGATGGCTACTACTGGTTCGTTGGGCGGGCAGATGACCTGATCAAGAGCGCTGGATACCGCATCGGCCCGTTTGAAGTGGAGAGTGCACTTCTTGAGCACCCGGCGGTACTGGAGTGCGCGGTAACCGGTGTTCCGGACGCCGTTCGCGGGCAGGCAGTCAAGGCAAGTGTTGTGCTGGCAAAAGGATATAGTGCCAGCGACGCCCTCGCAAAAGAACTCCAGGATCATGTCAAGAAAGTTACCGCTGCATATAAGTACCCCCGTTTTATTGAATTCGTGGAGGATCTCCCCAAGACAATCAGCGGAAAAATCCGGCGGGTAGAAATTCGCGAGCATCATAACCAGTGACGAGGGTGCGATGACGGTTGCTAATTTATCGGATGTATGGTAATCTATCAATTGAAGTTGCAGAAGTGTTTGTTTGCGAGACGCCACAAAGACTTTTTGAGCTTTGTGGCTCTTTTATTTCTGACAACTAAAAATGTGCCGCAGGAGGCAGTACCATGGCTTTAGGAACAGTAAAGTGGTTCAATGAATCGAAAGGTTTCGGTTTCATTACCGCAGAAGACGGTGGCGATCTGTTTGTCCACTACTCATCCATTCAGGGCAGCGGGTTCAAGACCCTTGTCGAGGGGGACAGCGTGAGCTTTGACATCGAGCAGGGTCCGAAAGGCGCCAAGGCGATTAACGTGATAAAGCAGTAGTTCGCTGACGTATCCGATAAAAAACCCTCCTGAGACATGGAGGGTTTTTTATCGCTCAATTGCATATTTCAGCTCGGTATGATATGCTAATTTCCAAAGTTGCAGAAGTGTTTGTTTGCGAGACGCCACAAAGACTTTTTGAGCTTTGTGGCGTTTTTAGTTCTGACAACTTATTTTTTGCAGGAGGCAGTACCATGGCTTTAGGAAAAGTGAAGTGGTTCAACGAATCAAAGGGGTTTGGTTTCATCACGGGCGACAACGGGGAAGATCTGTTCGTCCACTACTCGTCCATTCAGGGTAGCGGGTTCAAGACCCTCAACGAGGGCGACACCGTCAGCTATGATGTCGAGCAGGGCCCGAAAGGCGCCAAGGCAATCAACGTCGTCAAGCAGTAAACATCTCACGCAGTAACCTCTCTGGATGCCTCCCGTACTCCTTGCACGGGGGGCATTCCATTACCCCAAAATTGTCATTGGATTCGACCCAAACGCTCCGAGCCCGGCTTGGCTCATGACAATTATATGCAGGGGGATTCTAGGGCTTCTCGGGGGAAATCAGGCGCGCTTCAGAACATACCTGGCGATGACGTCCGACAAGGCAGTTTCATCAAAAGGCTTGACGAGAAAATCATTGGCACCCGTATCCAGCGCCATCTGACGATGTTTCTGCGTACCGCGGGATGTGAGAACTATTATCGCAATGTCGCGCAGATATTCAATACTGCGGATGCGTCTGATCAGTTCATATCCATGCATGACCGGCATCTCAAGATCGGTAATAATAAGATCGACCTTGTTTTCGTGCAGCACATTCAATGCCTCATGCCCATTTGCTGCGGCAAGGGGCTTGAATCCCCGATTCTCGATGAAATTCGTGACATACTTGCGTACACTCAATGAATCGTCAACGATGAGGATCTTCGGGGCCGTATCTTCGGTAAACTGCTCGGTTATGTCGAACTGAGGCCGCAAATCCGCCTCGAACAGGGTCATCGGATTTACCACAAAACGGACCTTGCCGTCAGCAGAGATCGTCATGCCGGAATAGATGGAAAGTCCATCAAGGAAATGGTTCAACGGCTTGATGATGGTTTCTTCCTGACCAATGATCGAGTCGACGATAATACCGACCTTCTTGTCCGAAATATTGCAGACAATGACATACTTGTTCAGGCGGTCTTCGATGCGGGCGGAGCCGAAGAAGTCGCTGATGCTTTTCGCGAGAATTCTCCTGCCTCGATAATTGATCGCTCCATGACCTGCTTCCAGTCCATCCATGATGTCGAGCTGGGTGACTTCCTCCATGAGCGTGACCGGCATGGCGAATTCAGCGTTATGACTGCTGAAAATGACGACATTCGAGATGGCGAGCGTCGTCGGCACATGAATCTTGAACGAAGTGAAGACGTCGCGCTCGGAATCAACCTGGACAATACCACTAAGGTCCGAGATCTGACGGCGCACGGCATTCATGCCGATACCACGTCCCGATGTCATGTCTACGCCTTCACGGGTGGAGAATCCCGACTGGAAAATCAGGCCGAACAGTTCGTCACGGGAGTAATCATCGCCGACTTTCACCATACCCTGTTTCGCGGCGTGATCGCGTAATATGTCGAGATCGATCCCCCGACCGTCATCGCGCACTTCAATAACGATGGCATTACCTTCACGCATGGCTGATATCGTGATCTGCCCCTGCTCAGGCTTGCCTTTTTCGCGACGCTTTTCCGGCAGCTCGATGCCATGAGCAATCGCATTCCGCACAATATGCATCATCGGGTCGAACAGCCGCTCAAAGACTACCCGGTCGATCTTCGTATCGCCGCCGAGTATTTTCAGTTCAGCCTGTTTTCCATGGGCCTTGGCCATATCCTTGATCGCTTTCACAAAGCGCTGGAACAGCCTGCCCACACCAATCATGCGCGTTTCAGAGATATCGGAACGGAGCATGCGGATATCATGATCCATGCCACGAACATCCTGTGAGTAGTCATCGTACAGCTTGGCGAGCTGCTTCAGGCCTTCCTGGATATCATTCGTGATTTCCTGCAACTTGCGGGAGAAAATATTGCTTTCGTCGTACCGGTCAAATTCCAGCTCTCCAAAGCCTGAGAAAAAAACGTCCGCGTGTTTCGGCGTGTCGGCAGCAAACGAATAAGAATACCGCTCCGAAAAATCCGTCACTTCCTTCAGCAGACGGTCACCGGCAAACGTGATTTCATCAATGACTTCCTGAGCCTCGCGGGAACGCTGAACCAGATAATTCTTCTTGATCGTGATTTCACCGATCAGGTTGAGCATCGTTTCGATCTTCTGAATATCGATGCGGATGAAGTTGCCGTAATAGAAATCACCGCCTTCATCGGCCCGATCTGCGCGCCTTCGTTCTGGGCGCTCCGATGGTGCCTGGACAGGAGAAATAGCACGCCTCATCTTCGGGGCAGTCGGCGCTTCCGGAGCGGCTTCTACCGATGCAAACTGATTCGAGAGAAACTCATCTGCCTGGCGGATAAGAGCAAGTCCTGTTTCCGCAGGGGTTATTTTCTTCTTGGAGAGATCGGAGATCATTCCTCCAAGCCCCTCGATCATCACAGAAATGACATCGATTGCCTGGGGAGAAAGCGCTATTTTGCGCTCCTTGATTCCTTCAAGAATATCTTCGAGCCGGTGGCCGACATTGCTGATCCCTTCGAGCTTGACAATGGCTGCAGAGCCCTTCAGGGTATGCGCTGCGCGAAACAGATCCTCAATGGCGGTCTCGCAGTCAGCGGAAGGGTTGAGTTCCGAAACCGCCCGGTGCAGCGCCTCGAGATGCTCTTCCGCCTCGAGTAGAAAATACTCGATCAGTTCCGACTGTTTCATGCCGGACTAGCTTGCCCCTTTTATGCGGTAGGTCTCGAAAAACGACTTGATATCGATGACATCCTCAACCACAATGTCCTCATCAAAGGTCACAAAAAAAGGGGCGCTTTCCGAAAGAAATCCGATATGCTCATTTTCAACATCCACGACAAGCAGTTTGGCATTCTGATATGACGGTTTTTCAACAGGAAAAATCTTCGAAAGATCGACCGACGGAATAATCCTGCCGCGGAGCGGCAAAGCACCATAGACATACTCAGGAGCGCCGGGAATCGGAAAAATACGTGAAATCTCGACCACTTCACGCACCGCTTCCGACGGCAGCAGAAACTCCCGCTCGCTCACACTGAAGACACAGTAGGTCTTCTCCCCTGATTTGATCTCCAGTTCTTCGCTCATCGGCTCAGGCATTTGTTGACGGCAAACAGGAGGTCTGTCGCCTCGCACGGTTTGGTGAGATATACATCAGCGCCCTGTTTTTCTCCCCAGAGACGGTCGCTCTCCTGGTTCTTCGAGGTCAGCATGATGACAGGGGAGTTCTTCAGCGCCTCGTCACGCTTGATCTCCCTGCAGAGCTGAAATCCGTTCTTCTTCGGCATGACAACATCAAGAATATACAAATCAAACGGCTCGCTCTTGATATAACGTTCAGCCTCTTCTCCGTCATGTGCAACCGTCAGATGATGCCCTTTTGCGCTGAGGATCGACTCCAGGAATTTGACATCGGTCGGGCTATCTTCTGCTATCAGTATCTTTGCCATGTAAAACGTCCTCCTTATCCAAGCTCCGCGAATACGCCGAGTTTCATCAAACCGTATAACGATTTTTTCACGCCGGAGGCATTATCGCCGGCAGCGGCAATCACATCTGCAACCGGTTTGGGTCCGTCAACCATGCTGAGGACCTTGCGATCAGTCTCACCAAGTGAAAGCAAGCCGAGCGCCGCAGCGTCCATGATCCGGACGATGACTGCCTCCGGATCGAACCGGTGAGCGACTGCGTCCGAAGGCACCTGCTGGAGCGCCTGCTCAATCAGTTCAACGGGAGCGACCCGGGCCGGGAGAGCCAGCATTTCCTCGGAAAGATCTTCACGAACGACCGAAAAGGTGCCCGCCGCAGACGGAACGATGGCGGCGATCACATCAACCATGAGCGCCTTTACCTGCATGACCCCGAGATCGTTCTGGAAACCGAACCCCCGCTTCTCGCCGTTTACGGCACTGACCGCAACCGTCACTGCCTTGCCGGCATCGAAAAACATCTCTGCTGTCATGCTCTGGAGAAAAACACTGAGCTTGCCGGTCAGCCTGGCGGCGCGAAGCAGCCGCAGCACATCACAGATATCAAATACAGCCAGATTGCCCGAAAGGATCGTGGCGGTATCGCGCACAACTCCAGACTGTTTCAGGATGGTATCGACGCTTTTCTGAACAATAAGCGGCAGAGACGTTTCAATGTACTGCATCACGTCCTGACTGATCCCCGCTGCGCCCGGAGCAGCCGGAGCGGAAACGGCAGGTGAAACAGACGCTACTGCCGTATCATGACCCCACGCTGCCGCAGATGCAGCCGCAACAGTGGCAGCGGCAGCCACAGCACCAAACGGCATGGATGACGCTTCCTCCTGGACGGGAGCTTTGATCGTTTCCTGTTCGGAAATCGGCTCCGGGACAAACTCCGCCACTGTCTCGGCAAACGGCGCCGCGACGGGTGGCTCCTCAAAGGAAAACTCAGGCGCCTCGATTGTTTCAGCGCCATGACTCGTCTCCAGCTCAAACGCAGCAGGCAACTCAAACGACGGGACGCCTTCTCCGGCAGGCTCAGGATAGGGAGCCTCAACCGGCTCCGTCAGGTCAAGAGTCTCAACAGACTCACCGAATGCAAGCGCATCGGGTGGGGCAGGCATGTCAAACGACGGCGCAACATCAAATGAAAACGGCTCTGCAACCACCGGCGGCTCTTCGGCAGCAGTCCCTTCCTGATCAAATGCAAACGGAAACGATACCCCGGCCGGAGCCGGCTCTTCAATTGCCGGTGGCTCCACCGCAAGAGCCGCCGGTGGTTCAGCCTCGTATCCGCCGAATGGAATGGCTACTTCCGGCTCAGGAGCGACTTCAGCAGCCGGAGGCTCATAGGCAGCGCTATCGGCCTGGCTGCCGAGTACGATGGCGTTGACTTTGTCCACCAGAGCCTCGGACTTGAATGGCTTGATGAAATAGTCTGACACGGCAAAGCGCTCTGAAAATTTGCGTCCCACGTCATCGCCCTTGGCAGTAATGAGAATGATCGGCGTATCCTTAAGACTCTGATTCTCCCGCACCAGCTGACAGAACTGATAACCACTCATTCTCGGCATGATGAAGTCAACAAGGATTACCGACGGACTGATCTCTTCCGCCAGACGCAGGCCATCTTCTCCGTTTTCAGCCGTAAAGACCTCATACCCTTCATCCGCAAGCGCCATTTCTGCAAGTTTCCTGACGATCGGACTATCATCGATGACCAGAATCTTCCCTTTGCTCATCCTCTATCTCCTAAAGTGTTCCGTCTGACAGCCTGCAGCATCGCTGCATTTATACACATAGACCATGCCCTAAGAATACACAGACTCCGATTACGACTGACACAATATAGCAGGTACAGAAATCGGATGTCAATGGAAAACATGCGAAAATCAGGCCAAGGGAGACCCTTCACCGGCCATGCTCAATGCATCAAGAAAATGGCGCACGGATTCCTGCGGATCGGATCCGGCAAGAGCGGATGCGACGGCAACTCCCGAAGCCCCTGCGGCAAGCAAATCCGGACACCGTTCAGCCGAAATCCCGCCGATCGCAATGACCGGTATGGCTACGGCATCGTGCACGTCACGGATTGCGGCAACCCCTTTCGGCGCACCCGCATCCTTGGTCGCAGTCGCAAAGATCGGACCGAAGCCGATATAGTCTGCCCCTGAAGCAGCCGCTGCCTCCGCTTCGGCGACAGAATGCGTTGAAATGCCGACAATGCGCCGCCCGACGAGTTTCCGTGCAGCTGCAATCGGCAGATCGTCCTGACCGAGATGAACGCCGTCAGCATCAACTGCGGCCGCAATATCAGCGTGATCGTTCATGACAAAATATACCCCAAAAAGTCGTGTTATCGCCCGGATTTGGACGGCCCGTTCATACAGGATCCGCCGCGGACTTGTTTTGTCACGATACTGAATCCACGGAACACCGGCGGCGAGGAACGCACGCAGGCGTTCCTCGCCGCCGGAAAAGTCAGTGAGAAAACAGAGCCGACAGGGAAACACCGTCAGGATCCGTTGCCGTTTTTCTTTTCGGGCTGCCTCTCGGCATTCATAACCCGCTCCACAAAAGCCGTATTGAATGCCCCCTTGATAAAATCAGGATGATTGAAGATACGGAGAAAAAACGGTATGGTCGTCTTGATCCCCTCAATCGTGAATTCGTGCAGCGCACGCTTCATGCGGGCAATGGCCTCATCGCGCGTCGGTGCATGAACAATCAGTTTGGCAATCATCGAATCGTAATACGGCGGGACTGTCCAGCCGGCATATGCGCAAGTGTCAACCCGGACTCCGGGACCGCCCGGCAGATTGAACACCTGAAGCTTTCCCGGACACGGAACAAACCGCTCCGGATCCTCGGCATTCACGCGAACCTCGATCACATGGCCGCTCGGCTTGATCTGGTTCTGGCGGAACGAGAGCGGCAGACCGGCCGCAACCCGAATCTGCTCCTTGATGAGATCCACCCCGGTAATCTCTTCCGTCACCGGATGCTCAACCTGGATACGGGTATTGATTTCCATAAAATAGATGTTCTGATCATCATCGACAATGAACTCTATGGTTCCTGCATTGCGGTATTTGAATGCCTTTGCAGCCTTGACCGCATATTCACCAATGCGCTTCCGGAAACTTGCCGTTGCAATCGGTGAGGGAGATTCTTCAATGAGTTTCTGATGACGACGCTGCACGGTGCAGTCGCGCTCGCCAAGATGAACGACATTGCCTTTGCCGTCAGCCATGACCTGCACCTCGACATGACGGATTGAAGGCAGATATTTTTCCACATAGAGATCGCCGTTGCCGAATGCAGCAAGGGCTTCACGCTGTGCCATCATGAACGCCTGCGAAAGCTCCTGTTCCTCGCGGACGACCCGCATGCCGCGACCACCGCCTCCGGCTGACGCTTTCAGAAGCACCGGAAAGCCGATTTTCTTCGCAATCTTGATGACCGCATCTTCCGAATTGACCGGACCGTCGCTGCCCGGAACCACCGGAACCCCCTTGCGCTTCATCATCTGACGCGCCTTTGCCTTGTCACCGCCCATGCGGATCGTCTCCGCAGTCGGTCCGATGAAGGTAATTCCCGAAGTTGCACATGCTTCGGCGAAATGCGGGTTTTCCGAGAGAAATCCGTAGCCGGGGTGAATCGCCTCGGCATCGACAATATCTGCGGCACTGATAATCGCCGGGATATTGAGATAGCTCTGGGAA
>Ga0228535_1003684_pt1 | contig 10428 bp, 8 predicted proteins | sample SJ1metagenome_FD_168457 | JGI IMG/M metagenome (GOLD analysis project Ga0228535, IMG submission 168457) | Enriched culture of PCE-dechlorinating microbial communities from Ithaca, New York, USA - SJ1 | ecosystem: Engineered > Modeled > Simulated communities (microbial... > Unclassified | place... | reverse complement strand
ACCTTCCGTAAAGTGTACTTGGTCGATATAACCGGCCACTTCGGGCTTCACTGTCACTACCTGGATCGGCTCCACCGAAGCGATGTATTCATCCAGTGGATCTAAAGGGGTTTCCTTCAGCGCCTGTGCCACAACGGTGGGAAGAGGCATTTGTTCCGTTTGCGTCATCGCCGACGGTGTTTCACCAGAAGACGTCAGCCCGCGAGCAAAGAATCCTGCGGTTACCGCCACGGCCAGTCCAATCGAATAGACAATTAATTTAACTGTTGTTCTCTGATTCATTTGTGGATAGCTCCCATCAGATATAAGAAAAAATGCTATTGTCCTGCCGGTTCGAAGATCCAAGAGCCTCACGACAGACAAGAAGGTAGGCAATAACCTGAGCGCAACATACCGTCTGGTCGGTATGTTGTCAAGTAAAAAATACTATCCCAACTAACTCACCTTCGAGGAGAAATCGATGAATCATACCGACTCCTGGCGCGGTTATGATGGGCTGGTCGTATGCGAAAGGGCGGCTCATGAAGTTCCATGGCATTCCCAAAGTAACTTTCTATTTTCACCTCAAGGAATGCGAATTCCGATTCAATTATCGGAACCAAAATATCTACAAACTCGTGCTAGGAATGCTGAGAAAAAATCCCCTCAGCTAGTCTAGACCCAAAGATTATTGTTTAAAGGCATGTTATCATTTGATTCCAATGATTTGGTAAAGAATTTGAGAGTAAGTTCATAGGACTGGCTAGCACAATACGATGTTCATATGACGCTGAACTTATCCGACCAAAAGCACTGAACCATATTCAAAATTAGGATTCTGCTATTCTGAAAGTACCACTATCTTTTTCTCAACGCAGGCCGGATCGCTCTCAGCGATGGAGCTTGTTCCAGTGCCCGCGCGCATGCTCGGAGGGGCGGCCGGGGGGAATCCTCTGGAGGACCCCCAGGGTGCCTGTCATGGGATGCTCCGTGAAGAGGCCGGACGCCAGGGCCAGCTCGTAGATGCAGCGGGGGGCCTGGCCGCCCTTCGACGGGTCCGGGAAGATGTCGTGGATCAGCAGATAGCCCCCGGGCATCAGATGGGGAACCCAACTGCTGTAGTCGCCAAAGGCCGCCTCGAAGGTGTGGCCGCCGTCGATGAAGACCAGGCTCAGCGGCGTGGCCCAGAAGCGGGCCACCGTCGAGGAACGGGCGACAATGGGAATGACCGTCTCTTCCAGGGAAAGCTCGGAGAGAGCCCTGCGGAAATGGGGAAGGGTGTCGATCCGGCCCGTCGCCGGGTCCAGGAGCTCCGGATCGTGGTATTCCTGCCCCGGCTGCTGCTCCTCCGATCCCCGGTGGTGGTCGATGGAGAAGAGCACCCCTCCGGACTCCCGGCACCCCAGCCCCAGGTAGGCCGAGGAGCGCCCGCAGTAGCTGCCGATTTCGAGGCAAGGGCCAAGGCATGCCGCCTCTTTCGCAAGATCGTGCAGCCTGGCGGCCTCGTCCTCGGCAATGAACCCCCTCAGTTTTCGCGAATGCAGTTCACCGATGTTCATCGTCAACCGGTCGTTTCAACCTCCAAGTCAATTTATCGCGCCGAGAGGGAAGTGGCATGGAGCTTCAAGCCAAGCGCCCGCAGGACTTTGAGCACTGTCGCGAACTCCGGGTTGCCTTCAGACGACAGGGCCTTATACAGGCTCTCGCGTCCGAGGCCGGTTTCCCGGGCTATTTGCGTGATCCCTTTCGCGCGCGCGACATCCCCCATGGCGGCGGTTATCAGCGCGGGGTCGCCTTCCTCCAGCGCAGCCTCCAGATAGGCGGCCATGTCCTCCTCTGTTTTCAGATGTTCCGCAGCGTCCCAGGGTCGGGTTTTCGCCTTCTTTTTCATAACGAATCTTCTACAGCTCCTTCGCAAGTTTCTGCGCTTTCCTGATATCCCGGTCCTGAGTCCGTCTGTCGCCTCCGGCAAGCAGGATCACCAGCGTCAAGCCGTGCTGAACGAAATACACGCGGTAACCGGGTCCGAAGTCTACTCGCAGTTCCGAAACGCCTTCGCCGACCGGCTTAGCATCGCCGAAATTGCCAAGCGAGAGACGCCGGATGCGGACATTGATGCGCGCGCGCCTGGCGATCGCGCAGACTATCGAACCATTGCGAAAACGTTTCAGTCTGCCGTACTTCGATCATTTAGGAATTGTATCTTATGGGATACAGAGAATGCAAGAGAAAAGAGGGGTCATTGCGAGAAATGATACGGCCTTCTGATCCTGCTTGAACCGCCCACAACGTTGGCGGATCCGGGCGTGATCAGGAGACTGAGGTGACCGAGTGGGACCTGCAGTGGATGACCCCTGGCGAGATTCATGCCTGCTGGAATTCCCGGTGGAGGTACAGCGGAGTCGACAGCCATCCGTCCTGGCACCCCGACAATTAGGGTTTGCCCCTCTGCCCCCTGAGGGCGGCGGGCGCGGTTCGCCCTGTGTTTGGGGGATGGATTTTGAATGAGCCGCTGCCGGAGGGGCCGATTCTCCGTAATGGCAGCGGCGGTTATGAGACGGTCATCTGTCCGTCAGCGCGGCGACGCCGGGCAGGACTTTGCCCTCGAGATATTCGAGGCTGGCCCCGCCGCCCGTGGAGATGTGCGTCATCTTGTCCGCCACGCCGAATTTCGCCATAGCGGCCGCCGTGTCGCCCCCGCCGATGATGGAGGTGCACTTGAACGACGCGATCCCCTTGGCGAGTTCCTTTGTCCCGTTGCAGAACGGCTCCATCTCAAAGATCCCCATCGGGCCGTTCCACAGGACGGTCTTGGCGGTGCTCAGTTTCTTCAGGAAAAGCTCTATCGTTTTCGGGCCGATATCGACGCCGATCATCCCCTCGGGTATTTCCCCTCCCGCGACCTTGGGCTTCGCGTCGGCAGCGACATGGTCCACCACAAGGTGGTCCACAGGCAGGAGGATCTGCTTGCCCAGTTGTCCGGCTTCTTCCAGGAACGATTTCGACAGCTCCAGCTTGTCCTTTTCCAGCTTGGAGTTTCCGATCGCTTTGCCCTGCGCCTTCAGGAAGGTATAGGCCATTCCGCCGCCGATGATGATCGCGTCGCATTTCGGCAGAAGGTTGCCGATGACGCCGATCTTGTCGGAAACCTTTGCCCCGCCCAGGATGACCATGAAGGGCTTCTGCGGGCGTTCCACGGCCGAACCCAGATACTGGATTTCCTTTTCGAGAAGGAGCCCTGCGGCCGAGGTCAGATAGTGGGTGACCCCCTCGGTGGAGGCATGGGCGCGATGGGCGGTTCCAAAGGCGTCGTTGACGAAAAGCTCGGCCAGGGAGGCAAGCTCCTTGGCGAAGGCGGCGTCGTTGGCCTCTTCCTCGGCGTGGAACCTCAGGTTTTCGAGCAGGACGACCTGGACAGGGGACCCGGCCAGCCCCTTTTTCACGGACTCGCCGACGCAGTCGTCCAGGAACAGGACGTCCCGGCCCAGGAGCTCCTTCAGGCGTTCCGCCACGGGTTTCAGACTGTATTTGGCGTTCGGCTTTCCATCGGGCCTGCCCAGGTGGCTGGTCAGGATAAGCCGTTTCGCCCCCTTGTTCAGGATATATTCGATGGTGGGAAGGGTCGCACGGATCCGCGTGTCGTCCGTGATATGCCGGTCTGCATCCAGGGGGACGTTGAAATCCGCACGGAGCAGGATCGTCTTGCCCTGGATCGGGATATCCCGCAAGGTCATCTTTGCCATGTTCTCTCCTACCTCCTTTTTATTCTCAAAGGGTTATCGGTCATCGGCTGCATGGTCACAGAGGGGCCAGCGGTGCTGCTCATCCGAAGGATATGTTCATGTAATTTATAACACCATTGTCCGGGATAAATCAATCGGGGACAAAAAAACAAAAAATCCTCTTGACCCTGTCAATATGTGGTAGTATTAGTACTATCAACCACAATATGTAGCGTTTGTTTGACCAGGCCACCTTTTTCTAATAACCCTAACCACACCGAGGAGCGTCGATGCATTCAAAGATCAAAAAACGGGATGGTCGTTTGGTAAAATTCAATGCCGAGAAGATCACCAATGCCATTGCCAAGGCGGGGGTGGCAACGGGAGAGTTCGACCTTTCGGTTGCGAAAATGCTCACCATCCGGGTGCTCAATCTGGCCGAGAATATCTTTGACAGCAGGATCGTCACGGTGGAGGAAATCCAGGACATCGTGGAAGAGGTGATTCTGTCCTCCCCCTACCGCAAGACCGCCAAGGCCTATATCATCTATCGGGACCAGCATGCCAGATTGAGGGAGATCGCCAACCGGATGGAGGTGGACCTGGTTGACCAATACCTCAAAAAGATGGATTGGAAAATCAACGAAAACAGCAATATGGACTATTCGCTCCAGGGACTGAACAATTACATCTCCTCGGAAGTCAGCAAGGTGTACTGGCTCAACGAGATCTACTCGCCGGACATCCGCAAGGCCCATGCGGACGGCGATTTCCACATTCACGACCTGAGCCTCCTGTCGGTGTACTGCGTGGGGTGGGACCTCTACGACCTCCTGCTCCAGGGCTTCAGGGGCGTTTCGGGGAAGGTCGAGAGCCGGCCGGCGAAGCATCTGCGCAGCGCCCTCGGACAGGTGGTCAACTTCTTCTACACCCTCCAGGGGGAGGCCGCCGGCGCTCAGGCCTTCTCCAATTTCGACACCCTGCTGGCCCCCTTCATCCGGTACGACAAGCTGTCCTACCAGGAGATCCGCCAGGCCCTGCAGGAATTCATCTTCAACATCAACGTCCCGACCCGGGTCGGTTTCCAGACGCCCTTCACCAACGTGACGCTCGACATGACCATCCCCCGCTACTACGCGGACCGGAACGTCGTCATCGGCGGGGAGCCGCAAAAGGAGACCTACGGCGATTTCCAGGAGGAGATGAACCTCTTCAACAAGGCCTTCCTGCAGGTGATGGCCGACGGGGACGCCAGGGGACGGGTGTTCACCTTTCCCATCCCGACCTACAGCATCACGAAGAATTTCCACTGGGACGACCCGAAACTGGAGGGTCTCTGGGAGATGACGGCCAAATACGGCGTTCCCTATTTCTCGAATTTCATCAATTCGGACATGAACCCCGAGGACGCCAGGAGCATGTGCTGCCGCCTGCGCATCGACAACCGCGAACTGCAGAAGAGGGGAGGGGGGCTGTTCGGGTCGAACCCCCTGACGGGCTCCATCGGGGTCATCACGATCAACATGCCCAGGATCGGTTACCTGGCCGATTCGGAAAAAAAATTCATCGAACGCCTGGACCGGCTGATGGTCACGGCCAAGGAGAGCCTCGAAATCAAGAGGAAGGTCCTGGAGAAGTTCACCGACGGGAACCTCTATCCCTACACCCGGTACTACCTGCGCGACGTGAAGAAGCGGTTCAACGAGTACTGGAAGAACCACTTCTCCACCATCGGCCTGGTGGGGATGAACGAGGCCTGCCTCAACCTCCTCGGGGAGTCGATCGCCACGCCCAAGGGCCAGAAGTTCGCCAAGAAGGTCCTCGATTTCATGAGGAACAAGCTGCTCGTGTTCCAGAAGGAGACGGGGAACAACTACAACCTCGAATCCACGCCGGCGGAGGGAACGTCATACCGCCTGGCCAAGATGGACAAGGAGGCATACCCCGACATCGTCTGCGCGAACGAAGAGAGCTTCAGGCAGAAAAAGGCGGAACCCTTCTACACGAACTCCACACAGCTTCCGGTCAATTATACGGACGACGTGTTCGAGGCCCTGGACCTGCAGGACGACATCCAGTCCAAGTACACCGGGGGGACGGTCTTTCACACCTATGCCGGGGAAAGGATTCCGGACCCGGTTGCCGTCAAGACCCTGGTCAAGAAGATCTGCGAGAATTACCATCTTCCCTATCTGACCTTCACGCCCACATTCAGCGTCTGCCCGTCCCACGGATATCTGGCCGGGGAAGTGGAGACCTGTCCGACCTGCCATGACGAGTGCGAGGTCTATTCCCGCGTCGTCGGTTATCTCAGGCCGGTCAAGCAGTGGAACAAGGGGAAGCAGGAAGAATTCGCACAGAGAAAGGTATACGGCTTCTGAAGATGAAAGTCGGAGGTTTCCAGAAGGTATCCCTGATCGATTATCCGGGGAAACTCTCTGCGATTCTGTTCACCCAGGGATGCAACCTTCGCTGCCCCTACTGCCATAACCCCGAGCTGGTCGATCCGGACCGGTACGGCCCCCTGATCGGCCAGGAGGAGATCCTCGCCTTCCTGGAAAAGAGGAAGGGAAAGCTGGACGCCTTGGCCGTAACGGGCGGCGAACCGCTGCTCCAGAAGAATCTGGCCGGGTTTCTCGATGCGGTGAAAAAGATGGGATACCTGGTCAAACTGGATACCAACGGGACGTTCCCGGACGAGCTGGATGCCTTGCTCAGGGAAGGGCTGATCGATTATATCGCCATGGACATCAAGGGTCCCCTGAAGGCATACGAGGCAATCACCGCTTCGAAGGTGGATACGGCGAAGATCCGGCGAAGCATCGAGATCATCCGGTCCTCGGGGCTCCGGCACGAGTTCAGGACCACCGTGGTCCGCACCCAGCTCACGCCCCGCGACCTGACGGCCGTGGCCGGATTGATCGGCAAGGGCGATCTGTACGTCCTGCAGCCCTTCATCCCCGGCAAGACCCTGAAAGATGCATTCGCTTCGGAAGTCTCCTATTCCCCCGAGGAGTTCTCCAGGATCCGCGCGGCCCTGAGCGGGAAGGGGCAAAACGTTCAAGTCCGCCTGTCGGCGTGAATCCGCGGCCGTCCCGGCCTCTGAATCCCCCCGTCCCTTTTTCCATCCATCCCGCCGCCGCACGATGGCCCCGGCATCCGTAAGGGGATACGAAGGGGATGCGAAGCCTCTTTCAGCTCCCCTCCGGCAGCCCAAGCAGGCCCGTCAGGCCGGAACGCCCGCCGTCCTTCCGCAATCCCATGAGCCAATGGATTTGAACGGATGAAGGGGAAGGAATTTCCCAAAGCGATGCAAAGCCAAAGACAGGGGATCAGGGGGCTTTGTCCCCGCGGCCGCGGCCCTTGCCCGCCGAGGGGGCCTTGGGGGATTGACGGCCCAGGGAATCGATCTCTTTTTCGATTTCCTTCAGCCTTGCCGTGTCCCCGCTGAGATATTTCTGAGCCGCCTTGAAGTGAAAGAGGGCGCTGTCGGATTTTCCCTTCTTCTTGAAATACAGGCCGAAGTAGTAGTGGGAATCGCCGGATTGACGGGATTTCCCATAGGCCATGGCAAGATTGTAATAGACGTCGGGAGAATCCGGTTTCGTTCGTTCCAGTTCCTTGTAGTACCGGATGGCATTGGGAAGGTCTCCCTTGGATTCGAGGGCCTTGCCAAGGAAAAGATAGGTATCGGGATGGTGGTCGTTGAGTTTGACGGCGCGGTCCAGATAGGCGGCCGCATCGCCGTACTGTCCCATGTTGAACAGGGTGATGCCGCAATTGCGCAGGACATCGATATCGTTGGGTGCGATGCGCAGGGCCTTCTGGTAGGTGTCGAGGGATTCCCGCGACTGGCCGAGCTTGTCCTGGGTGACGGCCAGCCCGTACAGGGCATCGACGTCCTTGGGGTCATCAACAAGGAGCTTTTCAAAGTGCTTGAGATTCTGGGCGGGATCCGTCTTGCCGTCGAGCATGAGGGTCGTCTGGATGCGTTTGAGGTTTCCCACGATGTCGTCCGCGCCTTTCTTCGTGTACGTGGTGTGAAGAAGGGCATCGATGTAGCGGATACGTTCGTCCGTTCCGGGATGGGTCAGGAAGTATGAAGGAATGCTGTTGGAATAGAACTCGTAGCGCTTCATGATCTTCATGAAATCCATCATCGCCTGGCCGTTATAACCCGCCGCGACCAGGTAGCTCATTCCCATCCTGTCGGCCTCCTCTTCGTGTTCCCGGCTGTACTTCAGGGACATGCTCGTGGCGGTGGCCACGGAAAAGGAGGTGACGGCGGCCCCGGCGTCCCCGCCGAGGAAGGCCCCCGCGAGGATGGCCCCGAGGGTCGAAATGGTGAGCATCTGGGACTTGTCCACGATGTCGGCGATATGCCGGCAGTTGACATGGGCGATTTCGTGGGCCAGGACGCCCGCGAGCTGGCTCTCCTCGTCGACCAGGCTGATCAGGCCCTGATTGACGTAAACGTACCCGCCGGGCGTGGCAAAGGCGTTGACCGCCGAACTCTGGATGATGGAGAACTTGAACTCGAAGAGGGGACGGCCGCTGTGCGAGAGGATCCGTTTGCCGAGCGACGAGATATAGGCGTTGGCCGATTCGTCCTCGACAAGGGCATGGCTCTTCACAAGCTTGTCGTAGAACTCCCGGCCCACCTTCACCTCGTCTTCGAGCGTAAAGGCGGCCCGGGCGCTTCCCGGGAAGGAGAGGGCTATCCCGACGACGAAAAAAACTCCCAGCAGGAACAACAAAAAATCGTGACAATGACGGGATTTCATGTTAACGCTCACTAACTTTATCCGATCGATCTGTTATTAAGGGTGATACATCAATTTTCTGACATACTATCCCTTTTGAACGAACCGATCAAGAAAACATTGCCGGGTGGGCGGTGATTTCGGTTGGAACACGGGCCTGAACGGATCATCCTGTGACTATGATACCGGTTGTGTCGCATGGGGCCATATGTTATATCGGCCGTGACCATATGGAAATCGCCGCGGAATATCTGTTGATCGATCAGAGAGGTTGGGAAAGACCACGATGGACGGGAAAATCGTCATAACCATCGACGGACCTGCCGGTTCCGGAAAAAGTACGATCAGCCGGTTGCTTGCCGATCATTACGCCTATACCTATCTCGACACGGGCGCCCTTTACCGGGCCATGGCATTCCGGTTGTGGGATGCGGGGTTTCGGGAAGTCGGTCCGGAGGCCCTGGAACTTTGCCGCCGCATGAAGCTGACCTTGAAGAGGGACAACGGCAGCCTGAGGGTTTGGGTGGAAGGCGAGGATCTGTCGGATAAAATCAGGACCGAGGAAATCGGTCTGTACGCCTCCCGGATATCGGCCATTCCGATCGTCAGGCAGATCCTCCTTTCGGTGCAGCGTGAAATCGGAGCAGGGGGCGGCGTGGTTGCCGAGGGACGGGACATGGGAACGGTCGTCTTCCCCAGCGCCGAGGTAAAATTCTTTCTCGATGCATCGGTTGAAAAAAGGGCCGAGAGACGGTATCTGGAATTGATCGGAAAGGGAATCCCCGCAAGACAGAAAGATGTGGAAGAGGACCTGATCATCAGAGACAGGCAGGACCGGGAGCGATCCGTCTCTCCGCTTCTGGTGCCCGCGAAGGCCGTGGTAATCGACACTTCGGAAAAAACCATCCCTCAAGTCATCGATATCATGAGGGGAGTTATAGACAAAACCCTGTCTCTTAAAGGAACCGCTTAAGAAGTAATTGTAAATTCAGAATATTGATGCTTGATATTTGAAAATTCGTATGTTAGTCATTTTTTTCGTGCAAATAAACACAAACTTTCAGGGGGTGTGGGGTTAATGGTTAACGATGACAACTTAATCGCGAAACAGGATGCAGGCAAGACCGACCAAGAAGAAGAAAAGCTCGAAAATCCCTCCGATGTCTCCGATGATTCAACCCAGGGCAAAGAAGAGTTCGGTTTCAAGGAGCTTTATGAACAAAGCCTGCAATCGGTTCAGATGGGTGGGGTGCTGACGGGCAAGATCGTCCAGATCAACGCTGACTCCGTTATGGTTGACGTCGGGTGGAAGACGGAAGGATATATCCCGGCAAGGGAATTGAAAGATGAACAGGGAAATATCGCCGTCAATGTTGGAGATGAGATCGAGGTCCTCGTGGACCGCAGGGATCAGGACGGCAACTTGGTCCTTTCCAGGGACAAGGCTGCAAAGATAAAGATCTGGGACGATGTCAAGCTGGCCTGTGAACAGAATACCCCCGTTAAAGGCACGGTCATCGAAAGGGTTAAAGGGGGGCTGTCGGTGGATATCGGCATCTCCGCTTTCCTGCCTGGCTCTCAGGTAGACATCCGCCCCGTGAGGGATCTGGACCGCTATGTGGGACAATCCTTCCAGTTCAACGTTCTCAAATACGACCGCAAAAGGAACAATGTGGTCCTGTCGAGACGGACCATTCTGGAAAAGGAGAGGGAAGCGGAAAAGCGCGATACCCTGAAGAACATCGAAGAAGGCAAGATCATCGAAGGGGTCATCAAGAACATCACCGACTACGGCCTCTTCATCGACCTGGGCGGCATCGACGGGCTGCTCCACGTCACGGACATTTCCTGGGGGCGGATCACGCGGCCGTCCGACCATTTCTCGCGTGGAGAAAAGATACGGGTCAAGGTCCTGTCGTTCGACAGGGAGAAGGAAAGAGTGGCCCTGGGTCTCAAGCAGCTCA
>Ga0228535_1003683_pt1 | contig 10429 bp, 11 predicted proteins | sample SJ1metagenome_FD_168457 | JGI IMG/M metagenome (GOLD analysis project Ga0228535, IMG submission 168457) | Enriched culture of PCE-dechlorinating microbial communities from Ithaca, New York, USA - SJ1 | ecosystem: Engineered > Modeled > Simulated communities (microbial... > Unclassified | place... | reverse complement strand
CCGGCGATACGAAAAGAGTGTACCTGGTGCCCGCTGCCTCCGGCTGTCCGGAAGCCCTCTTCCCGAGGATCACCTCCGCCAGTGCCCGTGCAGCAGTTTCGGCAGCCTTCTGGCCTGCTTCCTCGGGCGTGTATCCGATCTCCTTGGCGGATTCTGTTCCCGCGAAAATCTGCTTTCCGTCGGATGAATAGCATGCCGAGGCAGAGAACGTGGCCGTGGCAGTGTACAGGCTGAATTCGTTCCGGACCGGTTTCGGCACGGTCATGTTCCCGGAGAGGAGGACGGAGAACCCGTAGGTCCTTCCGAGCTTCAGGATGGCCTCCACGTTTCCTTCCAGGGCAAGGTCGGCTGCCTTGCTGCGCCGTATTCTCTCCAGCTGTTTCTCATCCACCGCACGGTATCCTCCGTCAATGAGTCCTCTCAGGAGAATGGAACGTGCTGCGGCAGCATGGGACGGGGCTCCCTTCACGAGCACGGCTATGGTTTTTCCCTTCGGAAGCGGCGGAGAGGCCGCTTCTCCGAAAGAAACGGAAAAAAGGACGAAAAAAACGGCAGCGGCAAAAAGAAGGGAAAACCGCTTCATTTTCATCACCTCACTGAACTGCTGAAGATGAGGCTCTCCGAAAGGAACCGTTCAAGAGAAACCGTCACTTCCACCAGGTACATTCCCTCTTTTATTCCCGAATAGTCCACGTTTCCCTCAACGACCTCCCCGGTCACCTCTATAGCCTGAAGGCGCTCGGGAAGGCCGAACTTCATCTCATAGAGCAGCAGGAGAAGATTCCTCCTCGCATCCGCAAGGGCGCCCCTTTTCGCGAGCAGCCTGTCATGGGGTGCGGAGGATAACAGGGGTGCTTTCCCCTCCGAGGTCACGGACCGTCCCGTCCAGTCCACGACCCCGTACCTGAACACCTGGATTCCGTCGATCCCCCCGTTATTCTGCCAGATACTGTACATCTGCTCTTCCGAAAGTGAAGCGAATGCCCATCCCTCTGTCAGGAACAGTGCCGCGAAAGCGAGGGCTGACAGAAAAATTTTCTTCACTGTCCCTTCCTCCCTTCCACAGTTCCCGACGTGAGCCCCGTCACCTCCACACCAAGGGATTCCAGCAGAACGGCCACGTCCTCGGCTGTTTTATCTGTTGAGACATCTATCTCGAGTGTTCTGTTGGCGTAACTTCTCTGGTAGACCCCGGAGATACCGCCGGCCTGGCCGAGAGCCTCCCTGAGAGTTCTCGCCTCTGCGAACGTGACGCCCGATACGGAGACCCGGTAGGTTTTTCCCGGCACCCCGCCTGAGGATCCACTCACGAGGGCATAGGCTACCTTGTGGACCAGCTCCCCGGCCATCTTCGGGGCGAGGTCGGAGAATCCCTTTACTGCACCGTCTCCGGGAGATGTTCCTTTTGTTTTCTTCTCCGCCAGTTCAGTTCCGATGACGAACGCGTTCTGGGCGATTATGGCCTTGAGCTGAAGCTGCGACCTGACCCCGAAAAGTGTAACCCCTTCTATTTTCTGTTTTGCGAATGAATTGCCCTGGGCTTTCCCGTGGATCAGAACGTCAGCCTGAAAGGACCGTGCCACTTCCTGCAGTTTCGCCGGGTCGCCGGACACCTTTGCGGCCTCAAGCGATCCTTCTTTGATGATACCGGCCTGTCCCGCGTCCACGACCAGGTATCCGGCCTTCTGGAATGCCCTGAGGACTTCTCCTTCGGATGTGGAGAGAAACTGCCGCTCTCCTTCCACCACCTCGTCCACGAGTACCATTATCCTGGGATTTCCGAGCATGTCGATCACTGCGGGACCCAGAACGCCGTCAAGCTTTTTTTCGGAAACCGTGCAGGTGGCCGTCAGATGCAGAATGCCGTCGGAGTCCACCCTTTCGGCGGAATTCCTGACGGATGTGACGAGTCCCTGGGACTGTGAGAATACCCTGTCCCGAACCACCTCGAAATCCTTCATCTCGGTTATTCCCTGGACATAGGCGCCTATTCCCTTTTCAAGGGCATCCCTGTAGAGCTGCCTTTTCGCTTCCTCCCGGGCGCGGGCGACGTTGCCGTCCACTACGGCCGCCATGCCTTCCGCATCTACGGTTATTTCCGCTCCTGCTGCCGGGCAGCCGGAAAGAGAGAAAACAGCGATTGCAATAAAAGCGAGATTCCGGAAAAAAAGTCTGAGCCTCATGGCGTCACCGTTTTACCACGGTTACCCTGCAGGCTGTCCGGAAGTCGAACGAGCCGGACCGGATCTTAGCGGCGTCGCTGTTTGATATGACGATGTCCACGTTCGCAGGTGAAATCGTCGTAACGGCTTTTGCCACTATGGGAGAGGATGCGACCCGGGGGGCGTCTTTGGCGTAGGCAAGATTCGTCTGGTAGTCACAGAGGCCGGAGGCCAGGAAACGCTCCGAATCCACGAAATTAAGGCCATATACTTCCTTCCCGTTCTCATCGACGATGCGGAATATGAGTGCGGGAATGAGGGGAAGGTGGCGGGCGTCCACGAGAAGGCCCGATGCGCTTCCCGCTTTGGGCTGACCGGAGGGGGCAGTCTTTTTCCCGGGCTTTTTCGGAAGGGCGGGAAGGACTGCGGCCCGGACTTTTTCGAGCTTTACCCGCCCCTTGACGGTATAGACGGAACCGTCCCAGGAGCCTTCCTGGATCTCCACTGACTTGATCATGCCCTGCACTTCCGTCTTGACCACATCCGAGGCCATGAAATCCGTCATGGTGGTCCGGGAATCGACTCTCACGCCCTGGATCGTCTCCAGAAGGTTCCGCTGCAGGTCGACGACGGCCCCCCTTCTGGCAAGCAGCTTTCCCTGGGCGGTGTTCTCCTTCCCTGCAGGGGGCACGGCCTGTCCCGATGCCTCAACGTAGTCTTCGGTCCAGTTGATCCGTGCGAATTCTGATTCATCGACGACTTGTGCCTGGACTGGAGGAGCGGATGGCTGTCCTACTGGAACGGTGCCCTGAACGGATGTGGAGGTTTCAAAAGCAGGGCTTGCATCAATCGCCGGAACTGAGGGTGGTGCCGGAAACTCAGGAGCTGCCGGAGCTGCCTCTTCACACGGCAGTTCATCGATCGGCGGAAGGAAGACCTCTTCCCCAATCGCGGGAGAAACGATAAAAAACAGCAGCAGGAAAATAGGAAGACTCCTTTTGGTATATTGCATTACAATCCCCCCCAATACATAATGTTGAAGAATAGATATATTTCCCTCAATTCAACATGGAGTGTATTTTAAAATTATTGTATAATTATAAATCAGGAAGAAACCGTTTACAACTGCAGAAAGTCCGTATTATTGCCGATCTGCAGGGTATAAGCTTATCCGTTGTCGTTCGTGGAAACCGATCCCGCTTTTTCAGACGGGATCATCGCAAAGAGGAACACAGGTATTATACATTGCGAAGCACATATCGGGAGGTGGAATGTCATATGAAACGGATGGTCAGGGTGCTGTCGGCTGTTTTATGCCTGATGCTGTTCTTTTCTCCGGTTGCGGAGGCGGTGACCTTTACGAGTTCGGGAGGAAGTTCGGCCCCTGTGAAAAAAGACGGTGCGCCGTCAGCAAAGGTGAAGGGGGAGCAAAAGGAAGAAGTCCTGTACCTGGATCTGCCGAAGGAGCAGGGCAGCCGTCTTGTCGAGAGCCTCGAACTTTTGCGGATGACAGGGCTGCAGGCAGACCTGTCGATGCAGAAGCTGGCCAGGTTTGAAGGACGGTCGGTCTCTGACGAAGAAGTAAGGGCTCACCTCCTCTACGCTGAAGATGCCTGGGAGGCATTCGGGAAAGCAGGAAAGCGTCTCGAGGATGCTGTTGCCCTGGCGCGCATCGGAATGGGCAGGGAGAGTGACATGAAAAAAATCGCGGTATCCGGGGATTTTTTCCGGGCTGCGTATCAACTGCTGGAATTTTTCCGCGCAGCCCCGGTTTTTGCCGAGAGTTACGGCATGGAGGCAATGGAGTATCAGGTACGAAATATCGGCATCGAAGCGAAAAAAGAATTCGGCGCACTTATGGACAAGATTGCGGACCTGGGGAGATCGGCTCAAAACGCTGCTGACAGGGCCGGAAACTGGGTAAAGGTCACACTGTCATCCCAGAAGGCCAAGGACGCCATTAGTATTGCGGGGTTCAGCGCAAGCATGGGAGGATCCGTGTACGGCCTTGTAGTCGGAGTTCCCGCCGCGCTTGCCCTGGGTACGACAGGAGGATTTGTGTTGGCCATAGGCGGCGTTGTGATTTTTACAGCGGCCACTGTAACAAGCGCGATCGGACTCGCTCATAGTCTGGCACAAACCCGGGGGCAGCCGGGTGCGGGTTCCCTCGGAACGGCAGCGACAAGAACAAACCAGGCCCTTTCACTCCTCGGCGGTCCTCTAGGAGGGACAAAAACGGATTGGGTCATTGGAATCTTTAACGCATCCACTCCGGAAATCGAGAACCTGATCCGGTCCAACACGCTCACTCCGGAGCAGCTGGAAGCTCTTCTCAACCATCCGGGCGTCAGGAACGCTCTCAATAATTCCGGATTGCATGCAAATCTCGTGTCTCCCTCCGGCAGCGGTCAGCAGAGCGGAGAAGGGAGAGGCGAGGGCGGAGGCGGCGGAAGTTGTGGATGTAAATAGCGTGTTCAGCCGATAAGACTGCACAGATTCTATAAACCAGAAAAAGTTTTTTCTGCGTGCAGAAAAAAATCCTTCGGATGTAGAAAGCGGGGAATGGGCATGCGGACAAAATCTTGGACTCAAATTTGAGTCAGGAGGATGTCCATGTATTCAAGAGAGAAAAGAATGAAAGCCGTTGAGCTTTATCTCAAGTACGGAAAAAGCGCCTCCGCAGTTATTCGGGAACTGGGATATCCCGACCGGCACACACTGCAGTCCTGGTATAAGCTCTATCTTGGGGAACTGGAAACCGGGGTGATCCGGGACAGGTACATACGAGCCCCGAAGTTCACGGAGGAGCGGAAGCAGGCGGCAGTCCGTCATTACCTTGAAAACGGGCTCAATTATTCCAAAACTTTCAGAGCCCTGGGATACCCCGACAGGGGAATGCTCAGGCAATGGTGCCGGGAGCTGGTGCCCGACAGGTGCAGAAAGCGGGGAAGCGGCTGGAGGATACCTCCATGATCCCCTTGCCGGGAAAAGACGTGCGGACCACCAGGAAGGCGATGAGCATTCCCAGTATGCCTGAAACGGGAGTAGCGCAGAGAGCCACGATGAGGGTATCCCTAATGGTCCCCGCCCCGACGCTGAAGGCGTAGGTAAAGTGGGCGATGGTCGGGGAAAAATCATACCCCCAGACTTTCGTGAAGGCTCCCGTAAAGATGGTGCCGTAGAAGAGCAGGACGAAACCGGAGAAGGCGGCGGCGAATGTGAAGAGGCAGCGGCGTGCCCCCCGGCTCACCAGTTTCGACGACGAGGCGGTTGGCTTTCCTGTCACCGTGGTGTACTGCCGTTTCTGCAGGTAGTATCTCTGGATGGCGAAGGACGTGATGGACGGGATGAGGAGCACCACCGCAAGAGCCGCTCCCGGGGGAAGGTTGAAAGAGCCGGTGATCTCAAGATATGCCTGGGTGGAGAGCATGGGAAAGCGGCTTCCCGCCAGCACCAGGGGATTGCCGAAATCAGCCAGGGATTCGATAAGCACCACGAGGAAGGCGCTTGCTATGCCCGGAAGGCTGAGGGGCAGGGTCACCTTCGTGAAGGTCTGCATCCTTCCCGCTCCCACGTTCATGGCTGCGTCCTCAAGAGTGGGGTTCAGCGATTCGAGTACCCCTCTCAGTGTGAGATAGGCCACGGGGGCGAAGGTGAAGATCTGTGAGAGAAGGACCCCTTTAAAGCCGTAGATGTTGTAGTTCCGTATGCCCAGCAGTCCCCTGGTGATAAGCCCGTTGGCGCCGAAGAGCATGAGAATGGAGAGTGCACTCGTGAAGGGCGGAGAGATGATGGGAAGAATAAAAAGAAGGTGGAGTGCCTTTTTCCATGGAATGGATGTCCGTGTCATGGTGAAGGCCGCCGTGTAGCCGATGATCACGCTGCACGATGCAGTAAAAAAACCCACGGTGAGACTGTTCCAGAGTGATGACCGGAGGTAGCGGAAGGTAAAAAAACGTCCATAGTTCGCCAGGCTGAAACCGCCTTCCTCTGACTGAAGGCTTTTCATGAGCACGGAAATCAGCGGATAGGCGACAAAAAGAGCCAGCGAAACAAACAGAAGAACGACAAGCAAAGTAATGAGAGGGTCCCGGGCGAGGAGCCGGATCTCCCTTCTCCCTTTCGAGAATGCGCCCATGGTACCTCCTGGAAAACGGGGGAAGAGATCTTCACCCTTCCCCCGGACTTGTGACCGGTTACTGGCCGAGGACCTCGGTCAGTAACCGGTCGATGATGCGCTTCTTCTCCTGGGCGGCCCTGATGCGGTCATAGTCGACGAGCTTGATCTCCGAAAGGGGAGGGAGCCCTTTTCCGGCAGAGACATCCGTGCGGACGGGGAAGAAATAGGTCTTCTTCTCGCTCAGGATCTGCTGGGCGTCCTTTGAGACGATCCTGTCCACAAGGGCCTTTGCCGATTCCAGGTTCTTCGCCCCCTTGAGGATGGACATGGCGGCCGCCTCGTATCCCACACCCTCGGCCGGAAAGACGACCGCAGCGGGGAATCCCTCGTCAACGAGCTTGAGGAATGCAGGGGTGAACTGGATGGCGATTTGCGTTTCCCCTATAGCGAGGTTTTTGCTCGGTCCGGTACCGCTCTGGGTGTAGGTCTGGATGAGGGTCATGATCATGGCGTAGGCTGTGCCCGAAGACGGGGGCGGCGGCATCTGGATCATCCCTTTGTATGCAGGGTCGAGAAGGTCCTTTCATGACGCGGGAACGGGCTTGCCGTCCTTCTTCAGCTCGTCGGCAAGGACGCCGAAACCGAGAGGGTTCATGTAGAATGCGGTCCAGTATCCTTCGGGGTCTTTGAATCCGTCGGCGAGATCTGACCCGGCCTTCGAGGCATAGGGCTGGGTAAGCTCCCTGTTCTTGGCAATGATATGGTTTTCGCTCGGTGCGCCGAACCAGACGTCAGCCTGCGGGTTCGCCTTTTCGGCCTCTATGCGGCTCATGGCAGGCCCGGAAGAGAGAAACGCCATGTTGACTTTTATGCCGGTGGCCTTCGAGATTTCGTCGAGAATGTTCCTGGCATTCTCCCCGTCCACGCTGAAGTAGACTACGAGTTCGCTCGCTCCGGCGGACACGGCCCCTGAAAGGGCAAGAACCAGGACAATCGAAAGAGCGATGGATATTTTCCTGTTTTTCAGCATATGCACACCTCATGGATAACATTATGGGATTTTTCAATACAGTAAAATTGTATCATATTCCTGAAAAATCTCTCGACCTTTTATTCCCTCAGAACAGGCGCAGTACGATCCAGTACAGAATTGAGGGGCAGATAAGGCATCCGAAGCCTGTGTAGAATGTAGCCGTCATGGCAGCGTAGGGGACGAGGGCCGGGTTCGTGGCCGCCATTCCTGCCGCCGTGCCGCTGGTGGTACCCATAAGGCCTCCATAGATCATGGCAGTTTTCGGGGTATCGATGCGGATGATCTTTGCCGCAAAAGGAGTAAGGGCCATTACCGTGACGGACTTTACTACCCCTGCCGCGATGGAGATGGCGATGACGTCCGAACCCGCTCCTATTGCTGAGCCCGTGACCGGTCCCGCGATGAACGTCACCGCTCCGGCCCCTATGGTGGTGATGTCCACCGGTGATGTGAACCCGAATGATACGGCTGCTGCTGCGCCCACGACAAAGGAGAGCACTACCCCGAATACAAGGGACAGGACGCCTGCAAGACCGCTTTTCTTCAGCTCGCGGATGTCTGCTCCGTATGCGGTGGAGACGATGGTAAAATCACGCATCATGGAACCTCCGAGCAAACCGACGCCTGCGAAAAGAGGTATGTCCGCCAGCCCCTTCGAACCCGATGCAAAAATACCCCCGGCGTAGGCCAGCCCCAGTCCCGTCAGTATGGCTATAGCTGATCCGTGGATCATCCCTTTCGTGAACCGCCTGGAAACCCACCCGGAAAGGAATGATACGGCCCCGACGAGAAGAAACGCGGTGATAAGCCCGTTTGAAATGAACAGCTTCCGGATGGTTTCAACAATAGCTGTCATGGCTTTTCACTGCCTTTCGGAAGGCTGCTGAACGGTTCTTCTTCACCGCCGATGCGGCTGAAGAGAGGTATAAACAAAAAGCTGACGAGTGTGGCGGCAAGCCCCGCTGTAATAGCGACGTGGCCGCTGCTCAGCGCCCTGACCACGTTCTGGGAGGCGGACATGGCCACCACGACCGGAATGAACATGGCCTGCCAGAAGCGAATGCCCTCGACGGCGGAAGGGTTTCTTTCCAGAAAGGGTCTGCCGTATTCTGCGGCGATCAGCAGAAAAAGCATGGCAAACCCAACTCCTCCTACGTTTGAGTTGAGCCCTGCGATCCGGCCGAGTATTTCACCGGTGAAATTACCGAGAAAAAAGCAGAATGCCACAATTGCGACACCGTAAATGACCATGTGCTCCTCCTCTGGGAAAAAGTATTCAAACCTGTCTGAAAAACTCTACACCCTTCTTCCGATTGATGCATCTTTTTCCTGAACATGCGGCAGAAGAAGAAAAATCTTCCGCAAAGTTCTCCGGCAAAAGATGAGTGGTATAATTTCGTCGATGCAGTGCCTGAATCATGAGGACGATCCGGGATGATCCGTATTTCCCTGTGCTTTGTCCGGCAAAACCGGCCTCGTGCCCGGCATGCTGCAGGAGGAAATATCCGGGGAGGTGGAAGTCAGGCAAAAAGAGGCGCTCTGTTTCGGCAGGCACGTTATTTATTTCAGGAGGTGGAGATTTTTATGGCCAGAAAACAGGTAATTTATGGAGTAGACGACAAGCCTCCATTCCCCGTGATGATCCTTGCGGGAGCCCAGCACGTCCTCACCCTTTTCGGCGCGACAACTCTTGTTCCCCTTATTTTCGGACCCGCTATGGGTATGGACGCGATGCAGATAGCGTCCTTCATTTCGTGTGTCTATTTCGGAATGGGAATCGCCACACTGATCCAGACACACCCGAAGCTCGGTTCGGGGCTTCCCATCGTCCAGGGGTCCAGCTTCAGCTTCATTCCGTCAGTCATGACCATTATAGGAGCCTACAAGGCAATGGGGCCCGACGTGATCATGCAGTACATCGGCGGAGGACTGATCGCGGGAGGCATTATCCTCTCGTTCATCGGCTACAGCGGCATCATCGGGTACATTCGGAAGGTCATTACCCCGGTGGTCATCGGCCCCGTGATAATGGCGATAGGATTTTCCCTGGCTCCCACGGCCATAGGGAACGCCGCGAACTACTGGCCTGCATCCCTTCTTGTCGTATTTCTTATTTTCTTCTTCAGCCTCGTGAGCAGAAACAAGTACGCAAACATATTCGCCATACTGTTGTCCATTGTGATCACCTACCTGCTCTGCTTCGGCCTGTCCTCGTCGGGCATTTTCCCGGCGGGGCATCCGGCCCACATCGACCTCGCCAGGGTAGCAGAAGCGCCGTGGCTGAGGTACAAGGTCCTCATGCCGTGGGGTACCCCCAAATTCAGCCTCCTTGCCTTCGGGGCGCTTCTCGCGGGATTCTTCGCCGTCATGATCGAATCAGTCGGTGACTATCATTCCTGCTCTTACGCAGCGGGGCTGAATGACCCCGACGAGAAGACCATCAGCCGCGGCATAGGTGCTGAAGGACTGAACTGTGCGCTTTCGGGCCTTTTCGGTTCGGTCGGAACCACCTCCTACACCGAGAACATCGGCCTGATCGGGCTCACGGGAGTCGCATCGAGATGGGTGGTCAGGACAGGGGCAATCCTCCTCATATTCATGAGCTTTATCGGCAAGCTCGGCGCCCTCATCGCCACCATGCCGTCGCCTATCATCGGCGGGGCATACGTCGCCCTCTTCGGCACCATCGGCGCCCTTGGAGTCCAGGTCCTTATGAGGGCAGACATGGGAAGCCAGCGGAACATCCTTATCGTGGGGTTCGCGTTTCTGATGGCCATGGGCCTTCCCGGCTGGATCGAGCAGAACCAGGCTCTTTTTATGAACCCGGAATACAACCCGGTGCTTCAGACTCTCGGGGGCATGGTCTGGGCGATACTCAAGACACCCATGGCGGTCGCCGGGATCTGCGCCGCGTTCTGCGACTCTCTCGTCCCTGGAACCGACGAGGAGCGAGGTATCGGAACCAGGATGAAATAGCAAACAGGAGCTTTTTTATTGGGCTCCAGACGCAAGGAAGCGGGCTCCCCCGAACCGGGGGAGCCCGCTTCCTTGCACGAAAACTACTTCTTGAACTCTGATGTGAGCTTCTGCACTTCCTTGATAAGATCTTCCCCT
>Ga0228535_1003682_pt1 | contig 10446 bp, 7 predicted proteins | sample SJ1metagenome_FD_168457 | JGI IMG/M metagenome (GOLD analysis project Ga0228535, IMG submission 168457) | Enriched culture of PCE-dechlorinating microbial communities from Ithaca, New York, USA - SJ1 | ecosystem: Engineered > Modeled > Simulated communities (microbial... > Unclassified | place... | reverse complement strand
ATCAATCCCGCCCAGTAGCTTTTCAAGGGTGGGGATGTGAATACCGTGCCCTTCACCCTCCCGTAAGGGGATATGATACAAAACATCCAGATCCAGCTCACGGAATGCGGTTACCAGAATGGTAGTAGAAGTTTGACCATCCACATCAAAATCACCCCAAACAAGAACACGTTCATTTTTAGCTGCTGCCAGCCGGATCCTCTCCACCGCAACAGCCATCCCGGGGAACTCAAAGGGTGATGCTGGTGCATATTCATCCAAATTTAAAAATGAACGGATTGCCTGGGGATCTGAAAAACCTCGCCGGATCAAAATACCTGCGATAAAGGTGTTCCCATCGCAAGCTTCCAAAATATCTTGAGGAATTTCCATATTCTGTGGAAAAACCCATCGGAAGCGTGGATATTCTTGTATCAATCGCATTTATTCCTCAATGGCGATAACGTCACCCAAACCCGACAGAATATCATCTTCTGCATCTTCACTCTCAGAAATGGATCCTGGCTGAACTCCGCGGTCACAATATGACCGGTATGGACAGAACCTGCAACGCGAGATATCGAGTGTCTTTTCAAAGCCGTCTTGCGGAAGCTGTTTGATTTCATCCAACAGAGAGGAGATGAACTCCTTGTCTGCCTGATATTGACTGGAGTGGTAAGGAAAATGAGCCGGGTTGCGGGGATCTGCAGCCATCCAGTAAACCATTTCAATCTGTTCAGGCATCCAGGTTCTTCCACTATTCCAGTGAGCGCCAGCCTGAACAGCAATCATGGGATACAACATTGTTTGAATTTTTCCTGCCAGTTTTTCATGACTGGAGGCATAGCGGGTGGTTTTCCAATCATAAATCCAAAGCTTTTTGCCAGGATAGATGACCAGCAGGTCGAACTTTGCCATAAGGCGCTCACCCTCCAGGCGGCCAATCAAGGTGTGTTCAGCCAGTCGGATGATCCCCGGATCCGCATCAAAGACCGGCGCCAGATATTCCTGACCGGCATGAAATGCACCCCACCATAATTGCACCTGTGGGTCATCAATAGCAAGTACTAGTTTCTCTTCCGGCACGCCCGCCACCATCTGTTGAATCAGGCGGTGCAGATCATTCCCCTGTTTTTGATGGTTTTCAAATAGAAGCTGGTCATCTGTCTCCGCTGCCGGCCAGGCGAGGTGATCCACATAACGCAGCTTAAACCTCAGGTTGCAGTCTTGAAAATCTTGCAGTGCGTTCTGGCTGTAAGTGAAATCTTTAAGATCCATGCATCCTCTTCATTATCCCTGGCTCTTCAAGAAATCATCCAGGGCAATCAATGGAACAGCTGCCTTTGCCTGATTTCGCAAACCACTGTTGCAAGTAATCACCAGCTCACGTTTTGCCCGGGTGATTCCCACATAGAGAAGACGCAGTCGTTCACCGATTAATTTATTGCGATCGATCAGGGTTGCTTCTCCCCGCGGGAGATCAGGTCCACCCATCAATGCATCCAACTCTGCCAGTGATTCTGCGGTCAGATTCCACTTGTTTCGAATAAACCACTTTTCTGAAAGAAAGTCGTCACCAGCTGTACCGGAAGGAAAATCAAAGTTGTTTACAGATGTGAGATATACCTTATCCCACTCCAACCCTTTTGCTTTGTGCAGAGTGGCGAGAACCACCTTACCCTTGTACTTGTCCGGATCAAAACCATCATCTTCTGCGCTGAACCCAGGTAATTTCCGTGCATAACCGGCAAAGGTGGCTAATTCCAGAACAAATTCAGGTAAACGCCAATCAGGATGTAGACGGCTCATTTGGTTGAGATATGAAGCCAGTTTATGAGCCAGGGCGAGATCGGCAGGTTCTTTGAATAGGTCCTGGGCAATGGTGAGGATTGTCTGATCGATTGGCAGCAGCGTGGCAGATAACCATTTACGGATTTGCAGGCGAAATTCATATAAATCGTTTAAACCTTGCGCATCCTGCAGAGGGTCATTAGCCAATTCATCCAAAGGATCCAAACCTGTCGGATGGAAAAAGGAAAACATGTCGCTTAGTTTTTTGAGTTTTGCAATACCCGTCTGAACAGCCTCTGATTCCAAATCCAACCCGCTGGTTATCGATTTCCAGGTCTTGTAACAATCCAGACAAAGCTTGGTGTTCACCGGATCAACCAGATACCGTAAAACCTGAGTAATCTGGCTTGCAGTCTGGCGAGTAGTGGAAGTGCTGCGTAATAATTCAATAAAGGGGACAGAATAAGCTGCAAGGACTTCTGACATGGATTCCATGTGCCTGTTATTCTGCGAGAGGATAGCGACTGTTTCATCAGGATGAGTTGCCAACCAGCCCTTTACCGATTTGGCAATTTTTTCCAGCTCGCTGTCAGATGGGTAAACTTGGGTAACGGTAATTATGCTGGCGGCATCATCTGAGGGGTTTGGTGAAGCATCATCAGTCCCAACCGGTTCAATATATGGTTGATCCAGTGCAGACCGTACATCTGGGTTGGGGTGCTCATTCATAGTCCAATCAATGAGGTAGTTCGCCAGCTGGATGATTTTGGGAGCAGAACGCCCACTGGCAGGTAGGGGTCGGGATACGACATGTTTATCACGTATAAAATTTCGCAAATATTGGGGCGATGCCGTTGTAAAGGTTTCAAAAATCGCCTGATTCGGATCGCCTACGCGCACCCAATTTCCACCTTCACCTGCAAGCAATCGCAATATCTCTTCCTGCAACCGGCTTGAATCCTGCGCTTCATCTTCAAGAATATACGGAAATTGGTGCCGCAAGCGCTCAACCAGCAAATCATCTTCCTGCAACATGGTCAATGCAAAACGAATGAGATCATCGAAATCCAACCCATTTCGATACTGCAACGCACGCTGGTAGTCAGCATAAATCTGCGTACACATTTCTGCCAGGCTTAATTTGCGGGGATGGCGCTGGCAATATTGATTTAACTCTTCGGGTGTCACCTGGCGGTCTTTGGCTGTACGGATGAAAGCCAGCGCAGTATCTTTTAATACATCTGGCAGATTTTTTTTGCAGATATAGGCAAAGTTTTCGTTTTCGGATCCACCATCGATCAGCTCATGCAGGTCGGGTGTATGCATCTGAATCCAGGTTTGCACCGCCTGAGTCAGAATCTGACCTGTGGCATGTTCATCAAGGATGGAAAAATCATTTGCCAGCCCAACCATCGCCGGTCGCTGACGGATGATATCGTGGGCTAATCCGTGTAATGTACGCACCCGGTAGCTCATCCCGGGCAGGATGGTGATATCTTCCAAAAAAGTAGATACCCGGCGGGAGAAGTTCTCAACCGCTGAATTGACAAGAGTAACCACCAAAACTTCCTGATCAATTTCCAATTTACCATTACGAATAATTTCTGCCGCTAGCGCAGAGAGCGTAAAGGTTTTTCCGCTGCCCGGCACCGCAGAGATGCCCATCCAGCCGCCGTTGTATTTGAGAATTTCCTTCTGCGCGGGACGGTATTTTTCAGGCATCAGTACCTCCGTTAATACCGTCACTCTTCTTAAAGTATTGAGATTTAACCGCTGAGGATTGAAGTACCTTTAATAATTCTCCCTGCTGGGTGAAACCCTGTTCATTGATTTCAGCGTAATGAAAAAATATCTTCTTCCGGCAGCGACGCATCAAACCAGCCGCGATCCGAAACATGGTCCGTTGGTTGGCCGCGTATTCCTCTGTATCCGTCCATTTCTTTTCCCAACTCCACGAACGGCTCAATACATAAGGATGTGTGAGTGGTTGTTCTAGCCGTTCCCACCAGCCATTGGAACCAATATCAAGCCAGATCTGCACATCGACAGGCTTATTCTGCATCAGGTATGTATGAGCTGGGGCAAGGAAAACCGAGCCGGTAGAATCCTGCTGGTATGTACGCAGGTACTGGGCAGCGACCAGTCCATTCTCCACCGATTGAAGGAATTCCTTTCCCACCTGCATATCACCCGTGAAAGTGTTTTGTGTATTCAGGCGGAATTTTGCTGCGGATTCAATGAGATTGGCGGTTATTTCGCCCGCGTTGGGATCCGCGTGGTAACCAAAACCCGGCTGGGATAATATCTCGCCAAAGACACGCCGCAAGAAGATATCCAATTCTTTAACCGGTTCCTGTTGATAAAGGGCAATCCACTCGCGCAGTTGATCGTATCTGCTGCCATACACATAGGTGATTTTTTCCTTTTCAACCCGGTTGATCTGATGAAACTCGGATAATGAAAATTGATCGGTTTTACGCCGATAGACTATTCTCCCCATTTGAGTGGCACGCAGTAAATCCAGGTTCTCAATGGCTACATGCAGCATTTGAATTACATCCTGAAGGTGGGGTGGTAAAAGCCAATCTGGGTGTGCCAGTTTGGCGAGAGTCAGTAAACAACGGACGTAGGCTTCATCGCGCAATGAGCGGGAGGGGCGGATTGTTCTGACGGGTATATCCAATTCTTCCAATCGCTGAGTCAGACTGAAACGTAACGTATCAGGCATAAATGGTGCAAGAATAGCTATCTGATCCGGTGGGATATGTTCATCCTGTATCAGTTTGTGAACCGTTTCCGTACAGGCATCCAGCATCTGGGGGAAAAAATGGTGCGTGTTAAATTCCAGGTGTGACGCCAGATGATCGATGGTTGAATCTGTTTTTGGTGAAGAATCTTTCTGCCGGCTTACAAAAGCCATTTGTTCAACAAAAATGTCAATGGGCGCTGGTGTCACGAAAGCCTTTTCTAAGGTAATTACTTCATCGCAAACCCCAGACAATCTTTCGGCAGAAATAGGATCAGCGCCAAGGAACTGGCGGTATCCTGCATCTTGATCGCAAATAATTAACGCGGTTTCGGTGGATGGGATCCATGATAAGAGAACATCGTGTGTTGCCGGAGTATCTTCTTCGATATTATCCACCAAAAGGTGTGGATAGCGGTCGATAAGATATTGTCGGCAGAGCAAGCTCTCCCAGAGATGTTTGTAAAACAATTCCATCTGTAATGAAAAATCAAGCAATTGGTTTTCAAGACAAAACTCACGAAAGAGATTAATGCAATCTTGTGCCTGATCATAAACCCTGAGTTGGCTGGTCGGTCCACTCCAGGCAGATTTCAACCGGTCTCCGATTTCTATGTAAGGAAATCCCACCAGGGCAGCTTTATTCAGATTATCAAGAAGTTGGCTGTATAACCGGTGCGGATCCATCTTGACTGCCGCAAAATAGCCTTCCTGAATTCGTTTTTCTTCCACGATCTTCGCCATGTAAAATTGGGCTGTTTCGATAGTCAGATAATTGGGAGAAGTGGAAACCGAAGCAAAACCAGTATTCGGAGCCAGCATTGCCCAGAATAAGTTGATCATTCGCTGAGCCAGACCATTCATGGTGAGAATATCGACCATTCCACCTGGCGGGATGTCCTCACGGGTAAGGACTGCATGATAAGCACTGGAAAGAGATCGTTGTGGTGTCAGCACAAGGATCTGGTCAGCAGGGATGCCATCAATCAACATCTGATAAAGGCGTTCTACGCCAATGGTTGTCTTACCACAACCAGCCGGTCCGGTCAGGTACATCCTGGCAGATCGGATGGGGTAAGCGATATCTAATTGCTCTTTCGTGAGTTTTATTGGGTCAGGGTCCATATAAAGCAAGGGGCAATTATTGGGAAAAGGTTAGACCACTATGGAAATTAGTATAGCACAGCATCATCATCTGGCACGATGTCTACGAGCCAATCTGGCAGGGGGAAATCCAGAAAGAATGATATATCCATCCCCAATTCTGTAACTGCCTGCAAACTATTCAACCAGCACGCTTCTGTCATTCCCCTTTTTTCCTGAATACGGGCGAGTGCTGCAGAAGCCATTGCATTATCCGGATTATCATCTGCAAGAAGTGCTTGTTGAAGGCTATCCAGAATATTTTTATTATCAAAAGGCTCAAAACCATACACCATGACAGAACCGCTTGGATGGCGCAGAAAATCCAACTTGTTTTTGTTCCCACCCGGGTGGTACTCATCCATAAAGACGCACCAGCGAAACAGCTTCATTCTTCCTCCTGTAGAACAAATCCCAAGGCAGTCTGCCCCGATCATACCGCCTGCAATATCCCCAGACAGTGCCGGGGCAGACTTTTACCTGTTCCCCCTCAACAGGTTGCCCCTGAGGTATCCCCCTGTTTGCCATCCCCCTGAATGGTCATCAGACCGGTACATCCATACCTATTACTTACTACCCGGTTTTTTCTCTTTGTCAGGCTGATCAGCTTGAGGACTGTTGGATCTTCGCGCATTGTAATTACGCATGTGACGCATTTTCTGCATCATCAAATCCATACCATGCTCAATCTCATTGGACGTCGCATAATGCTCATCCAAATCTTCCTGGGCTAAAAAGGGTGCTGCTGATTGCAGGTAAGTGCGCAGATGTAAAGATCCCTCCTGCCGCAATCCGCGTTTTTCCATGATTAAAGCTTTCTCCGCTTCAATGGCTGCTTCAACATGTTTGTAACGGCGCATAAATTCCATATCGATCCGCTGCGCCTCAACTTCGTCTTTCCCTTTTGCTGTGAACTGGATAATACCTTCTGTTTTCAATGGAGAACCATCTTCTCCATCTGCCGTCACTGAAAATGCCATCTCAAGCTGTGTATCCACTTCAGCAGGTTGGACCATCGTTTTCAGAAAGATTGAATTTTCTTTCCCGGCATACATATCTGGAATTTCAATGGTTAAAACACTACCTTCCAGCTTATTCGTCCAATCTCCCACAACTTCAACCGTGATGGAAGCAGGCATTTGGACCGTCATCCGGATATTACGTGCGGTGATATTGGTCAAACCCTCCAACTCTTGCATAAAAATCGACTGGATTTCTCGCACATTGCCGATGAAGTAATATCTGCCTCCACCGCGATTTGCAATCGCTTCAAGTAATCGTTCATTGTAGTCATGCCCAACGCCAAAAGTAGAAGTGGAGACCCCACGGCTGAAAATCTCAGCGGCATGGTAGGCTAATTCTTCCGCATCCACAATCCCTTCGTTCGCAAGTCCATCAGTCAATAACAGACAACGATTTACTGATTGAGCGTCAAGCACCTCTCCAATCAGGCGGCAACCATTCAACCAGCCCCCAGATAGATTTGTCATCCCTCCAGGGTAAATTTCGGTAATCGCGCTCTTCAACATTGCTTTGTTTTCATTCGTCAGCCGAACACAAGGTGAGTAAACCCTTACCTGGTTATCGTACCCCACCAGGGCGACCATATCACGATCATCGAGCATATCCAACACCGTTAATGCAGCTCGTTTAACATAATCAAGCTTTTCGCCCGACATTGAACCTGAACGGTCTAACACCAGTGCCAGACGCAATGGTGGACGGTCTTTTGGTGCGATCAATTGCGGTGATTCAATGACCGATTCAATAATTCTTTCCGTTTTTTGATGGGTATGTATAAGAGTGCCATCAGCAGATAGGCGCAGTTGCAGAACAGGATGAGACATAGGTTCCTCCCCATTACCCGGCAGATTTGGATTGAGAAGCGCCGGGCAGTCCCTCCCAATCTACTTACAAGAACAGATCACGTGCCAGTAAAACCAGCTTTCTAATGCGATCTTTAAAACGGTAATATTTAATTGAACTAAGGTGGATTTCTATCCCAGGCGTTATCTCGATCTTGACCCATGTGGTTTTGGAAATATCTTCCTCAAATGGATCTGATGAAATATCATTGTCAATAGCGTCTGAAGATTCGGTTATCTTTCTTTGGTCGCTCCTCTGCAATTCCCTGGGTCGACTGAGCAGATCAGTCGATTGCTTTAATTTGGAAGAAAACGGCGCCGGCGTTTCCTGGATTTTGAGCAACTTGTCAGCATAAGTGGCTGCAGTATCATCCGAAAACCGATTTGATTTAATTTCCTCACGGGCGTCGTCTTCCTCCTTTTGATACAGTTCCGCAAGTCGGCGGATATTTTTCAGCAACTCTTCCTGCGGAAGCCCTGCATTTTTCTCAAGTATCTGCCTTACAACATGCGACGGTAGATTGAGAACCAAAGAGCGTATCTCCCTGAGCGGAAGGTATGCGTCTTTCAGGCGACGGATCAACTCAATAAGATCGAGATATTCCTCGCTGTAGTATGCATACCGTCCGCGGGTGGTTGGGGCTGGCAATAGCCCCTCTGCAATATAGTAGCGGATCGTTCGGACGGATACTCCCGCTCTCTCTGCCAGCTCATGAACCAGCAGCTGGTTTTCGAGTTCTAACATACACCCTCGCTCTTTGACAGTACTACTGTAATAATAGCAGTATTACGTAATATTGTCAAGATGGAATTTTTACACCTGCTATACAAATTATAGGCTAGAAAGAAAACTCGCAGTACCATTTCCCACATCGACATTTATGTAAACATTGTGTGGATATCATTAAAATGAATTTAGATATCTGTTAGAAGATTATTAGATGTGCCATACGGATATTGACTTAATATTCCCACAGTTCATAATTAAGGTTGCTATGGAATACAAGGATTATTACAAAACACTTGGCGTTGAACGAAGTGCTTCTGATCAGGAAATAAAAAAATCTTATCGTAAGCTGGCTATGAAATTTCATCCCGATAAAAACCCGGGAGATACAAAAGCAGAAGATAAGTTTAAAGAAATCAATGAAGCATACCAGGTACTGAGTGATCCGCAAAAACGCGCTCGTTATGATCAGCTCGGTGATTCGTACTTTAACTATCAACAAAGCGGAGGTGCTCCGGGAGGTTTCAACTGGGAGCAGTGGTACAACACGGGTCAGGGCGCCGGGCGGAGGGTGCAGGTTGATAATCTGGGAGATATCTTTGGCGGAGGGGGTTTCTCCGATTTCTTCCGTATGATTTTCGGTGATTTTGCAACAGGAATGAATACAGGCGGGAGAACTGCACAACGCAGCCAGGCTCCCCGTTCCATGGAACAACCTGTTCAAATCTCTCTCATGGAAGCATACAACGGAACGACACGCACAATCCAATCTGGTTCATCCCGCCTTGAAGTAAAAATCCCACGTGGAGCTAAGACTGGGACCAAGGTTCGCGTGCCGGCAGGTTCTGCCGCAAATATGCAGGTAGATCTTTACCTTGTCATCGAAGTTTTGCCTGATGCACGATTCGAAAGGAAAGAGAATGACCTGTACACCGAAGCCACCATCGATCTGTACACTGCCATTTTGGGAGGTCAGGTTAATGTCAGTACTCCGGGTGGTTCGGTTTTGTTAACCATTCCACCAGGTACGCAACCCGGCCAAACCTTCCGTCTGAGTGGAAGGGGAATGCCATCTATAAAATCTCCAACCCAACATGGAGATTTGTATGCTCGAATCAAAGTTACCATTCCTCGTAATCTTTCTGAGGAAGATAAAACCGTTTTTAGAAAGTTAGCCGGGAGAAACCAATAACCATACCACTCTCCCGTACCAGAGGTAAAAATGAATAAGGTAAAAATACTCATACCGGTACTTCTAATTCTTTCTACAATGCTTGCGTGCGCCGCTCCATTACAATTGGGTGATGGCATTATCAATCAAGTCGAGCAAATCCCCACCGCTGCAGCGAAAATTCCAACCCAGATTGCGGCACTTCCCCAACAGGTATTGGATACACAGGTTTACGCAAACCTATCTGATGCACAGGTAGCTTTATATGAAAGAACAAACCCTGGAGTAGTTGCCATTATGGTTGGATCGGGCATGGGCAGCGGACAAGGCTCCGGTTTTGTTTATGACAAAAAAGGACACATCATCACCAATTATCATGTGGTTGAAGGTGCCCAAAATATTGAAATAGATTTTCCTTCAGGTTTCAAAGCTCGTGGAAAAGTAATTGGAACGGATAAAGACTCTGATATCGCCGTCGTTAAAATTGAAGCTCCCGAAGAGGAATTGATTCCCCTGCCATTGGGTGATTCAGATCAGATCAGGGTCGGCCAAACCGTGATCGCCATCGGAAATCCCTATGGGCTGGATGGCACCATGACCACCGGCATTGTATCTGCCCTCGGACGAACCTTAGACTCATTGCACCAAACTCAGGATGGCAGTGTCTATACTGCGGGTGATCTAATCCAAACAGATGCAGCCATCAACCCGGGTAATTCAGGTGGACCTTTACTTAACCTGCAGGGAGAAGTTATCGGCATCAACCGCGCCATCCGTACAAGCGGACCCACCCTGAGCGGGGATGCCGGAAATATTGGTATTGGATTTGCTATTGCAATTAACATCGTGAAGCGCGTTGTTCCTGAATTAATTGAAAAAGGTAAATACGACTATCCTTATTTAGGGTTGTCGAGTTTACCCTCCCTTTCACTGACGTTACAGGAGGAACTGGAATTACCTCAATCGACAGGTGCATATATCGTCAATATTGTGCCAGGGGGACCGGCAGATAAAGCAGGACTTA
>Ga0228535_1003681_pt1 | contig 10448 bp, 2 predicted proteins | sample SJ1metagenome_FD_168457 | JGI IMG/M metagenome (GOLD analysis project Ga0228535, IMG submission 168457) | Enriched culture of PCE-dechlorinating microbial communities from Ithaca, New York, USA - SJ1 | ecosystem: Engineered > Modeled > Simulated communities (microbial... > Unclassified | place... | reverse complement strand
CATTTGTCCGCAGCGTGTCGAGGAGCACTCTTATAAGCCCCCAGACTTCTTCTTCGTTCAGATTCCAAGGAGACTCAAGTAATGGGTTAGGAGGTTTCCAGTGTTGGGATCTAACTGGGCAAAAAGAAACCATGCCCAAACTCTCCAGACTGTTGTGTCGATCGTAGCGCAGAAACTCGTAGAGAATCCATTTCCAAATCATGGCATTTTGTTCGCGCAAACTAACCTCTGCTTCTGATGGCAGTATCTCTGCTCTTAGAGCCAGGTTTCGCAGAGGACTAACCAACTCACTCAGTCGCCATGTTCCTTCTTTTATCGCACTACGGTTTTCGCATATAACTCTATATAGTAGAGATCTAAACAAAATCCGTTCATACGTACGCTCAAAGTAAGGCGCGAAAAAGGCTGCGTCTTGCCTGTTGTCAGAAAACACCAATAGCTTTTGGGAGGTAATTGGGTCCTTAGAAGGTCTTTCAACAAGCCAACCATTTGAAACCCTATCTGCGGCGATGTCCCCTTGAAAAGAATGTGTCTCATCGCCTGCTTGTTCTGAGGCACAAAGTGACTGATACATAGAAGTAGCAATTACTGAGGCAGTAGCGTCTTGCCCTGTCAAAAACCTCCATACCATGCCCGTTGGATTTCGTCTGCCGCACGCGGGACAGTAACACACGCGACCTTTTTGCGGCCTTTCAAGCAGCAAATGATAATCAGAGCTGCAACCGCAAGCGCCTCCCAACGAATCCTTAGCCCAAATCGCTCCACAAGAAGTGCACAATACAAAAAGCTCACCTTTTGTAGATTCTAACTCACCAAAAACCACCAGCTCGTCCTCATCATCAACAGAAGGCTCTGAGATCCCACTTAGAACCATAAAGTATTCTTCTTTTCCGACCTCATATTCGCCTGTAATCTGCTTTAACTTAGCAGGGGAACCATCCGTACTAGGCTCAATCTGGCCACAAAGATATACCTGGCCGCAGTTTCGACAAATGGCAATTTCAAATACTGGCCACGTTCTGCCTTCACACTCCTCGGCATCTCGCGGTTCAAGACTTAGTATTGGTTCCGGATTAAACTGCAAATATGCACCTTCAATAGCTTTCACAAATAGATGGTATCGTGCAGGCAAAAGAGGCGCTGAGGCGCTATCGAGTCTAGCTCTAACAGCCAATTCAACTAGTGCCACCAATACCCGCTCGGGGTCAGGCACATCAGGGAATATCTCGGAAGCTATCTCGCCCAGATCCCTGGGTTTCTCTTTGAGTTGCATTCTAACCTCAGATACATTTTCGTCGTGTTCAAGGACCATAAACAAGAATCTCTCCAAACTACCCTCACAATCATCCATAGCAGTAACCAAGCAACCACGGGGAACACCATATTTCTCGCCTAAACTCACTAAGAGCTGCATTGCTTCAATCTGTCCGCTTATAGATTCAGACCAAGCGCTATATAAATTAGGGTCAGGCTTAAAGGACGCCGACAACCCTGTGCTGTAATGATTGCCTGAAGGCTCTACTGTACGCCCAATGATTACATCTTGTCTAAGAGCATCATCTGGCACCCATTCAAACTCTTCATCAAATAACCCTTCTGCGAACCTAACTATCGCCGCTGCATCACCTTCACCTCTGCCAAGAGTAGCGCTAGTAGCAAAACACTGAATCCTGCCTTTTTCACTTTTGACCACACGGTCCTTGAGGCGCCTCAAGAGCATGGCAATTTCCATGCCCTTGGCACCCGAATATGTATGAGCCTCGTCCAGTACAATGAAACGCCACGAATCTGCGTATAATCCCTCAAAAAATGGGCTGTCTTCCGGTCTGAGAAGCAGATATTCAAGCATGGCATAGTTAGTCAACAAAATATGAGGCGGTTCTTGTCTCATATCAACCCGACAGATTTTCTCGTTAGGTAAGGGTTCCTTTTTATACATGGTAATGTAAAAATCTCGAGCTTCTTTATATTCTTCTTTTGTTTCTCCGGTGTAACGCCCAAAAGTAATTTGGGGCAGATCTACTAACAGTCGTCGAAGCCGCTCCATCTGATCATTGGCAAGAGCGTTCATCGGGTACAACAAGAGCGCCCGTACACCTGGATTCAGGGTGCCAAGTTCAAATTCCCGCATAAGTGCGTTTAGTATTGGTACGATAAAACACTCTGTTTTGCCGCTTCCTGTTCCGGTAGCGATAACCAAATTCCTGTTATGGCTAATTGCTTTACGTACACCCTGTTCCTGATGCCAATAGAGGGGACGATTCGGCGGAAGTTCCTTATCTGGGATTTTTCCAAACAAAGGAGACAAAACTCCCTCATCGATCAAATCCTCAATGGTCACCCCGGTTTCAAAAGGCGGAACACCCTGTAGAATGGGACCCTTTATGAGTTTTCCCGGCTCTGAAATCAGTCTCTCAAACTGCACCCGCAGCCCCTTATCCTTAATCCTGAAGGTTGTACTTAAATACGACAAGTAGCTGTCCTTAATCCCTTGAAAACCAGCTATAGGATCTAACGGCATTTCACACACTTCCTCCGCTCAATTTCAGCACGAAATATTTCTTTTGCCAAATCTTCTGCCGAACCATTTTTTAGCAAACTAACCCATTTCTCGCCTGACTTCTCAGTGCACCATCTAGCCACAGTAAGCAGTTCTTTATGGATGATCCAATCCCGGGCTGCCTCAGTAACAACCTGTGCCTCTGCGCTCAAATCCACCGGCTTCTTTTTAACAAGTTCCTCCCTTTGTTTTGGGAATCTCACTATATCCGAAATAGCATTCCATTCTACAAACGCTCTCACTTGTATTTCAGTTCTCTTTAGATCCAATACCTTAGCTCCTGCTTCACATTCATAAAGATGTCTATCCCACGCATGCACATCAGGAAAAGATCGCCCGCATGACATACAGCGCACTGCTTTTTCCACCTTGACCACGCCGACACCATCGATCGAGAGCTCGACCGGCAACAACCGTTGGTCCCCACCAAAACTAACACGAATCTCTGCAGGTTTATTCGCGATGGCTGACTTAATCAAGGAGAGCGCTTCTGGGCCTTCAGCCCAGTATACGGTTCTTTTGGCAGTAGATGACGTCCCAGCTTGCCCAAAGTTTCTATCACTTTGTGAATTCACACCTTCCCAGCATTCGACTAGACCAAGTTTGAATTCCATCGGGTCCCAATAGTTCAAAAGGGCATAAAACATGTCTTTTTCCAAAGGCAGGGTGACCTTCGGCAAATATGGGTTTAACTCGACAAAACCCGCGTTCTCATCATAAATAGCCAATGCTAAGGTCTCACCGGCATCAGTGTTAGGTAGCGGTACATATGAATCGCCACCGCTAGGAAGACCCACAGGCATCATAAGAATCTCACGGTCTTTGATCTGAAGGCAGGACCCGGTAAGAGATGCGTTTTCGCTCAATTCGGAAACTGCCCTTATCATGCGTTTTTGCCAATCCACTCTGAACCCACCTGGAGACCATTTATCGGGAATAATCTCAATGGCGAATAAATTGAGGTCTTGAGTCTTAGGAACCTCACAAATCTCTCTTGAACTTTCCCAGGGGCTAACCTCCACGAAGTGCAAGAAAAAAGGACCAGGCCTATGGCTGGTAGGATCCAATAGAACAGAAGCAGCGGGCTCAGAAGACTCAATCTCAACCTCAGATGGAGGTGCCCAAAACTTGTACCCTGGCCACAATCTCAACCTTGGATTCTTCGGCAAACCAGTCTGAGTCCATGTCAGTTTTACGGCTAAATTACCATCTTCTATGCTAGAATGTGCAACTACATTCTCTACGGTCCAACGCGTGAAAACTCTGGCAAGAGACACCGGTGTTGAAATCATCTCGGGACCAGAATACAGGGCTAGCGAAAATACCCCTGGATGAGTAAGTTGGGTAAGAGTATCGTAAAACTGGGACAATTTAAAAACAGCCTTGCCCTTTTCAACCAGTTGTCCTACACATTGATTAGTGCCCTCTAAACGCAATTCCACAAGATCTACTTCCAACCAGTCGCAACCGAAAAGAAAAACCGATAGTTCTGGATAATCCATAGATCGAAGTTCGTCAATATCCATCTGGATCAACGCCATGGTGTCCCAGGTAGAGTACGTCTTGCCGCCACCTTCAATAGCGCACCAAACCAGAGGTACAGGGATACGTATTGAGTAAGTTGTGGTAGTTTCCCCAACTCGTAAAGTTCCTTCTATGGATTTCTTGTCGGACCGAAGCTCAAAAGAAGCATATCCAGGTTCTATCAGACAATTCTCAACCCCAGTTACGGCTTCAAACCTAACCTCTTCGGGAAAAATCATATCCACATGAACGTTAAAAGGCTCCGTATCATATGGACCAACCACATATGGTTCAAAGCAAATGTCTATATCTTCTATCACGCTGAAAACAAACACGTATCGTCGTTGCCCTGGACCGCGTAGTCGTAGCACATAAGAATCAATAGCACCCTTACGAGACACCTGTGGCATGTCGAGGCGCAATGTAGCCGGTCCCAAATCTTGTCCAAATTCATTTCCTCGTCTATCTCGGCTAACACTTGCTTCTCTATTTTCAGACCATTTGACAGTATTTCCGCCATTTTGCGCTTCATACAAAGAACCCAACTCAACAAAAAACGTCTCTCCCTCGCCAGACGACCTATCCTGGTCATCTTCTTCGTTCTCGGTTGACACTCTTGTTATGTACATGCGCCAATTGGAAAGGTCGTAAATCATGGCAGAATTCAATACTAGAGATGGCACATCACCTATATAAACAGGCGCTCCATTCAGAAATACCGGAGCTACTTTTCCGTCGAGATAGGGTTCTACAAATTGGCGTCTTTGGATCCGAAAAGTCTTCTCAGCGCCTTGAGTTGAGACAAACACGATATCATCCTGCTCGACCTCGGAAAGATCTACGAGCCAAGCCTGATACCCTGACCATTCACCTGTTAGACTCAATGAAATAATCTTCCTCAAGTCGGATAAAACCTGCCATGAAGGCGCTAAAACTAACCATACATGCTTCCGCGGTAGGTCCCCTTTGATCTCAGCACCGCTCACTTCTTGGAAAAACGATACCGGAACCCATGCACTTGGAATTTCCATAACCCAGCTGCGTATCACACCAAAACCCTGACTCATCAGATCTTCACATTCCAGACTGCGTGTTTCCGATAGGTTTTCCTCCAATCCGGATCCGGTTTTACCGACTATGCTCAATTCAACTGTGCCGCTGGGAAAAGATACGGGTATTTCCATATAGGATGTCTTGCACCATCCTCCATTTTCTGGATACACGGTCAAGTTGAAGTATTCTATAGCGTCGATTTCACCACCATACTGCACCTTTAACACAGCCCCGCGATGTGCTTCCTCCAAAGGAAACCTCTGCTCAGGAATTCTTATGTATAACCTAGATTCAATATCCTTGAAAATGAGCTGTGGTGCGGTCTCTCCCACCGCATAAGTACTTGATACTCTTCTCGCTTCCTCCCCCAGCGTAGAAGTCCACAGTTCATAAGCTCGCCGGGCTAGTTTTTCAGCACTAGTTGACCCTGAAATTCCGCTTGCTTTACCGTTTGAAGATACGAGACTTATCGCCTCAATCAGAAATCGAAATGCCGACTCGCCTCCCGATAGAATATATCTGGTAACAGGTTCCTCAACCGCTGAACCAAATGCCGGTCGGTAACGACTATTCCTTTCCTTCACTTGCTCCAATTCTGACTGCTTTTTCGTATAAAAGTCCTGGTATTCATTTAGATACCGTTGTGGTTCCAGAATTAATCTTGGATCTAAATCAGCTAATCTCCGTCTGCAATCTGTAAACTCTTTCGAAGCAGCCTCAATTCTAGACTCTAAATCTTGGTGTCTCATTAGAACCTGTAATCCGTGTTGGAAACAGCCCTGCCCAAGTTCGGTTATGATCTTCTGAGCCTTTGCGGAGTCTAAAAGCAAGTAAAGTTTAACCCGCAGAAGAGTTAGAATTTTCGGGTCTATGCAAGACTCTAGTAGCTGTCGAGCCACCTCAGACCGCAACTGACATATTTGTGCCTGACGAAGTCTCTTGCCCAGACACGGCTCCGCTGAGTCCAATACTGTCTCTAATACCTTACAGTGCTCTTGGATCTCCCATATCTCCCTAGAAATACTTTGAATCTGTGATTCTAAACGTGTCGTTGTTGCTTTAAGCTCTTTACCCTGATGAACCAATTTGACTAGTCTTTCAAGAGAGTCCAAATCTTCGTAGGTTATAGACATCGCCTTAGTAAGGTGTGGCAGCCGTTCCAAAGGAGCAAGGGCCCTTTGTTTCTCACTGGAGGAATCGTTATAACCGGCGCTATCATCATACAACTCGTTGGGAGAAACTGTTTTTGTTCCTGCTATGAGCTGCAAGTACTTGTCTATGGCCTCCAGAGTATCCGCCAGGTTTCCAATAACTTGGCTAAACTCCTTCATGGTCTTACTGTCTTTAGCTACTCGTGTGCCACAGACCAAAGCTACCACGAGAGCAGCTCCTGAAAAGATAGAGAGTATCCACGTGTTAAATGGTAAGAATGGCACTAGCGACTTCCACACCTCAGGCATTAAAATTAAGAGGAGTCCCAGTAGCGCCATAGCAGAAGCAACTGTGGTCACCGTCTTCGAGAAAGGCGACGTGGCAGGCGGTAGCAGTTCCAAGGAATGATCCTTTTCGGAACTATCCTTACGAATCCAACCTTGATCTATTAACTCATCTATAATCTGGTCTCTTTCAGATATTTTAGACCTCAACCCTTCAATTGAAACATCTGAATTTGATTGCCCAATATCTGTAACGCCTTGAATACCGGTAATATGTTCAACAGCACTGGTTTCCCATGAATCCATGGCGCTAATGAGACCAATTTGAACTCGGTAGCACCTTTCTAGCTTATCTAATCTGCTGTACAAATAGGCCAGCCGCTCAATCTGCTCCGCCGAATCAATTATTTCTTTTTCAAGCGGAGTGAACTCAAAAATTCCTTTCTGGGCCTGGATACGAAGATCCATTAGATCTTGCAGACATTCGTCTAAATCACCGAGGGCCCTCCTTCTCTGGTCTTCTTCTTCTAAGAAATCTACTATTCCTGGAGGCAAGCAATACTCCTCACGCTCCTCCATCATAATCTCAAGGTCATCTTTGAGCCTCAGGTAATCTTGCAGCATCCCAATATGCTGTTTACAATTCTCAAGTTGCACCTGAATCTTTTTCTCTTCCGCCACCGCTTCTCTGTACATGGCATCATCATTAGCCAACATTTCCAATTCGTGTTTTATTAAGTCAATGTTCAAGGAGTCCTCTTGCAGAAAAGGACTGTCTAGAAAAGGAGTAACCACATGCTGGAAAAATGATCCTACGCATACGTCTGGAATCCCACCATGAAAGAGAATTGGGGTAACATAGATAAGCGAGTCTGGAAATTCGGGCACCCTCAATCCCATGTTTTGCAAGCAAGTTAGAAAAGCCTGACCTAATTGGCGTTCCCATTGAACACCTGACATACCAAGTGCTTCTAGTATCGGTGGCCAGAATATCCCTTCACGATAGGAAATCTTTCCTTTCCAGACCATGAAACAAAGAAATGCAGCAGGATACCTATGTTCTAACAATGTCAGGGCATTTTCGGGATCAGTAGTAAATAGGTCAGCTATGAGGTTTGCTAACAGGTCAACATCCTTTCCGGAAAGAAGCACTTCCCCTACTATTTGGGAATCCAATACAAAGGACCTGAGAATTGATTCGCAAGTTTCGAGATCGCTTGCTCCACAAAGCACCGTTCAAGCCTCCAAACGCTCCAGAGCTACCGAGGACATTTTTTCGAATCATCCGACTCAACTGTTTTATAACGGAAAAGAATCGTGGATAACCAATGAATTCGATGGATGCTAGCGAGAATATTTATTCGAGACCTACAGCAAATTCTCCTGCCTTTTGCACCATGAAATTGACCTTCAGCATGAGTTGAGTGTATAAGAAAATGGGGGCATGAAGATGAAATTGGGATTAGTTTCTTGTCTGGTCAAAGATAACGATATAGAGCATCAGTTGAAGCAGATAGAACGTTATACTTCTCTTAATCACAACTGCGATCTAATATGCTTTGGAGAAAGTTTCCTTCAGGGATTTGACGGATTAACATGGAATTATGGTGAAGATATTGAAAGAGCTGTAACAATTGACGATCCGGTCATTGATGCCGTTCGAGAACTAGCTAAGACTTCTAACTGCGGCATATCTTTCGGTTTCGTGGAACGCGACAAGAGTTTCCTTTACAGCAGCAACATGGTTATCGATTCCTACGGCGAGGTTGTCGATGTTTTTCGACGTATTACTCCCGGGTGGAAAGAACCCAAGGCCAACAGTATGTACAAGGAAGGTCAAGACTTTCATACGTTCAAATACACGGATAAAGTGCTAGGGACAGCCATATGCGGTGATATATGGGATGATCATCTTCTTAAATGCCTAGAAGGAATGAAAATGGATGCACTACTATGGCCCGTATACATAGATTACTCTGTTAGCCAATGGAATGAAATGTCACAAAAAGAATATGCTGAAAGAACCGGGAATTTACCTTACCCTGTTTTGATGATAAATAGTTTCTATGAGGATAACAACCGTGCAAAAGGCGGGTGTTATGTATTTCATCAAAATAGAATAGTCCAATCTCTGCCCTTGGGAAACACAGGGGTTTTAGAGGTTGAATTGGATTGATATTTTATACTGGATCCACAAGATTCAAAGTGTAGGGATTTGCTCATCGAAAAACAGACTATTGAGATAGAGGATGAGTTCCAATTTTGGAGCGGAGCCCCCAAAGTTGGTACAACCTACCCTAACTCACTCTGACCAGTCGGAGAAGATTACACTAACTGTTCTATGACCTCTAATGCTCCAGGCAGATCCATTCGATTATAGAGAAAAGCTTTACGCAACAAAGGTTGAGGAACCATAAAATCGTATTTATCAAACTGAGGTGCTTCTTCATTTTTCAAGAAGAGATCCGGATCATCAGGGTCAATGTGTATTGTCCTTAATCTCGAGAAGAATTCGTCGGCTGATAACTTGCTAATGATCTCTATATAGTAATTATCATCCCTTACTGATTTGATCTCCAGAGGATCTTTGAGCCCGCACGAAAACAATGCCGCCATCGTCCTCATGACTTTGGTTCCAACCCACGGACATAGAAGAAAAGACTGTTCTCCATATGGGATGATCCTACGCTCCAATATCCCCAATTTCCGTGCAAGATCGCGAGACTGCTCTAACAAGTTAACAGCTTGTGGTTGTAAGTAAGGATATTGTTTTTCTTCTATCAGTACTTGACGTATCCGCTGAATTACCCGGGTGTGAACATCACCCTTTGACCCAGTCCATCGCGGGATTTTCTTGTTTCTCTCCGGGACAACATAGACTGTCTTTCGCTGCTCATCAACAACCTCTGCCTTCCATGTGTAACCTGCCAACACAAAAACATCGCCGATCGCCGGTAAATAATCCAGTGTGCCAACTGCCCCTCGCTCACTCATTACATGATACTCCTGGTTCTCTTGAAATACAGCATAGAATGAATAATGATTTGTAAGACGTTCACCTTTTAACCCTAATATAATGGCTCCTGTCTCCATACGCTCTAAGTAGTCGTTGGCAAGCATATACTGCAACAGATCGCGGTACTCTTCTTGAGTAATAGTGTGCCGAAATGGTGGTAGAGTCAGAACATTTCTCACCAATTCTGGAGGAGAAAGCTCTCCGTGCGACATAAGGACGCTGAGAGTTTGATGGGCTAATAGGCTGTACGGTTTTGCCCTTAACTCAAAAGGTTCTATCCACCGTTCCTCCAAGTATAATTGGATGATGGCGATGGTCGTCAGCAAAGCCCAAGGCAAACAATTGAAAACGTTGAGATCCGAATTACGGTGCTCCAGATTCACAAACATCATCTGAGGCTTTCCAGTTCGTCTTCCAGAGCGGCCTAGACGTTGGACGAAACTCGAACACGTGTAGGGCGATCCCATCTGGATTATGCGATCTAGGTCGCCAATATCAATGCCAAGCTCCAATGTAACAGTTGCAGCAGCAACGATGGGTCCATCACTTTCTCTCAAAGCCATCTCTGTTTCCTCACGCAAAGCTCCAGAGACGCTCCCATGGTGAACGTAGAAGACATCCCGATCATGTTTCCTGAGTGCAATTTCTTTCATATTGGCAATAACACTTTCTGCTTCATGCCTACTGTTCGTGAAAATGAGGCACTTTTTATTATGAGAGTTCTCGTAAATAAACTCGTTACACTTTTGCATAGTTTCGCCTGCTTTTACAGGATCATCGGGGACCTCAAAACTCTCCACACATAGCGAAATCGTCCTTTCCTGGGCTCGCAAACCTACAACTTGCACCTTTCTTTCCG
>Ga0228535_1003680_pt1 | contig 10448 bp, 7 predicted proteins | sample SJ1metagenome_FD_168457 | JGI IMG/M metagenome (GOLD analysis project Ga0228535, IMG submission 168457) | Enriched culture of PCE-dechlorinating microbial communities from Ithaca, New York, USA - SJ1 | ecosystem: Engineered > Modeled > Simulated communities (microbial... > Unclassified | place... | reverse complement strand
CGCGGCCAGGGGGCTGCGGCTGGTGGAGGTGCAGAAGGGGGATCTGCTGCAGATCACCGACATCCTGCGGCTGCTGCGGGGGAAACCGTGGCGGTTCATCCTGTTCTGCGACGACCTCTCCTTCGACGAGGGCGAGGCATCCTACCGGGAGTTGAAGGCGATCCTGGAGGGAGGGATCGAGGCACGGCCGGAAAACGTCCTGCTCTACGCCACCTCCAACCGCCGCCACCTGATGCCCGAGCCCATGAACGACAACCTAGGGAGGGAGATCCACCCGGAAGAGGCCGTGTCGGAAAAACTCTCCCTGGCCGACCGCTTCGGGCTCACCCTCAGCTTCTATCCCTTTTCCCAGGATGTCTACCTCTCCATTGTCGAACACTACGCCGACCGGATGGGCATAACCATCGACAGAGGAGAACTGAGGAAGGAAGCCCTGCGCTGGGCCCTGTTCAAGGGGCAGCGCTCGGGCCGCTCAGCCCGGCAGTTCATGGACGACCTGGCCGGCCGCCTCGCCATGGAGGGGAGCCGCTGAGCTGCCGGAGAGCGCACTGACAGGTACGTAGCACTCCAGTTAAAAACCCCCTCGGGACTCTCTCCCCAGGGGGTTTTTCGCGGCGGGCAAACCCGGCCGACCTGTACGCCGCAACCGCTGCAACGGACCTCAATCGGCTATGTCATAGTCACGTTTCATGGTGTACAGCATCCGCAGCAGCTCGTACTCGAACGGCGAGCCGCTCTGGCGGTAGCGGAACGGGATCCTGTGCCGCTTGTCCACAGCGGCGGTTGCCGAATAGGCCGCCGAAGCCGCGGTGCTGTCCACCCAGGCGCCCGGACCCGCGAAGCTGAAGGCGGCCGTGTCCACGGCCAGACCGACGGTGTCCCGGATCGTGGACGGTCCCAGTGCCGGCAGCATCAGATAGGAGCCGTGCCCCACCCCGTAACGGCCGAGGGTCTGACCGAAATCCTCTGTCCGGCGCCTGAGTCCCCAGGAATCGGCCGGATCCCAGAGGCCGGCGACGCCGACGGTGGAGTTGATGACGATGCGGCTCAGGGTAATGCCCGCGGCCTTGAACTTGAGCTGGAGCAGGTTGTTGGTGAGGTTGCCGAATTCGCCGATATTGTCGACGGCGCTGGAGATCCGGTCTTCGACATAGTCCGGCAGGATGAACTCATAGGTGCGCACCACGGGGAGGAAAAAATACTCGTCGAAATAGTAATTGAAGCGGTAGACGCCGCGGTTGAACCCTTCAAACGAGTCAGGTACCTCAAGCATGTGCGGTCTTCCGGCCTTTACCGTTGCCTCATACGTCCGCAACGGCGGAACGAACTGCCCGGTTTGCCCGGGAAGCGTGCTGCATCCGCACAGCAGAACAAAAACAGAGACGGCGATGGCCGCAAACACCATCCGCTCAGCGGCATATCCCATGGTCAGCGCTCCTTTCCGGTCAGAAAATCCAACGCGAACGAAACAACCTGAGGGTGCAGCATGTTGCCCATGTGACCGCCGGTGGGGAATATCCGCGCCCTTTTGCCGAACACTCCCCGCAGGTAGTCGATCTCGCCGGGCATGAGGATGATATCGTCCTCGTTGTGAATCAGACCTATCTTGCCGGCGCTGCTGAGGTAGGGTTCGAGGCTGCGGAGGCTCAGACGCTCCAGTAGTGCCTGCCGGGTCAGGCCCGGCTCCCGCTGCCGGCAGGAGGGGAACAGGAGTTCGTCGAAGTAATCGACGAAGCGTGTGCCGTACGAGACGATCGCATAACGGGTGAGCGAGGTCGACGGCGTGAGCCGGAGGTTTTTCGGCACGATGTAGCCTCCACCGTTCATGACGTCCGCGGTAAACACCATGTTTGCCGAGCTCATGCGGAACGACAGGCCGATAAGCGCGGCCAGGTTCTCCTCGCTCGGCTGAAGACGTTTATAGGCATTGTAGAGGAAATCCCCGCTCAACTCCATGTGCCCCATATCCTTGGTTACCCAGGACAGCTTGGCAAGGACGTCCCTGAACCACTGATCAAACTTCTCCGTGCCGCCCGGTATGTTCTCCACCAGCAGCCGGTCCAGGCTTGAGACCGCGTCATACAGGCTGACCGGCGGATTCATCAGCAGGACCCTGCGGAAGTCGAAGACCTTCTTTTCCTCGTCCAGCCTGGCGACGAACGCCGCGTTGAATGCGCCGAGGCTGTAGCCCGACAGGGCAAAGTACGACACCTTTATGGTGCCGCGCACCTTCCGGTAGGCAAGCTCCATGACCCGGTACAGGTCCCGGGCATCGTCCGGGGAGTTTCCGGGCAGTCCGGTGGACGCGTTCACCACGAAATCCATGTGGGTCGGAGAGGTGAGCGAGATGACGTGGAATCCCCCTTGGTAGAATGCCTTCTGCAGCCTCACCATGCGCGGCGAGGTGTGGCTCGAGCCGGTACCGGCAATCAGGAAGACCAGCGGCGCCTCGTGGTCCTGGTAGGCCAGGGTGCACCCGAGCCCGTCCTCGTACCAGAAGACCTCGGGGATCTCTCGCTCGGGAAAGACCCGCAGGGTGAAGTGCCGGGTGGGAACCTTTTCGGGCAGCCTGACCTCGAAGAACTCCGGCAGCTCCATGACGGTTGCCTCATACGGATTGACGAAAGGATAGAAATAGGTTTGCGGGGCGGCCGCCGCGATCCGGGTCAAGCAGAGACAACCAAGCAGAAGAACCAGCACGGATGGTCGCTTCATCGTTTCCTCCGGAAAAAAAGGTTGGTGGGACGCCAGGACACGAACGCCTCTCAGGGGGTGATGCCGGCCTCGCGGAAGTAGCGTTCGGCGCCCGGATGGAGGGGAATGACCCTGATCCCGGCCGCGTCACGGGGTGTCAGGCCCTGCAGGACCGGATGCTGACGCCTGAAAAGGTCAAAGTTGGTCATTACCTCCCGCACCAGGCGATAGACGGTTTCTTCCGCCAGGTCAGCATGGGTGAACAGGACCGCCCGGACACCGACGGTCGGGACGGTTCCCTGCCTCTCCAGCGAGGGATAGAACTCCGTGTCGATGTCCGCGGGGAGCAGGAGCGGATTGGCGGCGGTGAGCCGGTCGATGAGCTGCCGGTCAAAGGGGAGCAGCAGCACCTTCCGCTCACCGGAGCTTGCCTCCAGCACCGACAGGTTCGGATGGCCGACCGTATAGAGGTATGCGTCGATATCCCCTCTCTGGAGATATTCGGAGGCGAGAGCGGTGGGATAGGACGAGAGGGTCACCTTCGTCGGCGGTACGCCCGCCACTTCCAGGAGCAACGCGCCATATTCGTGGTCGCTCGAACCGGGTGCGCCGATATTCAACCGTTTCCCTTCGAGGTCCCCGACCTGCTTGATTCCGCGGTCGGCGGCCGCCACGATGGTCACGGCCTCCGGATGGAGACCCAGGACCGCGCGCAACCCCATGGCGGGTTTCCCTACCCAGGGATCGAGGCCGTTTACCGCCCGCAGCAGCACGGCGGTCTCGGCGATGCCGAACTGATTGGTGCCGGCCAGTACGCTGTCAATATTGGCCACCGAACCCTGGGACGCAACGGTGGCGACGCGTATCCCGTACTCGACGGCTTTGCGGTTGAAGATCTTGGCTATGGCGCTTGAAGCGGCGTAGTAGGTCCCGGTGGCGTTTCCGGAACTGATGGAAAGGGATGGCTGGGGAAATGCGGGGAGCACGGCGGGCGTCAGCAGCATCCCTGCCACCAGGAGCGGCAGGGATGCCTGCTTGAGCATCGAAAAGACATGCATCAGTGGTGTCCTCCTTTTTACGGAAGATCAGATGTCTGTAATGGCACCTATCCTAACATGCTCACCTGTCATTTCATACCTTCAACCCGGTCGTTCGCTGAAGGTACAGCAGAGCGACTGGCAGTGCCTGCACGGCTTGTGCGTCAGTGCCCGAAAAGCAGATGAATCAAGTTTATCGGACCATCCAGCGGTTCCTTGACCAGAAAAAAGAATGCCGCCAAAGCCGCTGCCAGTGCAATGACCATATAAACTATCAACCTGGATGGTTTCATGGTCACCTCCTTTTTGCTTCGCATGGCAAACGATACAAACACTGTCGTAATCTAGTTTATCGAAGATTAACCGGATGTGGCGGCCGGTTCGGACGAGGTTCCGGGACCCTAGCGCTCATCCTCCTTTGCCCCACCGCCGAGTACCTTGTAAAGCGTCACCAGGTTGTTCAGCCGCGAGAGGCGGACCGTGATCAGGTTCTGCTGGGCGCCGTACATCGAGCGCTGGGAGTCGAGCACGTTCAGGTAGCTGTCCACCCCTTTCTCGTAGCGTGCGCTGGAGAGACGGTAACTCTCGGCGGTGGCGTCGGTGAGGGACTGCTGGGCCTCCAGCTGTTCGTCGATGGTTCCGTGCTGGGCCAGGGCGTCGGCCACCTCCCTGAAGGCCGTCTGGATCGCCTTCTCATACTGGGCCACCGCTATATCGCGGTCCACCTCGGCCGCCTGCAGGTTGGCCACGTTGGCCCCTCCCTGGAAGATGGGGACGGAAATTTGCGGCGCGACCTTCCAGCCGAACGAGCCGGACTTGAAAAGACCCGACAGGTCCTCGCTGCCGAACCCCACCGACGAGACCAGGGTGATGCGGGGGAAGAAGGCCGCGCGGGCCGCGCCGATGTTGGCGTTCGCCCCTTTGAGGAGATGCTCGGCCTGGAGGATGTCGGGGCGGCTGAGCAGGACGTCGGACGGCAGACCCGGCTGCAGTTCCTTCAGGGCGGTCAGCGTTTCGGAGAGCGCGGCAGGCAGGAGATCGGCCGGGACCGCGGAACCGACCACCAGGTTCAGGGCGTTCTCGTCCTGGGCCACAAAGGTGGTGTAACGGGCTATGTCCACCCGGGCCGCATCCACGCTGGTCCGGGCCTGGTAGAGATCCAGGGCGGACGAGATCCCGGCGTCGTAGCGGCTCCGGATGAGGTCGTAAGCCGACTGCTGGTTCTCCAGGGTGTCCCGGGCCAGCTTCAGCAGTTCCCGGTCGGCGGCCAGGACCAGGTAGTTCGCCGCAACCTCGGCAACCAGGCTGATCTGCATGCTGCGTCGGGCCTGCGCAGTGGCGAAGAACTGCTCCAGGGCCTGGTCCTTGAGGCTCCGCACCCGGCCGAACAGGTCCAGCTCGTAGGAGCTCATGCCGAGGTCCAGACTGTACTGGTCGATGTTCATGGCTTGTCCGGTTCCCGAGAAATCCTCGGCCAGGCGCTGGTAGGTAGCGCCGGCGTTGGCGTCGATCTTGGGGAAGAGATCGGAGCGCCGGATCCGGTACTGTGCCCGCGACTTCTCGATGTTCAGGGCCGCCACCCGCAGGTCCCGGTTGTTTTCAAGGGCAAGGGCAATCAGTTCCCGCAGCTTCGGGTCGATGAAGAATTCCTGCCAGGGTATGTCTGCGATTGCCTTGTCGGCCTGCTCTTCCGCAGCTTGCCCGTATGCCGGGCCGCTCGGCCAGGCAGCCGGGACGGGCGCTTCCGGCCGGCTGTATTGAGGCGCCAGGGTGCAGCCCGCGATGTATATCAACGTCCCCAAAGAGAGACAAAGGATTCGTGTAACGGGTTTCATATCACTTCACCTCCGGGGCATCGGCCGTGGCAGCCGGCTGCAAGACGGTCCCCTCGTTCGGCTTCCTTGCGAACAGGCGTGTAATCAGGACAAAGAAGAACGGGATGAAGAGCAGGTCGATAAAGGTGGCCGAGAGCAGTCCGCCGGTGACGGCGGTGCCGATGGCGTTCTGTGCCGCGGCGCCGGCGCCTTTGGTCAGGGCGAGCGGCAGGGTCCCGAAAAAGAAGGCCAGTGAAGTCATGATGACCGGGCGGAACCGGATCTTTATCGCCGTCAGGGTGGCCTCCACCAGTTCATGGCCCTGGCGCAGCTGCTCCTTGATGAACTGGATGATCAGGATGGCGTTCTTGGTGGAAAGCCCCACGGTGGTGAGCAGACCTATCTGCAGGTAGACGTCGTTGGGCAGCACCCGCAGGGTGACCGCCGTCACCGCGCCCACCAGGCCGAGTGGAATCATCAGCAGGTTGACGAAGGGAATGGTCCAGCTCTCGTACAGTGCCGCCACGCTGAGGAACACCACCAGCAGCGAGATTGCGTACAGGGCCGGGGCCTGCCTACCCGCCTGCTTCTCCTCGTAGGAGAGGCCGGTCCACTCGTAGCCGATCCCGGGCGGCAGTTGGGCCGCCATCTTCTCCATCTCGGCCATGGCCTCGCCGGTGCTCACGCCGGCGGCGGCCTGGCCCATGATCTCCACCGACGGGATGCCGTTGTAGCGCTCCAGGCGGGGGGAGCCGTACTGCCAGTGGGCGGTGGCAAAGGCCGAAAACGGCACCATCTCGCCGTCGTTGTTGCGCACGTACCAGCTGTTGATATCCTCGGGCAGCATCCTGTATCTGGGCTCGGACTGGAGATAGACCTTCTTGACCCGGCCGTTCTGGATGAAGTCGTTGACGTAGAAGCTGCCCCAGGCAGTGGCAAGGACGTCGTTGATAGACGACTGGGAGACCCCCAGCGCGCCCGCACGCACGTCATCGATGTCGAGCTTGAACTGGGGAGAGTCGTCCTGACCGTTGGGCCGCACCGCGGTCAGCTTGGAGTTTTGCATGGCCATGCCCAGCAGCTGGTTGCGGGCCTCCATCAGCTTCTCGTGCCCCACGCCGGAGCGGTCCTGCAACTGGAAGTCGAAACCGTTGGCGGTCCCCAGCTCAACCACCGCGGGCGGTGAAAAGGCGAAGACCAAGCCGTCACGGATCTGCGAGAACTCCTTCATGGCCCGCTCCACGACCGCCGGCGCCTTCAGGTCAGGCGACTTGCGCAGATCCCAGTCCTTGAGCTTGACGAATGCCAAACCCATGTTCTGGCCCCGACCGGCAAAGCTGAACCCGGCCACCGCGACGATGGTTTCAACGGCTTGCTTCTCATTCTCCAGGAAATGCTTCTCCATCCGCTGTATCACCTGCAGGGTCCGCTCCTGGGTCGCCCCGGCCGGCAACTGGAGCTGGCAGATGATGAACCCCTGGTCCTCGTCCGGGAGAAAGGCGGTGGGGAGGCGCAGGAAAAGTAATCCCATGCAGACGACGATGGCGCCGTACACGACCAGGTAGCGCGTCCGCTTGCCGAACGAGCGTCCGACAATGCCTTCATATTTCGACCTGACGTAGTTGAATCCCCTGTTGAAGTGGGGGAAGAACCATTTGAACCAGCCCGTTTCACCGGAGTGGTGCCCTTTCTCGACGGGCTTCAGGATGGTGGAGCACAGTGCCGGCGTCAGGATCATGGCCACGAATACCGAAAGGATCATGGCTGAGATGATGGTGATGGAGAACTGGCGGTAGATGACGCCGGTGGAGCCTCCGAAGAAGGCCATGGGGAGGAAGACCGCGGTCAGCACGGTGGCGATGCCCCAGAGGGCGCTGGTGATCTGCCCCATGGACTTGATGGTGGCGTCATGGGGCGACAGACCCTCCTCGGACATGATGCGCTCCACGTTCTCCACCACGACGATGGCGTCGTCAACCAGCAGACCGATGACGATAACCAGGGCAAACATGGTCAGGGTGTTGATGGAAAAACCGGCGGCGGAGAGCACGCCGAAGGTACCCAGAAGGACTACCGGCACAGCGATGGTGGGGATCAGGGTGGCACGGATGTTCTGCAGGAACAGGAACATGATGAGGAAGACCAGTAAGACCGCCTCGACCAGAGTCTCCACGACCTCTTCGATGGAGATCTTGACAAACGGGGTGGTATCGTAGGGATAGACCACCTTCATGCCGGAAGGGAAGTACTGGGACAATTCCTCCATCTTCGCCTTGACCCGGTCTGCCGTTTCCAGAGCGTTGGCGCCGGAGGCGAGCCTGATTGCCATGCCGCCCATGGGATATCCCTTGTAGCGTGCCTCGATGTCGTAATTCTCCGTACCGATCTTACAATCGGCCACATCTTTCAGCTTGACGGTTGAACCGTCACTGTTGGTTTTAAGGATAATGGCTTCAAACTGATCGGTTGTCTGCAGCAGGGTCCGCGCCGTGATGGTGGCGTTCAACTGTTGACCCGGCACCGCCGGGTTGCCTCCGAACTGGCCGGCCGAGACCTGGGCGTTCTGCGCCTGGATCGCGGCAATCACGTCGCTGGTGGTCAGGCGGAAGTTGTTCAGCTTGGTGGGGTTCAGCCAGACCCGCATGGCATTCTGGGAGCCGAAGACCGTAACCTCGCCGACCCCTTCCGTGCGACTGATGATGTCCTGGACATTGGACACCAGGTAGTCGGTCAGGACATGGCGGCTCATGGAGCCGTCCTCCGACACGAGGCCGACGATCAGCAGGAAGTTCCTGGTTGATTTCACCACTTGGATCCCCTGTCGCTGCACGATCTGGGGGAGGAGCGGCGTCGCGAGCTGCAGCTTGTTCTGCACTTGCACCTGGGCGATGTTCGGGTCGGTGCCGGCCTTGAAGGTCAGATTGATGGCTACCGCGCCGGACGAGTCGCTGGTGGAGGACATGTAGATCAGGTTGTCGATGCCGTTCAGCTTCTGCTCGATGACCTGGGTGACCGTATCCTGCACGGTCTGGGCCGAGGCGCCGGGGTACATGGCGTTTATGGTTATCTGGGGCGGCGCTATGGGGGGATACTGAGAGACCGGCAGCGTCTTGATGGCCAGGAGGCCGGCCAGCATGACCATGATGGCGATGACCCAGGCGAAGATCGGGCGGTTTATGAAAAACTTGGGCATGGAGGGTCTCCTTGGAATGAATCGATCTGATCCGACTGTTTTACTGCTTTGCCGCCGGTTGAGGCGCCGCGGCCGGCTTGGCCGCGAACGGCACTGCCCTGACCTGCGCCCCCGGCCTCGCCTTCTGGATTCCTTCCAGGATGACGCGGTCGCCCGGTTTCAGCCCTTCGCTCACCAGCCAGCTGTCGCCCACGGTCCGTGCCACCTTGATGACCCGCTGCTCAACCTTCTCGCCGGCCCCCACCACCATGACCGCCGCGTTTCCGTCCGGGTTGCGGGAGACCCCCCGCTGCGGCACCAGGATCGCCTGCGGGTTTTCGCCCTCATCCAGGATCGCCCGCACAAACATGCCCGGCAGCAGAATCTGTTTCGGGTTGGGGAAGACCGCCCGCAGGGTTATTGAACCGGTGCTCTGTTCAACGGTCACCTCGGAAAATTTCAGGGTTCCCGGCAGGGGATAGGCGCTCCCGTCTTCCAGGAGCAGCCTGACCCGTGCCTGGGCTGCTCCTCCGTTTTTCAGCAGGCCGCTGGCCAGCTGTTGTTTCAGCTTCAGCATCTCGGCGTTGGACTGGGTGACATCCACATACATGGTGCTGAGCTGCTGGATGGTTGCCAGCGCGTTTGCCTGGCTGGCGGTCACCAGCGCCCCGTCGGTAACGCTCGAACGGCCGATGCGGCCTGAGATGGGCGCCGTCACCCGGGTATAGGCCAGGTTGATGCGGGCGGTTTCGACCGCTGCCTTGCTGGAGGCCAGCTCGGCCTCTGCCTGTTTCAGCGCCGCATTGGCGTCGTCATAGTCCTGCTGGCTCACGGCCTTGATCTTCACCAGGTCCCGGAAACGCTGCTCCTTGAGCCGCGCCGGTATCAGGTTGGCTTCGGCTCTGGCCTGGGTCGCCAGGGCGCTGGCGTATGCCGCCTTGTAGGTGGACGGATCGATCTGGTAAAGCACCTGGCCTGCCTTCACGTCGCTCCCTTCGGTAAAAAGGCGCTTCTGGATGATACCTCCCACCTGTGGCCGCACCTCTGCGACCAGGTGGGCCGAGGTGCGGCCCGGCAGCTCGGTTGTCAGGGTCACGCTCTGCGGTGTCACTTGGATCACCCCGACTTCGGGAGGACCTCCCGCCTGCTGCGATGCCGGCGCCTTTCCTTTACCGCAGCCGCCCGCCAGCAGGCCCGCGACAAGAACCCCCACTGCGCCCATCAGTTTGATACCGTGAATGCCGTGCATAAAACACCTCGATAAGGGAAATATATTTTCTGAATGAACATTCATATTAAACATCAAAAACCACTTTGTCCGGCAGAAGTACCGGTTAACGCTTGATTGCGTCCCAACATGCCTCGATGGTCCGCTCGATCATCGAATCGTCCAGTTGGAGAAAACCGAGGATATGATCCCGCGCCACGGAGAGCAGCGGGCCGAATAACAAGGCGCACAGCATCGGCAGCGGAAAATCCTTGACTACCTGCTGCGCGCACCCCTGCTCGAACAGTTCGGTAAACACGTTGCATTGCCCTTCTTTTCCCAGGAGCTTGTCACGGCGGTAAGCCACCCCGTAGGGAGAATTGTGAAACTGCTCCAAGTATCGGAAATGGAGCGGGTATTCAATGCAATAGCGCAAAAATCTGGTGCCGAGATGGAGGAAGCGCGCCCTGAACGGCGCCTGGTCGCTGTAACCGTCCGTGATGAAAGGCGTTATCTCGGCTTCC
>Ga0228535_1003679_pt1 | contig 10449 bp, 8 predicted proteins | sample SJ1metagenome_FD_168457 | JGI IMG/M metagenome (GOLD analysis project Ga0228535, IMG submission 168457) | Enriched culture of PCE-dechlorinating microbial communities from Ithaca, New York, USA - SJ1 | ecosystem: Engineered > Modeled > Simulated communities (microbial... > Unclassified | place... | reverse complement strand
CGGCCGGGGCATCGATCCCCGGAAGATGCGCGAGGTGGGCGTCAAGAAGGGCATCGTCACCCAGGATGAGGCCAACGCCCTGGACGACCACGCCGCCATCGACCTCATCTTCGCCCCGGGCTTCTCCGCCGCGGAGAAGATCACCGACATCTCCGGCCGCGGCGTGGGCATGGACGTGGTGCGCACCAACATCAAGAACCTCAAGGGCACGGTGGACGTGCAGACCAGGCTGGGCAAGGGCACCAAGTTCATCCTCTCCCTGCCCCTCACCTTGGCCATCATCGACGCGCTCATGGTCATGGTGGACAACCAGATGTACGCCATCCCCCTGGATGCGGTGTCCGAGACCACCAAGATCGACGCGGACCTGCTCACCGAGGTCAACGGCCGCAACGCCGTGACCCTGCGCGGCGAGGTGCTGGGCATCATCGAGCTGGCCGAGCTCCTGGACCTGCCCCGCAACGAGGCCGAGCGGGACATCCTGCCGGTGGTGGTGATCCAGGACAACCAGCGCCGGCTGGGCCTGGTGGTGGACCGGCTTCTGGAGCGCCAGGAGATCGTGATCAAGCCCCTGGGCTCCTACCTGGGCGACTGCCGCGGCCTCTCCGGCGCCACCATCATGGGCGACGGCTCGGTGGTCCTCATCCTCGACCCCCACGAAGTCTACAAGATGGCCACCACCCGGGCGTAGCCATCCGACGCCGCGACAAAAAAGGCAGGGGCGATGCCCCTGCCTTTTTTGTCGCCCGGAGCAGGACAGCGGGGCTAGTCCAGTCTCTGGCCGGTGGCCAGGGATCTCTTCGCTTTCCAGGCGGCGGCAAGCTCTTTGAGCTCGCAGTAGATGGTGTCGGATTTGTACATCTTGCGGACTTCATCGATGTAGTCCGTCAACCCCTCGGAATAGAAGGAGACGAAGGTGCCCGCTGCGGAATGCAGCACCTGCTCGTCCACATAATGATTCTGGATGGCGATGGAAATGTTTTCAATGTGACACAATATGGTGTCTACGTAGGCTCTCAGCTTGATGTCCGAACATATGTTCCGGGTCAGGTCCGCGGGAGATACGTTCGGCTGCCTTATGAGCTCCCCGACAATTTTCCGGGCGTCCGCCATGTCGGACTGCGCGTTTATCAAGGCGAAGGCATGCTCCTTTCTCCGGTCCTGCAGGGTCTGGCGCAGGGTGATGGCGTTGTAGTAGCAGCCGAAGATCACCGCCGCGCCGCCGATGACGGACAGGAAGAATTTCAGTTCCTCGTGGAGGTTGGGGTAAACGACATATGCCGCGGTGACGGCGAGGGAAGCGACGACGAGGCACGCGATATACCGGAGCTTTACGGGAAAGGCGCCAAAGAGATTCTGGGGGCTTATGGGCATTGGGTCTGGCCTCCGTTGGAGATGCTAGGAGCGGGGCACAACAGCATTTCGAATACTCAAATGTTATCATGTATAATAACTGATATTCTTGATGCCATATCCCGCGCGTGTGCTATTGCCTCTCTTGATAAAATGGAGGCTGAATATCTGGAGTATACCATGACAAGGCAATCGACTTCATGTTCGTATTTATGCTGCGTTATTCGGCGCACGGACAGGCCGCGTACATGGGCCTCACCAACCTCGGCATCTCGGGGATGAACTAGGTCAACAACTGATCGATCTTCCACGGTTACCTGTATGGAGGGAACACCCTCATCAGCGGCGGCATCGGTTATTTTGGGGTGAGAATTGATCGGGGTCAACGTTGTGGTGATTAGCTCTACTGACCGAATGCCGCTGGGCAGGATAATCCTGGCGTAAGTTCTGTCCCGGTTGGAAGAACCAGAACGGACCTTCGCGGTGTTCGGATATCCTGGCATGCCAAGAGTTTCCCTGGTCATCGGGTAGTCTGGCGTTTTCGGGTCTGAGAATGTGCTGCGCGTTATTTTAGGAGTTATACCGTGACATGGCGCAGCATGGAGCACTATCATGAGCTATGACTCATTGGTCCTCATTCTCAACCTTCACGAAGTCTACAACATGACCATCACGGATGTAACATCGGGACATAAAGATAAAACCGAACGAAGAGCAATTCGGCCATCCGTCTTAGTTTTGTTTTGCCGCTGAATTATATCCTTTATGTAATAACTATTTAAGGTTGTTGGTGAAATAAGAGTTGAAAGCAATCACAGAAATCATAAAATTGGCTTTTTAAATATTTATTAAATGTAATAAGGTCGCCGATGTTATATTTTTTCCCATTTTTATAGTTTTTAATATATCTTTTTATGATTTCAGAAACAACATCTGGGTTAAGGTTGGAAAAGTTAATAAAAGATACTGACGCACAATCAGTTTCAAAAATACGAGAAAATGATGTGATAAGAAAAGGGCCATCATCATCTAATGAGCTAATTAAATTTGTAGAATTATTTTTTAAAGAGCCTTTCAATTCGGCTGTTAATAATGCTTGTTTTAATATTGTAACAAACTTTTGTGCTAGAGAAAATTTAAAATTATCTATTGTAGGTCCTTTATATTTGTTGTTTACTGGTATGATAAAAATATTTGCATCAAATGTGCTACTAATATCTGAAAATTCTTTGTATTCTTTTGGCGTTATGGCTTTGCGATAGATTTCTTCAAGTATTACTTTGAAATTTTTACAATTTTTTTCATCAGCACAATCCGCGTTTATAATTCTATTATTGAAAATAATGTATGTGTATAATGACGCTCCGTTGTGTTCTTCGTTGACATTTTCAACTAATTGTACAATATTAATATTTAATGAATTGTTTTCAGAAAGACGAGACCTTGCTTGCATGTTATCTTGTTTCATTGAACTAAATATTGTTGCATGAGAAGGGTATGGAGAATATCTCTGCATCAAATATATTACATTTTGTTTGTTATTATATTCAATGTGATTTTTAATTGATATTTTTGTATCTATGGAGTCTGAGCTATGTTCTTTAATTTCAGAGGATTCAAGAATGGAAGTGGCTTGACTGTCTGATATTCCAAATATTAATAGTATTAGTATAAATAAAAATATTTTATTATGTTGATTTAGTTTTTTCCACCATATGGTGAAATAATTCTTGCAAAATTTCACTATAAAACATAAATAGGTAAATAAAAATTTATCTAAGTTGCTATGTTCTCTGCCGAATATTAATGCAATTTTTTTTAAGAGTTTTAGAATAACCATAATTAGTAAATACAAAAACAATCCTTTGTAAATCGATTTTTTTGGTGTTAGTTCGAAAAAATAAGACACAAAATATATACAAACTGCAATATATATAGCATGCACCTGGAATAATAAATATTTCATTTTGAGATACCGTTGATCAAATTCTAAATAAATAACCTCTGTTCATAAAAATGATAGCGATAGTCGTGATGTGCTCTTGTTGTGTCAATAGAATATCTTATATTTAGATAGCTTATTGAATAATTTAATTGTAATAAATTATTGGAACTTTGAAAAGGAGAAAATTTCAACAGAAAATAATTGAATAAAATTATTTTAATGAGGCATGTCGTGCCAAGCGATATGCGCAGTGATGGTATTCACCTGACTCTGCTACCCTGGCGGGGTGGGTTTAAACTGCCTTTTTCGCCGTCTTCAAGTGCACGTCCCCAGGCCGCCCTTTCAGGAAGGCCGGGAAAGTGGTTCTGCCCGTCATGCCGCGGGCCTGCCGGCTGCGTTCGTGCTTGCCGTGGTGCAGGAAAGCCTCCCGACCCTTGGGCATCTCCTCCACCGATGGCGGCCGGGGGTCGCGGCCAATTCGCCTCGGGCCGCCCGGCGCTTCGGCATGGAAAAAATCGTTATGCGATATTTTCCAGGAAAAACGTCGGGAGGATGTCGCCGCCGGCCGGGGAAATGCGGGGTAAATCCTAGGGAAAGCCTTCCGTTCGTTGACTATCATCTCCTTGAGTATTTTTCGGGCATGTCGTAATAGGTTTGCAAATTCTCGATGCACTCCCCCATTGCTGCCACGGGGGATGGTGGCGGTCCATCCCGCTGCTGGCGTGCCACTTCCCGTCCTGCATCACGGCGATCCCGGCCAACCGGCCAGGCGCGCCGGGACCTCCCCGGTTCCGGCCCGCAGCACCCTGTATGGTTCATGCGGAGGTGTGCCGGACTCCTTCGTATCCCTGGAGGACACCATGACCAGGCTGATCGGCGTCCTGCTCCTTTTGCTGTCCTTCCTCTGCGCCTCTCCCGCCTATCCCGTGGACCTGGCTGCATTCAGGGGCCTCACCGCCCCCGGCCTCTGGGAGGTGAGCCGGACCGACGGCAGTCCCATCCACCACAGCTACCGGGTGTGGGGCGGCAGCGCCCCGGTCAGCGGCGATATCGGCGATCCCGCCGCGCAGGGCTATGTCCTGCTCGGGCGATCCCACAAGTCCGGCTCCTTCTCCGGCAACTACTCCTACTATCTCATCCAGACTCCCGGGGGCTACATCGCGTACGTGGACGCCGTGCAGGGCTCCAACGGGAGCTATTTCGGCGTTGCCACCTCCCTCCACTCCCGGTGCGTGTCCAACGTGGGCGGGGCTCCCGACGGCGCATCCTGCATCGTGGGCGGGTCGAACGCCGGATATCTCCCGGGATACATCCTCATCAACGCCTCGGGACAGGGCCTGAGCGGGATCACGGTGTACACCGACGACGACCGGAGCAACTACAACGCGACGGGCAGGGCGATCATCTCGCTGGGCGACTACGTGCTGGAGTCGTGGTTCGACTACAACGCCGGTACGGATACCTGGACGGCGGACAACAGCATGATCTTCAAGATCGACACAAACTTCATCTATGTCTGCGGCGGTTATGATCATGTGAACGGCGTGCTGGAGTCCACCCCCTCCATGCGTTGCAAGATGAAGCGCAACATGTCCCAGGGAGAGACGGTCACCCTGATGGCGGGCGATCTGGTCGTGAGCTGGACGCTGCGCGCCACCGGAAAGACCGTGGAGATCACCGGCGGCACCGTCGGCAACGCGATCATTCTTCAGGAATCCCTCACCGGGGCGATGGACCCTTCGCAGGCCTATTACATCTACAGTCCCGACGGACACCTCCTCCGCAGCCATGATCTCTCCCTGGGCTTGTATGAGGATTCGGTCATGTATCGGTCCTTCAGGCTGGACTCGTATTTCGTGGCCTCCAACACCCAGACCGGAACCGCGCTCACCGGCGCGCCTTTCTACAGCCTCGTTTCCTCGGTCACCACCCAGGTGAACGCCGTGCTGGGCCAGCTTCCGTCCCAGGTGGCGTCGCCGGTGAGCGGGGTCAAGGCGGTGGTGATTCCCCTCTACTGACCGCAGGGTCACGGCGGGACCAAGCGGCCCTGGCGCGGGGGCCGTTCCGGGAGGCGGTATCCGGAGCGGAACCCGCGCCGTGCATTGGCGCTCCGGTCAGGTCAGGAGTCTCGCCGGTGGCAGGGCCGTTCGCTGCGGCAAAAGAACCGGGGCGCGCCCGGTGCGGGCCGGGGCAGGGGGGGCGCGGTGTGGCCGGGAATGAGGCCGGGGGCATGGCGAAGCGCAACACGTTTCCCTGACAAGAAAACATGGCCTTGCGCAGGTGCAGCGCGGTCGGGATGGGTAAAAACCGTCCAAGGCGTCTTCCGCTTGGTTGGCGTCGCCGTTTACGTGCGGTTCCGGGAAGGTGTAATGATTCTAGGAGCAGAGATGCATTCTCCCGCCCTGCTCGGGGGTGGTCCATTCCGCTTCTGCGCGTCTTCCCCGTCCTGCATCGAAGCGAACCCGGCCGACCGGCTGGTGCGCATGGGCGCCTGTCCGGACCGGCGCGTGGAGCAGACGGAAAGACCGGGAGGAGATTGTCCCGGACTCCTTCGTATCCCAGGAGGATACCCATGGCCAAGCGAACCGGCGTGTTGCTCCTTTTCGTGCTCGTCCTCTGCGCCTCTCCCGCCTATTCCGTGGATATGGCCGTCTACCGGGGCCTCACCGCTCCCGGGCTCTGGGAGGTGAACCGGGTCGACTACTGTCCGGTCCATCACAGCTACCGGGTGTGGGGAGGCAACACCTATGTCAGCGGCGACATCGGGGATCCCTCCTCTGCCGGCTATGTCCTGCTCGGACGGTCGCACAAGACCGATTCGTTCACCGGGAGCTACAGCTATTACCTCATCCAGACCGTGCAGGGCTATCTCGCCTACGTGGATGCGGTGCAGGGCTCCAACGGGAGCTATTACGGCATCTCCACCGCCATCAACTCCCGGTGCAAGGGGAACGTGAGCGCGGGCGTCGCTCCCGACGGCGCGTCCTGCATCGTGGGCGGGGCCAATGCCGGCAACACCCCGGGGTACATCCTCATCGACGCCTCGGCACAGGGCTTGACCGGGATCACGGTGTACACCGACGACGACCACAGCAACTACGGGGCGTCGGGCAGGGCGATCATCTCCCTGGGCGACTACGTGCTGGAGACCTCCTTCGACTATTCGAGCGACGTGAGCGCCTGGCATGCGGACACCACCTTGATCTTCAAGTACGACACCAATTACATCTACCTCTGCGGCGTCTACAACCACGAGGACGGGGCGCTGCAGGCCGCCCCCTCCAAGCGCTGCAAGATGAAGCGCAACATGTCCCAGGGAGAGACGATCACCGTGCTGGCGGGCGGCGGCCTGGTGGCGAGCTGGACCCTGCGCGCCACCGGAAAGACCGTGGCGGTCTCCGGCGGCACGGTCAGCAACGCCATCATCTACCAGGAATGCATCACCGGGCCGACGGACCCCGCCCAGGCCTACTACGTCTACAGTCCGGAAGGGCACCTCATCCGCAGCCATGATGTCTCCCTGGAGCTGTTCGACGACTCGGTCCAGTTCCGGGCCTTCAATCTGGATTCGTACTTCACGGCCTCCAACACCGCGACCGGCACCGCGCTCACCAGCGCGCCCTTCTATCCCATCATTTCCACGGTCACCACCCAGATCAACGCCGTGCTCGGCTCCCTGCCGACCCAGATCGCGGAGCCGGTGAGCGGGGTCAAGGCGATCGTGATCCCCCTCAACTGACCGCAGGGCCAGGGCGGCAACGCGGAATGCGGGGGAGCCGGAAGGCTCCCCCGTCGTTTGCCGGCCTGGCCGGCGTCCCCTTCCGGGGCTCGGCGTCGCGGGCCGTGGCGCGGCGTGGCGCGGCCCTACGTCGAGAAAACAATGGATTACCCCAGGAAAATGTAGGAAAATAGGCCCACGGCCCCAGGGGCTCTCAGGCGGGGGCGGACGCGTTCCTTGAACCTTCTCGGGAAGGCTCGTAAACTTCTTTTACTGCCAGGAGCGTACGCCGATCTTCCGCTGGCGGGCGCAGAATCGCCCCCGGCGATCTCAGTGAGGATTCCCCAGTTAGGATTTCGGAGTCGTCCCTCCCGCCGGTTGGCGGGGCGATTGCGGTGCGTTGCAACCCGGCGCCGCGCAGGGCGTGCGGCAGAGCGGGAGCGGGATATTTGCGTGGAACCATTCCGGAGGATTTCATGTTGAAACGAATTGGCGGCCTGCTGCTTCTCGTGTTCCTCTTCTCCTCTTCACCTGCCTATTCGGTGGACCTGGCCGCGTACATGGGCCTCACCGCGCCCGGGATCTGGGAGGCCAGCCTGGACGACAACTGGCCGGTGCACCACCGGTATCTGGTGTGGGGCGGCAGCTCCCCCGTCAGCGGCGACATCGGCGACCCCTCGTCGCAGGGCTATACCCTGCTCGGGAAGGCCTACAAGACCGAAACGTTCACCGGGAACTACAACTACTACCTCATCCAGGCCCCGGAGGGCTATATCGCCTACGTGGATGCGGTGCAGGGCTCCAACGGGAACTATTACGGCATCTACACCGCGATCAACACGCGGTGCCAGGGGAACGTGGGCGCGGGCGTCGCTGCCGACGGCAACTCCTGCATCGTGAACGGTGCGAATGCCGGCCGGTTCGGGGGCTACATCCTCATCAACGCCGCGGCCCAGGGACTGAGCTGGATCAAGGTGTACACCGACGACGGCAAGACCAATGTGAGCCCCGAGGGACGGGCGATCATTTCGCTGGGAGACTACGTGCTGCGGTCTTCGTTCTATTATGACGGGAACACGAGTTCCTGGGTGGCGGACGAGAGCGTCATCTTCAAGATCGACACCAATTACATCTATATGTGCGGCGTCTACGAGCATGAGGATGGCCAGCTCGCGACCTATCCATCCAAGCGCTTCAAGATAAAGCGCAATTTCTCGGAGGGGGATTCGGTCACCATCACGGACGGCGCCCTGATCTTCAACTGGACGCTGCGCGCCACGGGCAAGACCGTGGAAACCATAAGCGGTGACGTCGCCAACGCCATCATTCTCCAGGAGGTCGTCACCGGGAAGCTGGACCCGATGGTCGCCTACTATGTGTACAGTCCGGACGGGCACCTCATCCGCAGCCACGACATCTCGCTGATGCTGCCGGAGGACTCGACCAAGTTCCTCAGCTTCCCCATGGACTCGTACTTCGTGTTCACCACCACCACGACCGGCACCGCGCTTACCAGCGCGCCCTTCTACAGCGTCATCTCCTCGGTCACCACCCAGGTCAACGCCGCGCTCGGCTCCCTCTCGACCCAGACTCTGGAGGCGGGGAGCGGGACCAAGGTCATCATCGTGCCGCTCAATTGAGCGCAGCCCTGGCGGACAAAACAAAAAAGCGGGGGAGCCGGAAGGCTCCCCCGCTTGCTTTTGGTGGGACGACGGGCGCTAGGTGTTGATGACCAGCATCATGGCCCCGGTGGGGCCGGCCAGGGCGCAGGCCAGGAGCAGGAGCGCGCCGAACAGGGCGGGCTTGTGGCGCAGGGGGGTGTCGGAGCGGGCCACTCCCAGGAGCAGCACCGCGGCCAGGACCGCGCAGAGCGCTCCGCCGGCGGCCAGGCCCAGGGCGGTGCTCTGCATGGGCTGCGGGATGCGGCTCCAGGCCGGGAGGAGCAGGGCCGCGGCCGCGCCGAGCTGGAGCAGGACCGGCGCCGCGGTCCAGCGCGCGCAGTGGCGCACGGCAAAGGCGTAGTAGTCCCGGCCGAAGTCGTCCCGGTTGCGGCGCATGAGCAGGTAGGCCAGGCCCAGGCCTGCTCCGCCGGCCATGGCCCAGAGCAGGACGTGGGCCAGCATGGGCCAGTACAGGTGCTGGGGCGGATACAGGTACAGGCCCGCCACGGTGGAGGGCAGGTAGAACCGCCCGATGAAGGGCTGGATCAGGGTCAGCTTGGCGGCCAGGGCCGCGGCCAGGCCCGCGAACCCGCTGGCGGCCGCCACCAGCCCGATGCCCCGGTGCAGGGTCCGGCGCTCCCGCAGGGGCCGCCAGGTGGCGCGGTAGAGCACGGCGCAGAGTATGGCCAGGCCCAGGGTCGCCGCCAGGGGCAGGGCCAGGGCGGGCTTGTCCGTCCAGGGCTTCAGGAGCTCGGGCCGGGTGCGCTGGATGAGCCAGAGCATGGCCCCGCCCGAGGCCAGGGTGTAGCCGAGCAGCCACAGGCTCAGGCTGGATATCTGCTGGGCGAGCTTGCGCAGGAGGGTCTGCTTCCGGCGCTCGGCCAGGCCCTCGGCCAGGAAGGCCACGGCCAGCGCGCCCAGGCCGGAGAGCTCCAGGAGCAGTTGCAGGGACAGAGCCGCAAGCAGGCCCAGGGAGGAGAGATCGGGTTGCATGGGGTATCCTCTCTTGGATGCGTTCGCGGTCCGGCCCCGGGAGGGCGGCCGGCCGGGGCCGGCGTGCGCCATGCCGGCGTGGCCGTTGTGCCGCAATGCGCCGGGCTTGGCAAGACCGGCCCGGGACCGGGCGGGGCGCAGCCGGGTCCGGCCCGTCCTTGAATTTTGCTTCGTTGTCGCCTATCTGTATCCGAACCTCGGCAGGGTGGGGCGGGTCCGTCGGTCCGATCCGCCCCGGCCGGGACGGTCAGCGCAGGAGGGGACATGGGCGCATGGCGCACGGCCGTGGTGGCGATGGCGATGTGCGGCCTGCTGGCGGGCTGTGCGTCGCACCAGTCCGAGGGCAGCGTGGAATGGCGGCTGCGCAAGCTGGAGGAGCACGCCCTGGCCGCCCAGGAGCAGGCCCTGCAGCGCAGCGACCAGGAGCAGCAGGCCGTGGCCCGGATCGCCGCCCTGGAGGGCCGGGTGGACGGCCTGGCCAAGTCCCAGGCCGAGGTGCAGTCCATGCTCGCGGACCTGGCCCAGTCCCGCAGCGCGGCGTCGGCTCCGGCCGCCCCGCCGGCCTCCGGGCCGGCCGCGTCCGCCACGTCCGTCGCCCCGACTCCGGCCCCGGCCAAGCCGGCCCCCAAGCCCTCCCCCCAAACGGCCGCGCCCGCCAAGGCCGGCTCCGGCGCCCAGGCCGAATACGACAGCGCCCTGGCCATGCTGCGCGCGGGCAAGCCCGAGCAGGCGCGCCAGCGTTTCGAGGCCTTCCTGTCCTCCTGGCCCAAGAGCGACCT
>Ga0228535_1003677_pt1 | contig 10456 bp, 7 predicted proteins | sample SJ1metagenome_FD_168457 | JGI IMG/M metagenome (GOLD analysis project Ga0228535, IMG submission 168457) | Enriched culture of PCE-dechlorinating microbial communities from Ithaca, New York, USA - SJ1 | ecosystem: Engineered > Modeled > Simulated communities (microbial... > Unclassified | place... | reverse complement strand
ACAGAGGGACGGAGCTGGGACACGTTCCCTTTATTGCCAACGGTGTGCCTTGTGCCTGTGGCTCTATAGGATGCCTGGAAGCATATGCCTCCACGTCGGCACTGGTGCGCTTTTTTACAAATGAGTGTTTTGAGCAAGGCATCAAAGTAGAGGAGTCTAATATGAACGGGGAGTTTATCGTGGCTCGCTACCAGGCGGGAGATCCCCTGGCAGTGAAGTGGCTGGACAAGCATTGTGATTATCTTGGGCACGGAGTTGCGGGATTTATCAATACCTTCAGTCCTCAGCTTGTTGTAATTGGCGGAGGACTGCCTGAAGCAGGTAATTTTTACATCGAAAAAGTACGGGAGGCCGCCTTCAGGTACGCAATGAAAGATTGTGCTAAAAATACAGAAATTGTAGTGGCAAAACTGGGTAACAGCGCAGGAACAATAGGCGCAGCCTCACTTGCATTTTCGCTACTGAATTAAATCACTGACAAAATAAAAAAATATGAACCCTTTTTACTTTCTCGTTTTATTTTTATTGATTGCATTACCTTCATTTTCACAGGAATGCATCTCCAGAATAAAAAAAGAGACACTCATGCATGAGGTAAGAGCAACCCCTTCGCCAATGAATGGCGAACACATTCAGTTAAATCCACCACGATTTATGTGGCCAGACAAGTATCCGTATCTGGGTCCGGTGCTGGATGGAGTAGAAAGCAGCGATTTGAAGCCGGAAGTAACTTACAGAATCAGGATATCTAAAGATCAAGAGTTTAAATCCAACGTCATACAAGGAGAAAAAAAATGGGCTTTCTTTAATCCATTTCAGCAGTTTGAAGAAGGTAAATGGTACTGGCAGTACGCGTTTGTTTCTGCCGATGGTACTGAAGAGTGGTCGCAGGTGCTTGAATTTTATGTTGACAACAAAACGAAAACATTCAATCCCCCTTCATTTGAAAATATGCTCCAAAAACTGCCACCCAGCCACCCGCGAATTTTAATGAATAAGCAGGACTGGGAAAAAATCATCAAAAAAAACAAGAATAATCCCGAAACAGAAGCCTATTTTGACCTATCCGGAAGGTGTCTGAAACACCCTTTAAAGTCACTAGATGAGGAGATTGACACTGCGCAGTTGGCCAACTTAACCAATGCTGTTCAATATAAATCTGTGATCATCAGAGAAAGTCGAAAAATTGTCGACCGGGAGGAAAAAAATATTGAATCTTTAATTCGGGCTTACTTACTAACCAAAGAGGTCCAATATTACAAAGAAGGGATGAAGCGGTTGACGGAAGTCATATCCTGGAAACAAAGTCCCTACTTCGCGGGTGATTTTAACTTATCTACAATTTTATCATTATCCACCTCTGCTTACGATGCATTTTATGACATCCTTTCGCGGGACGAACAAACCATCCTTCTGCATGAAATCAGCACATTGGGCAATTTTTTTTATCATGAATATGTAAATAACCTCGAAAACAGAATTGCAGACAATCATGTTTGGCAGATGACCTTCAGGATCCTGACGATGGCTGCCTTTGCAACGGTGGGAGAGATACCCGAAGCCGCGCTTTGGGCTGATTATTGCTACAACTTATGGGTTTCCCGATTTCCGGGTCTAAACAACGATGGAGGATGGCATAATGGCGATTCCTATTTCCATGTCAATATTCGCACCCTTATCGAAGTGCCTGCCTTTTATTCAAGAATTACAGGTTTTGATTTTTTTGACGACCCGTGGTATCACAACAATGTGAATTATGTGATTTACAGTCAACCGCCCTTTTCCAAATCGGCTGGACAAGGAAATGCCCATGAGAATGTAAAAACACCCAGTGGAGCAAGGGTTGGATATGCCGACGCATTGGCAAGGGAATGCCAGAATCCCTGGGCAGCTGCCTACGTTGCTCAAATCAAAAAAAAGGAACCGGCCATCCTTACCAGTGCGTTCGAATCAAAACCGGCCGATCTTACCTGGTACAGGTGTACCACGTCAAAAAAATATCCTGCGAATAACAAGACTTTGGCAGATATACAGCTTACCAAAGTTTTTCCGGCAACAGGACTTGCACTCATGCATACTTCAATTTCAGATCCACAGTCAAATGCCATGCTCTCATTCCGCTCAAGTCCCTATGGAAGTACCTCCCATGCTCTGGCAAACCAGAACAGTTTCAACACATTTTACGCAGGAAAACCCATCTTCTACAGCAGCGGACACAGAACCGGATTTACAGACCCGCACAGTATGTATGCATATCGAAATACACGCGCTCACAATACAATTCTGATCGACGGAATGGGACAGAAAATCGGCACCGAAGGGTATGGGTGGTTGCCAAGATATTATGAAGGCAATTCAATTTCTTATGTGCTGGGAGATGCTTCCAATGCCTATGGAAAAATCTCTTCTCCGTTATGGATTAAAAGAGCAGCACTCTCTGATATTGAATTTACACCCGAGAAGGGATGGGATAAAAACAGACTTGAAATATTCAGACGTCACATTATCCAGTTGGGAAAATCGGGGATATATATCTTATATGATGAATTGGAAGCTGTTGAGCCGGTAAACTGGAGCTTTCTACTGCATACCACAGAAGAACCAATGGAAATTGATAATTCCAAAGATTATGTTACCGTAACGGGTAGCAACAAGTCAGGAGGAAAGTCGGTTGCCCACATTTTTTGCTCGGAAAAAGTAAAAACGTCAATGACTGCTCAGTTTTTTAGTGAACCGGAAAACTGGAAAAATGTGACCGACAAGTCAGGTAAGACTGTTATCTACCCCAACCACTGGCACTTTACAGCAGAAACTCCCAAAAATGAGAAAGCAAGATTTCTGACAGTCATTGACACGCATGGCAAAGAGAGAAACGATTACCACATAGAAATCGTGGGCGAAAGCCTGAAAGTTGCGGACTGGCTTATACGGTGCAACGTGACAAAAACGGGAGGAAGTTTTATTTCGGTTGAGCATAGTAAAACAAAGGAATCTCTGGTGTACGACGAACATAAAAACAACGGAGCCACCGTCATCACTGAAATCGTCAACGGGAAGAAAAATAAAACTAATTTATGCGATGTCATTCCCGATCTTGAAATTTAAAAAAGCAATTACAATATTAATTTGTTTTGATAAAAGAGGATAAATGTGTAAATTTGTGCTCGAGCACATGTAAACAAGAAAAATTGTTTAAAAACATCATTTTATCGAACGCCCAAAATATAAAATCACAAAATAAAGACAAAGAAAATGAAAACCAATTACGAACTACGCTATGCTGCACATCCGGAAGATGCGAAATCTTACGACACGCAACGTCTGCGCAGGGATTTTTTGATTGAAAAAGTATTCGCTGAAGACGAAGTGAACATGGTCTACTCCATGTACGACCGCATGATTGTGGGAGGAGCGATGCCGGTGAACGAATCTCTCAAGCTGGAAGCAATTGATCCGCTGAAACAACCTGTTTTCCTGCGTAACCGGGAATTGGGCATATACAACGTGGGCGGTAAAGGTAAAATAAAAGTGGGTGACACCGTCTTTGAACTGAACTACAAAGAGGCGCTCTACCTTGGATCAGGAGACAGGGAAGTCTACTTTGAAAGTGATGACGCTAACCGGCCCGCAAAGTTTTACTTCAACTCAGCCACCGCGCATCGTAATTATCCCGACAAAAAAGTGACCAAAGCCGATGCAGTGGTCGCAGAGATGGGTTCACTGGAGACTTCCAATCACAGAAACATCAACAAAATGATTGTGAACCAGGTGCTCCCCACCTGTCAGTTGCAAATGGGCATGACCGAACTGGCTCCGGGAAGTGTATGGAATACCATGCCGGCACATGTACATTCACGCAGGATGGAAGCCTACTTCTACTTCGAGGTACCCGAAGACCAGGCGGTTTGCCATTTCATGGGAGAGGTGGACGAAACACGTCACATCTGGATGAAAGGCGACCAGGCCGTACTCTCACCCGAGTGGTCCATACACTCCGCTGCTGCCACCAGCAACTATACATTTATCTGGGGCATGGCCGGCGAGAACCTCGACTACGGCGATCAGGATTTTTCAAAAATTGTGGAACTAAAATAAAAAAAATATCATATGGTTAATTTTTCATTGGAAGGAAAAATAGCGCTCGTCACAGGAGCATCCTACGGCATCGGGTTTGCCATGGCAACAGCTTACGCAGAGGCAGGAGCGACAATCGTGTTTAACGACATCAACCAGGCGTTGGTAGACAAGGGCCTTGCAGCCTATAAAGAAAAAGGGATCGAAGCCCACGGTTATGTCTGTGACGTGACCAATGAGGATGCGGTAAACAAATTCATTGCTCAAGTAACCGAAGAGGTAGGAGTAATCGATATTCTGGTAAACAATGCCGGTATCATCAAACGGATTCCCATGCATGAGATGTCGGCTGTAGAATTCCGCCAGGTGATCGACATCGACCTGAACGGACCATTTATCGTCTCAAAAGCGGTCATTCCCCACATGATCAAAAAGGGACATGGCAAAATCATCAACATCTGTTCCATGATGAGCGAACTGGGACGCGAAACCGTGTCGGCTTATGCTGCCGCGAAGGGCGGACTGAAGATGCTCACCAAAAATATCTGTTCCGAATACGGCGAACACAACATCCAGTGCAACGGATTGGGTCCGGGATATATCGCCACACCGCAAACAGCTCCGCTAAGAGAACTACAACCCGATGGCTCCCGCCACCCGTTTGATTCGTTTATCATTACCAAGACACCGGCTGCACGCTGGGGAACACCCGAAGACCTGATGGGCCCTGCCGTGTTCCTCGCTTCGGAAGCCTCCAACTTTGTCAACGGACACATATTGTATGTCGACGGAGGCATATTGGCTTATATCGGTAAACAACCCTGACCTGATGGGTTGTTTAGATCATACCTTCGTATCACTCAATCTATAAATCAGACTATATGCAAGTAAGATTGTTATTCTTCCTGCTAACCGCCCTCCTTTTCGGTTGTAGTACATCCAATAAAGGACTGACACTGCACATCAGCAATCCGGGAACTACCGACAGGGAAAATGAAATGGTGGAAGTGGCATGGCATGATGTCAAACAGCATCTTTCACTTACTGAGAATCAGGCCATTGTCGTGACCTCCAACGCTGGAGAACAAATTCCATACCAGCTGGTTACAAATGGTTCCGACAGTGTGGAGACATTGATATTTCCCGTCACGTTGGCTGCCGGAGCCGCTGAAACTTATCGGATTGCAACCGGAGTACCCGAGGCATTTCAACCGCTGGTCTATGGTAGAATGGTGCCCGAAAGAAAAGATGACTTTACGTGGGAAAACAACCGCACAGCCTTTCGTGTATATGGTCCGGCATTGAAAGCCACTGGCGAAATCAGCAACGGAATGGACTTTTGGGCCAAGAAAACAGACTCGCTCATCATCGACAAATGGTATAAAAACGACTTGTCTGGCGTTGCCTCATATCACAAGGATCACGGCGAAGGGCTTGATTTTTATAAGGTAGGGAGAACGCTCGGACTTGGCATGACGGCACCGGTCAATAATGATACGCTTTGCCTGGGTCACAACTTTGTGACCGCCGAGATCCTGGATAACGGCCCACTTCGGATCACCTTCAAACTCTCCTATGAGCCTTACATGGCAGGTGGACAACAGATTACGGAGACAAGAGTTATCTCGCTCGATGCATATAGCCTCTTTAATAAAGTGACCAATATATTCGAGACGGATACCACCACGTTGACAGTTGCCACAGGCATCGTGATGCCCGAAGAGGATCCGGAAGCAAACGCTGCCAGCACGACCTTTGGCGATAACACCGGCATCATTGCCTATGAAACACCGACCGATAAAGTGAACGGCACCATTTACAACGCAGCAATTCATCCGGATGGATTCGGAATTATCAAGATTTCAAATGGCCATTATCTGGGACTGAACAGCTATCAACCGGGGAATAAATACAGTTACTATGCCGGAGGTGGCTGGAGTAAAGCCGGATTCAACAGTTTCGATGAATGGACATCATTTGTCAAGGAAGCAAAAGCGAATTTTGAACTTCCATTAATCGTTGAGATTCAGAGATAAAATAAGCAGTACAGAGAGATGCTTTGAGTGTCTTTCTGTTGGGTATATACTTCATCAAAAAAACATATATGCAGAAAGTAGTCACTTTTGGCGAGATCATGTTGCGTCTGGCCACACCCGGATATAAAAGATTTATTCAGTCCGACAACCTCAATGCCACTTTTGGCGGAGGTGAGGCAAATGTGGCCGTATCACTCGCCAACTACGGTATACCGGTCGATTTTGTTACCCGGCTACCCAAAAATGAGATCGCCGATTGGTGTATCTCCGACCTGCGCAAATACAACGTGGGCACAAACCAGATTCTCCGCGGCGGGGAACGCGTGGGTATCTACTTCCTCGAAACAGGTGCTGTGGCCCGTCCCTCAAAGGTGGTGTACGACCGGGCCAACTCCTCCATTGCAGAGGTGGGAAAAGGGGTGTTCAACTGGCGGGAGATCCTGAAAGATGCCACCTGGTTTCACTGGACCGGTATCACTCCCGCCCTCTCACAGGGTGCTGCAGATGCCTGCCTCGAGGCGATTCAGACAGCCAATGAGATGGGAGTGACGGTATCGTGTGACCTCAACTACCGGAAGAACCTCTGGAAATACGGCAAAAAGGCATCGGAAATTATGCCCGCACTGGTAGAGGGATGCGATGTGATCTTGGGCAATGAGGAGGATGCAGAGAAGGTGTTCGGCATCAAGCCGGAAGGATTTCAGGTGGAACACACCGGTGGCGAGGTGGATGCAGCCGAGTTTGAGTCGGTCTGTACACAACTGATGCAACGGTTCCCCCGGGCAAAGAAGGTGATCATCACCCTGCGTGGATCCATCAATGCCAACCACAATACCTGGGGAGGATGCCTGTATTCCGACAAACTCTATCAATCGAAAAGATACGACATCACCCACATCGTGGACAGGGTGGGCGGTGGCGACTCCTTCATGGGGGGACTGATCTATGGACTGCTCTCCTATTCCGGCGACGACCAGAAAGCACTGGACTTTGCAGTAGCTGCATCCTGCCTCAAACACACCATTTATGGCGACTTCAACCTGGTCAACGTACCGGAAGTGGAAACACTGATGAAGGGCGACGGTTCAGGCAGGGTGGTAAGATGAGACTAACGTGCTAATATGCCAATGTGCTGATGTGCCAATGAGAAAATTCAATAATGCCGAGAATACGAATCATTTAAAAACTAAACGCTGACAGTTGACAGCTGACCTTTAAAAATTATGTCAAAATTTTCCAGACTACACGTATACCAGGCAATGGAAGATACGGGCATCGTGCCAGTGTTTTACCATGCCGATGCCGAGGTGGCAAAAAAAGTGGTGAAAGCATGTTACGAAGGCGGCATCCGTGCTTTCGAATTCACCAACCGGGGCGACTTTGCCCATGAAGTATTCGCCGAGCTGGTGAAGTGGGCCGACAAGGAGTGTCCTGAAATGATCCTGGGCATCGGCTCCATTGTGGACGCCCCCACTGCTGCACTCTACATCCAACTGGGAGCCAACTTCGTGGTGGGGCCGCTGCTGAATCCCGACATCTTCAAGGTATGCAACCGCCGACAGATCGCCTATTCACCGGGCTGCGCCACCACCAGCGAGATAGGACTCGCCCAGGAACTGGGTGCCGAGATTGTAAAAGTTTTCCCGGGTGGTAACGTGGGAGGTCCCTCCTTCGTGAAAAATATAAAAGGCCCCATGCCCTGGTCCAAGATCATGGTAACCGGCGGTGTGGAACCCACTGAGGAGAATCTCTCAGCTTGGTTTAAAGCTGGCGTTACGGCCGTGGGTATGGGATCGAACCTTTTCCCCAAAGAGGTGTTGAAAAACGGAGAGTGGGAGAAGATCACTGAACTATGCCGCAGCAGTCTGTCGATCGTGAAAAATGTACAACATAAATAAACCAAATATCAGAAAAAAATCATGAGTAATCTACAACAAGGGAATGCCAAAATGACCAACCAGCGATGGACAATCGTGGTCATGTTGTTTATGGCGACCACCGTCAACTACCTCGACAGGCAGGTATTGTCACTTACCTGGGCCGACTTCATCGCTCCGGAGTTTCACTGGACAAACAGTGATTATGGAACCATTACCGGGCTCTTCTCCATTTTCTATGCCGTTTCCATGCTCTTCGCGGGCAAGTTCATCGATTGGATGGATACCAAAAAAGGATTCCTCTGGGCCATCGGCGTCTGGTCTTTTGGTGCCGTCTTGCATGCTTTCTGTGGATTGTTGACTGCAGGAATCACCGCGGGTGAGTGGACCCTGAGTTTCTCGGGAGCACGCGAAGCCATCGGCACAGTCGGTGATGTATCACTGGTGGTATCGGTGAGCGTTACCCTTTTCGTCTTTGCGCGACTGGTGCTGGCCATCGGTGAAGCGGGCAACTTCCCGGCAGCCATCAAGGCTACGGCCGAATATTTCCCCAAGAAAGACCGGGCTTATGCCACCAGCATCTTCAACTCGGGTGCACAAATTGGAGCCCTGTTAGCACCGCTCACCATCCCCTTTATTGCCAAGGCATGGGGCTGGGAAATGGCTTTTATCGTAATTGGTGCGCTCGGATTTATCTGGATGGGATTCTGGGTATTCATTTATGAAAAACCGGAGAAAAACAAAAGAGTCAATGCCCTCGAGCTGGCCTATATCAACCAGGATGATGCTACCGACGTGACAGAAGGAAGAGTAAAGGCCGATGAGAATGCCGGGAAAAAGGTCTCCTTCAAGAAAGCATTCAAATACAAACAGACCTGGTCGTTCGCAGTGGGAAAATTCCTGACCGACGGTGTATGGTGGTTCCTGCTCTTCTGGATACCCGCTTACCTTAGCTCGGTCTACGGACTTGACTCCACAGAGAGTGCCCCCCACGTTTTCGTGGTATATGCCATTTCCATGATTTCAGTTTTTGCAGCCGGTTACTTCCCTGCCTACTTTATGAACAGGAAAAAGCTGGACCCTTACCAGGGACGCATGCGTGCCATGTTACTGTTTGCTTTCTTCCCACTGCTTATTCTGCTTGCACAGCCACTGGGAGGCATCTCGGTATGGCTGCCGGTAATCATTATCGGTATCGCAGCAGCAGCACATCAGTCCTGGTCGGCCAACATCTTCACCACCGTGAGTGACATGTTTCCGAAGCATGCCGTAGGTACCATCACTGGCATTGGCGGTATGGCCGGCGGTGTGGGCTCCTTCTTCATCAACAAGAGCTCCGGTGTGCTGTTCGACCATGCAGCCAACACCAATATGAGCTTCCTTGGATACAAAGGGATTGAATCCGGTTACTTCATCATCTTCATCTTCTGTGCCATCGCTTATTTGTTGGGATGGACCATCATGAAGTCTCTTGTACCGAAATATCAGCTGATTACCGATATGTAATATTTATCAGATAAAAATACACTTAAATTGAAAGGGTGGTAGAATCGTAATCGGGTTTTACCACCTTTTTTTACTATTTAAAAATTACCTGTGTTAGAACATTGTGAGATAACCCATATAAATTACAAAAATATTACATTTTACGAAAAAAAATATAACTTTGTTTGTTTCACTTATTTGAGATAAGTATGGCTGTAATCCATCTCTAAAAGGGTTTTCTTTGTCTTATTGTTTAAGTTGTACAACATGAATATAGATACCGGTTATATTATCCGAGAAATCACGCCGCTTTCTGACAAGGATTGTTTTTACATCGTTGACAGAAGAAAAAAAGAGTTTACTTATCCTTTACACTCTCACGCAGAATTCGAACTGAATTATATTGAAAATGCGGCAGGGGTGAGACGTATTGTGGGGGATTCAGTTGAGATAATTGGGAACTATGACCTTACGTTAATCACAGGGGAACAGCTGGAGCATGTTTGGGAACATTATCAATGTAAATCCGATAACATCAGGGAAATTACCATTCAATTCTCATCAGATCTATTCTTCGGAAATCTTATCCATAAGAATCAGTTCGATTCAATCCGGAAAATGCTTGAAAAAGCAAAAAATGGGCTTAGTTTTCCGATGGAATCGATCATGAAAGTATACAATATACTGGATACTTTATCTTCTGAAAAAGAGGGTTTCGTAGCCGTGATCCGGTTTCTTTCCATTTTGTACGAATTATCATTAGCAGACAACTACAGAACTTTATCAAGTTCGTCGTTCGCTCACACGGAAGACAGCACCGACAGCCGTCGCGTAGTAAAGATATATGAATATATCAACGCTCACTACGAGCATCCAATCTCATTGGAAGAGCTTGCAGAACTGGTTGGCATGACACCGGTCGCTTTAAGTCGCTTTTTTAAATTGCGAACCGGAAAGACTGTTACTGATTACATCATCAATATC
>Ga0228535_1003676_pt1 | contig 10457 bp, 11 predicted proteins | sample SJ1metagenome_FD_168457 | JGI IMG/M metagenome (GOLD analysis project Ga0228535, IMG submission 168457) | Enriched culture of PCE-dechlorinating microbial communities from Ithaca, New York, USA - SJ1 | ecosystem: Engineered > Modeled > Simulated communities (microbial... > Unclassified | place... | reverse complement strand
ATTTCCCTGGCGGTGCGGACGCGGATGAACCTCTCCACGCGCGGGGCGGAAAGAGGCGTCGGTCCGCTCACGAGCGTCACGTGCGCGCCGCGCTGATGCGCAGCCCGGGCCAGCGCATAGCCCATTTTTCCCGATGACTGGTTGGTGATGTACCGGACGGGATCCAGCGGCTCCTGTGTCGGCCCGGCGGTGATCAAAACCTTTTCGCCAGCGAAATCCCGCGGCGAAAAAAGACCTTCGATCGCATCCAGAATGTCCGGAATATCGGGCAGGCGTCCGGCACCCGTTGTTTTGCATGCCAGTTCGCCGACGCCGCTGTCCAGCACGGTATAACCGAATCGCACAAGCTTTCCGATATTTTCCTGCACCGCGGGATTGGCAAGCATCTTGTCGTTCATCGCCGGACAGACCAGCGCCGGTTTGTTTTGCGCCATCAGCGTCGTGGTCAGAAGATCGTCGGCGATGCCGGAGGCGATTTTGCCGATGACGTTTCCCGTCGCCGGCGCGACCACAAAAGCGTCGGCCCAGTCGGCCAGCGCGATATGGGCCATGTCATAGCGCTCCGTCGGCGCAAACAGGTCCACGTACACCGGGCCCTGGGAAAGCGTCTGCAACGTCAGCGGCGTGATGAACTCTCCGGCGCTTTTCGTCATGATGACCCGGACCTGCGCGCCTGCCTTGACGAGCGCGCGGGTCAGTTCCGCCGCCTTATAAGCGGCAATACCGCCGGTGATTCCCAGTACAATTTTCTTGTTTTCCAGCATGGGCGTTTTAGTCTCGTGCCTGTTTTTTAGGCGAAATATAACAGCGTTTCCCATCAAGATCAAGGCATAAACACTTTGATTCAAAGGCGCCGGGGGATATTTTGCTTGCAAACCCGGGTAAAAATCATTATGAGTGCGCCGGTACATTTCAGATCATTTTTTTTCAGGAGCACAAGCATGAGAAGAATAGGCGCTTACGTGGCGATTGTCGTTGTTGTCCTCATGGCCGGGGCGGCCGTCTGGCTTTACTTTGCCGGTTATCTGGACCGGGGCAAGCCCGGCATCACGCTCAAAGAAGAGATTTCGGCCATCGGCAGAAAAAAAGACATCGGGCTTTCCCTTTCCGATGCCGCAAGCGGTCTGGCCCGGATCAAAGTGGAAATCGTTCAGGACAATCAGGCGCGCCTGATTGCCGCCGAATCCTTTCCCCGGGGCGTCCGGCAGAAAGACCTGCGGGTGAGCATCGACACCGATGCCCTCAAGCTGAAAAACGGCCCGGCCATCCTCTCCATCACCGCTTACGACCATTCGCTGTTTAAAAACGAAGCCGTCTGGTCCCAGCAGATCAAGATCGACACGCTGCCGCCGCAAATCGCCGTTCTCAATCCGGTGAATTACCTCAACCAGGGCGGAACCGGCTTCATCGCGTACCGGATTTCCAAACCGGCCTCTCTCACCGGCGTGTACGTGGATCAGCGCTTTTTCAAGGGCCACACCCTGATGCTCGGCGGCCGGCCGACGACGGTCGCCTACTTCGCCGTGCCTTGCGACGCCGCCGGCAGCAAAACGCGGATTGCCGTTTTTGCCCGCGACGCGGCGGGCAATGAGGCGCAGACGAGCCTGCCCTTCACGATCAAACCGAAAAAATTCCGTTCCGACAAGGTAGACTTGAGTCATTCCTTCCTGCAGAAAATCGTTCCGGATTTTCAAGCGTCAACGCCGCAGCTTTCGGGCAAGACGCCCGTTGAAGTTTTCGCCTATGTCAACTCCACGCTGCGCGACGAGAACACGCGCACCATTCAGTCCGTCTGCGCCAGGACCGCGCCGTCCCGTCTCTGGGACGGCGCGTTTCACCGCATGCGCAACGCCAAGCCCATGGCGCTCTTCGGAGACCAGCGGACCTACATGGTGGACGGCAAGCCCTTCGGCAACTCGGTTCATCTCGGCATTGACCTCGCCTCGGTGGCGCATGCGCCCATCGAAGCAGCCAACGCCGGCGTCGTGGTTTTTGCCGGCCCGCTGGGCATCTACGGCAATGCCGTCATCATCGACCACGGTCTGGGACTGTTCAGTCTCTACGGGCATTTGTCCGCCATCGAAACGACCGTCGGAAAGTCCGTCAGGAAAGAGGAAAAACTCGGTCTTTCGGGCCTCACCGGCCTGGCCGGCGGCGACCATCTGCATTTCAGCATTCTCGTCGGGGGGGCATTTGTGAATCCCCAGGAATGGTGGGATCCGCACTGGATCGAAGACAATGTCATGAAAAAGATGCAAATTTAAAATTTTATCCCCCTGCGGCATCGGCCGCAGGGGGATCACCTTCTCTTGCCTGTCCGCCATCCGCCGCGATCAGCTTTTATCGATGTCCCGGTCCGAGGTGTGAACCACGTACTTCATGCTTTGAAAATGACGGCTTAACTGATTGGCCATGACCACGGAGCGGTGCTTTCCGCCCGTACACCCGATAGCGATGTTGAGGCGGGCTTTCCCTTCCTTTTCATAAAGCGGAATGGCAAAATTCAGCATGTCGATCGCCTTGGCCATGAACGTCCGGCATTCTTCATTGTCCAGGACGAACTTCTCCACGGCGCCGTGGTGTCCGTTGAAACTTTTCAGGTCGTCGACATAGTAGGGATTGGGCAGGAACCGGACGTCAACCACGAGGTCCGCGTCCGACGGCAGTCCGTAGCGGTACCCGAAAGACATGACGCCGATGATCATTTTTTTCTGTCCGGACACCGGTAAAAACTGCCGCTGTACGATGTCTTTGAGCTGATGAACGTTGGTGGTCGTCGTATCGATGATCTTGTCCGCCATCTGCCGAAGCGGCGCCATCTTCTCCACCTCCGTCTGAATGCCTTCCAGAATGGAGCCCCGCGGAGCCAGAGGATGGATGCGCCGGGTTTCACTGAAACGGCGCAGCAGCGACTCTTCGCCGGCTTCGAGAAAGAGAATCTCTATCGCATAGCCTTTTTGCTTCAGGCGGTCGAAGATCTTCTCGTATTTTTCAAGAAATCTTCTTTCCCGCAGGTCCATGACCATGCCCACCCGCTTGATTTCGGGCGAGGACTGGAGCGTGATGGTAAGAAATCGGGACAGCATAACAACCGGAAGATTGTCGACACAGAAAAAACCGATGTCTTCAAGCGCCCGCAGCGCGGTGCTCTTTCCGGAACCGGATAAACCCGTGATGATCACGACGTGAATGTTCTTCATTTACCCGACCTCTCTTATTTTTTTTATGGCTTCGGATAACAGATTTTCGTGCAAATAGCCAGATGCGGAAACGGCGATTTGGATCCGGGGCAGTCCGACTCCCAGGAGAGTGGCTTCGCCGGCCCGGATCTTCCCCGATTTCCGACCGGATCGGACGACCTCGACGAGCGCCGCAAGGCGCGCCTTTTTCCTGATCCGGGACGCCTCCAGAATCTGGTCGACCTCGACAAGCCCCGCCTCCGACGTATGCAGATATTTCCTGATTTTGGCATGTCCGGAAAGCATCAGGCGTCCCGCGGCATCTTGCCGGATGACGGCCAGATCGTCCGCGATCCAGAAGCCCTCCCGCGAAACCAGGCCAAGCGCAGCGGTGGTCTTGCCGACGCCGCTGGGACCGGTAATCAGGATGCCCCCGCCTTGGGTCGCGATCGCGACGCCGTGCCGCTCAACGGTTTTCCGGATCTTTTCGCGGATGGCCGCCTTGATGCGGCTTTCCAGGAAATTTTCATGGTAAGAGGATACGGCCGCCGGCAGCTGCAGGCGCCGCAGCGGCACGGCAAGCGGCTCCGGCAGAACCTCACTGCGGGCAAAAACCAGCAGCGCCGTTTTGCAGGCGCTGTGGCGCCGGAAAAACGCGCTAATCAAGGGTCTGGACAACCGCAACAGCCGATCCCTGGCTTCTGCGGAAAGGATCACCACAGCGCCTTCGCCGCGCGGCGTTCGGGCGATGCTGCGCCAGATCTGAACGCCGGCCCCGACGGACGAGGAAGACCAGCGGCCTTCAGCGAAGATATGATGAAAGCCCAGGGCGGGCAGGCAGTCCCGGAGCATCCCGGTAAGCGTGATCGGTTTTTTTTTCGGGATTTTCCTACACGGTGCAGGACTCATCCTGCTCAACGATGGCTTTGTACAGCTCGGTTTTGCTTTTCGCATCGAGAAGCTTCTTGCGGAAGTTGGGTGTTTTCAGCATTTTGGAAATTTTGGCGAGCGCCTTCAAATGCTGTCCGGTGGAGTTTTCCGGCGCCAGCAGGAGAAAGAACAGGTGCACCGGCTTGCCGTCAATCGCGTCAAAGGCAATACCCGTCCTGCTGCGCCCGAACGCAACGACCAGATCCTGGAGATCGGAAACTTTTCCGTGGGGAATCGCCACGCCGTCACCGATGCCCGTCGATCCCAGCTTTTCCCTCTGCTGCAACACGTCGATGGCCCTGGCCCTGTCGATTCTGAGGCCGCTGGCGATCAGAACGTTGATCAGTTCCGCCAGCACATCCGCTTTTGTGTTTGCCGTGAGATTTTCACTGAGGAATTCGCTTTTAAACATTTGATCCAGTCGCATGCTCCACACCTGATCCTGAAATCTTGAATGCCGCCCCTTTTCCCCCCGCCGCTGTCAACGGGGGAAAGGGATTGCGGCGATGTTCTTGTTCAATACGTTTCGGCTAGCTGTTCGTTTCGATATGCGCGAAGTTGCCGTCGTCAAGACGGTATACCAGGCTTACCTTTTCCGACGCCGTGTCGCGGTAAATCAAAAAACGGGTTTTGTTGCCTTCCAGTTCCAGGACAGCTTCCTCAAGCGACATGGGTTTCAGAACGACTTTTCGGGTTTCCACGACTTTGGCCGGCGCCTCTTCCTCTTCTTCCAGGCCTTCGGCCGGCTTTACGCCCGGGTGACGGATGCTCTTGGGTTTATGCTGTCTGTTTTTTTCTTTCTGCTTCTTGAGCTGCTTTTCAATCTTATCGATACAGCTGTCCACGGCCAGATGCATGTCCTTGGCTTCTTCCTTGGCATTGACCGTCCAACCGTTGGCGCTTAAGTTGATTTCAACCACATTACGAAACTTTTCGGTTGAAAGAATAATATGGGCTTCGGCAGGCACGTCGAGATATTTATTGAGTCGGACCATCTTTTCCTCAACATAGGTTTTTTGCCAGTTTTCACCTTCACTCGTTCTGAATGTCACCGAAATGTTCATTATCTTTCCTCCCAATAAAGTTCGGCAGCCCTGGCCTCAGGAAAAAAGCCTTTGCCGCCGGCAAGAAAGGTTAGTGGTATAGTGGCGACCATACCAAAAGTCAACCGGAATTTTATCTTCCGGTGTCTATTGTATTGCTCTTTTGAGGGTTTGTCTTTAAAAATATTTTTTTCGTTTGGACGAGGGCAATATTCCGACCATTTCCCGATACTTGGCAACAGTCCGCCGGGCGATGTCGATGCCTTTGGCCTTGAGTAAATCGACGATTTCGCTGTCACTGTAGGGTTTCTTCGGATCTTCCCTGCCGACCAGGTGCTTGATTTCCTCTTTGACGCTTTTGGACGCTATATTTTCACCGGTCGTTTTGGAAATCGAACTTCCGAAGAAATATTTCATTTCAAAAATGCCGCGGTGCGAATGCATGTACTTGTTCGTCACCACGCGGCTGATGGTGGATTCGTGCATTTCCACGTCGTCGGCGATATTCCTCAGGACCAGCGGCTTGAGATAGTCGATGCCCTTGTCAAAAAACTCCCGCTGGTGCTTGACGATACTCTCCGCCACCCGGTAAATGGTCTTCTGGCGCTGCTGAATGCTCTTGATGAGCCAGGTGGCCGACTGCACCTTGTCGCGGATGTATTTCTTTCCGTTTTCCTCTTCGTTATGGTTGCGGCCCCCCAGGCCGCCCATGATTTCCCGGTAGAAATTGCTGATCCGCAGGCGCGGCAGCCCGTCGTCGTTGAGGACGATCTTATAATCGTCCCCCGCTTTGACGACATAGACATCCGGAATAATTGACTGAGCCTTGTCTTCCGAGTACACCGCCCCCGGCCTGGGATCCATTTTACTGATGAGCAAAACAGCGACTTCCACCTCCCGGAGCGGCACTTTCAGCTTCCGGGCAATGTGAACGTAATTCTTCAGCTCCAGATCCTTGAGATGGTCGCGGATGATGACCTCCAGAAGCGGCTGTTCCTTGGCAAACAGCCGAGCCTGAATGAGCAGGCATTCCTGAAGATTGCGCGCCGCGATGCCGGGCGGATCCAACTCCTGGACTTTTTTCAGAACGCTTTCAACAAAGTTTTCGCCGACGTTTTCCAGCAGGGCGATTTCCGCCGTCGTCGCGCACAGATAACCGTTCTGATCCAGGTTGCCGACGATCTGCCCCCCGACGCGGACTTCCTCCTCGGTGAGGGGCGAGAGCTTCATCTGCCACATCAGGTGTTCGGTCAGCGACGGGCTCTGCGTCAGCATGTTTTCCAGCGTCGGAGCCTCCGCGTCCTGCCGGTCATAGGAGACGCCGACCGGTCCGTAGTCTTCCAGATAGTTGTTCCAGTCGAATTCCTCGCGGCCGTCGCCTTCGCCGGTCAGTTCAGCCGTGCGTTCGAGGGCCTTCGTATCCTCCTTTTCGACGGAGTGGACATCTTCCTCGACATCGTCATGTACCTCTTCGGCTCCGGCTTCGTCTGCCGCCACTTCTTCCAGAAGCGGATTTTCCTCCATCTCCTGATTGATCGTTTCCACGAGTTCCTGGCGCGATAAAATCAGAAGCTTGATCGCCTGCTGCAGCTGCGGCGTCATGATCAGCTGTTGGGAGAGTTTCAGATTTTGTTTTAATTCAAAAGCCATGATTTACGTGTCGCTCATCCATCGGGTTCTATAAACAAAAATCTTCGCCGAAATAAATCTTCCTGGCCAGCTCGCTTTGCGCAATCACTTCCGGCTCACCATGGACCAGAACGGCCCCTTCGTTGACGATGTAAGCCCGGTCGCAGCAGCAAAGGGTTTCACGGACATTGTGATCGGAAATAATGATGCCGATCCCCTTGGTTTTCAGTTTCTCAATGATCTTCTGGATATCGGCCACAGCCAGCGGATCGATGCCCGCGAAAGGTTCGTCCAGCAGAATATACTTCGGCGAGGTGACCAGCGCCCGGGTGATTTCCACCCGCCTTCTTTCGCCGCCGGACAGGGAATAGGCGTGGTTTTTGGCAAGCGCCGTCAAGTCCAGCTCCCCCAGCAGCTCAGCAAGCCGCTCTCGTCTTTCGGCGTCGCTTATATCAAGCGTTTCCAAAATCGCCAATATATTTTCCTCGACTGTCAGCTTGCGGAAAATAGACGGCTCCTGTGGCAGGTAATTCAGTCCTTTTCGTGCGCGCTTGTACATGGGGTCGCGGCTGATATCCTCCCCGTCCAGAAAGATCTCCCCCCCGTCGGGCTTGATGAGGCCGACAATCATGTAGAAGGTGGTGGTCTTTCCGGCGCCGTTGGGCCCCAAAAGCCCCACCACTTCGCCCGGCGCAATGTCCAGGTCGATTTGGTTCACCACCTTTCGCTTGTTGTAGATCTTGACCAGTTCCTTTGCCGATAAACGCCCCATGTCCCGTCCGCAACCGAATAAACGTCAGTCTTTCTTTTCCTGCGGGTGAATGATCGCTGTCACCCGCTCCTTGCCGCCCGTGTCGCACTGCTCGACCCGGCCCCGGTTTTCGTCGATAAAAATGACGACCCGGCACCCCTTGATCAGATTCTTGCCCTGCTTCAAGACCGGATTTCCGGTCATGACGATTTTCGCGCCATCCGCGTAATACACCGCTTCATCGCCGGTCGCTGAAAGATCGTTTTGCGTGATGACGACGTTGCCCTTCAGTTCAATTTTTTCCAGATCGCCGGACATCGCCATGTCGGCCTTGCCGATTTTTTCCTTCGGCTGCCCCGACGGTTTGTAGGTGATGGTCAGCCGGTCCGTTTTCAGTTTGATGTCGCCCCGCGTCGCCACGGCATTGCCGGAAAAAACGATCAGGCGTTTCTCCGAAAGCGCTTCCATCCGGTCGGCGACAATTTCAATCGGTCCGGTCTTGCGCAGAAGCTCCGTTTTGTCGGGCGCTGCCTGAGCCCAGGCGCAGGGGACGGCCGCAAGGACAATCCACAACGCAAACCCGTATATTTGTTTTTGTATCGGTCGCATATCCTGTTCCGATCAGTTGATTTTTGCCCTGACGCCGGAAGAAAGCGTCAGTTCACCCCGCGTCAGGTTGATGGAAAGGCCCGCCCCCTGGATTCGGAATCTGGGGCTTTCCATGACCACCGGGGCGTCGGTGTGGATTTTTTTCCCGGCATCGCTGTAGCGCAGGTAATCGGTGGTGAAGCGCTCTCCCGTATCGGATGTAATCACCACGTGGCCCTTGATCGTGACATCCTTCTTGTCTGTGAGCATCTCTCCCTGATCGCCCGTCATGGTGAATGTCTTGCCTTCCTTTGTCGTCAATTTGATCTGCACCTGCTCAAAAAGAGCAAGGTTCTGTTTTTTCTGATACTGGGCGCTTTTGGCCTTCACTTCCCAACGGATGTCGTCCCGGCCGACTTCCGTGTAGACAAAGTCCGCGATACGGATATCCGCTTCGTCGGGCAGAATTTTTATGATGTCGGCTTTCCGTTCGCCCGCCAGCCGCCAAACAACAAACACAAGCGCAGCGACCAGCGTGAGTCCTATGAGCAATGCCGCGATTATTTTTATCTTCTTTCCCGGTTTCATGCGTCCTCAGAGGCCTTCGCCGCCGCGCGTCGTCCGGCGGTAATTTCTTTATATCACCGAGCGCCGCCTTTTGCAAAGCGATTCGGGTTCGTGGCGCCGCCGGGGGAAGAAAGCCTGCACCAGTGCGGACGGAGGAATGCTTTTTAGTTTATCCGGACAGGCGCAGGCCGATCACGCCGGCAACGATAAGCAAAAAAGACAGGACGCGCATCATCGCCACAGAATCATGAAACACCAGGATGCCGATCAGGAAAGTTCCCGCCGCTCCGATGCCGGTCCAGACCGCATAAGCCGTGCCGATGGGAATGACCTTCTGCGCCAGCCACAGGAAAAAACCGCTCAGTGTCATGCAGACGGCCGCGAGCAGAATAAAAAGAACGCGGTGCGACGTGGTCTGCGACAGCTTGAATCCCAGCGGCCAGCCGATTTCCAGCACAGCGGCAATGAGCAGATACAACCACCCGCGCGTCATCTTTTTCTCCTTCCGCCGGCCGACTTGGGGAATCTCTCAGAAATCATAGCGCGCGCTCACCTGCGCCCAGTGCCCCTGGGCCATCAACAGCATTTCACAGACTTCCCGCACGGCGCCCTTTCCGCCCGGCTGGACCGTGACAAAGTCGACGGACCGCTTGACCACATCAAGCGCGTCGGCCACAGCCGCGGAAAACCCGACCATTTTCAGGACGGGGATATCGACGATGTCGTCACCCATGTAAGCGATCTCCTCCGGCGCCAGGCGGTTTTTTTCCAGAATCGTCGCCAAAACCTCTTTCTTGTTGAGCGCCCCCTGGTACACTTCCGAAATCCGCAAATCGCGGGCGCGGTGCTCGACTACGGCCGAGGTCCGGCCGGTGAGAATGGCGACCTGGATGCCGTGCCGCTGAATCATGACCAGGCCGTGCCCGTCGCGGACGTTGAATTTTTTCATTTCCCGGCCGTCGCTGTCCATGAGGATCCCGCCGTCCGTCATTACACCGTCCACGTCCAGAATCAACATCTTGATCTTGGCAAGTTTTTCCGAAATTTTCTTCTCCAGCATGAATATCCTCCCAACGGCGGTCTAGCGGCCTTTTTTCACCAGCCTGTCGATTTCTTTGAGCGTCGTCAGCAGCGCCTCGAGCGAATGCAGGTAAAGAGAATTCGCTCCATCGCAGAGCGCCTGCTCCGGATCCGGATGGACTTCCATGAAGACGCCGTCAACGCCCGCGGCCACAGCCGCCCGCGCCAGATACGGCACCATGTCGCGCTGGCCCCCCGAGGCCGTGCCCATTCCGCCCGGGAGCTGCACCGAGTGCGTGGCGTCGAAGATCACCGGAAAACCCATCTGCCGCATGATGGGCAGAGAGCGGACATCGAAAACGAGGTTGTTGTATCCGAAAGACGCTCCGCGCTCCGTGATCAAAATGTTGCGGTTGCCGACGGCCTTGATTTTTTCGATGATGTTGGCGACGTCCCAGGGCGCCAGAAACTGGCCCTTCTTCACGTTCACGACCGGCGCCCTTTTCGCGATTTCGACGACAAAATCCGTCTGGCGGCACAAAAAGGCCGGCACCTGCAAAACGTCTAGAACCGCGCTCGCCGCGTCGATTTCCTCGAAGCGGTGCACGTCGGACAGCACCGGCACGCCGGCTTTTTCCTTGACGCTTTTGAGAATCTGCAGCCCCGCCGTGAGCCCCGGTCCCCGGTAGGACCGAATCGACGTCCGGTTGGCCTTGTCGTAGGACGCCTTAAAGATGAAGGGAATCTCCA
>Ga0228535_1003674_pt1 | contig 10461 bp, 10 predicted proteins | sample SJ1metagenome_FD_168457 | JGI IMG/M metagenome (GOLD analysis project Ga0228535, IMG submission 168457) | Enriched culture of PCE-dechlorinating microbial communities from Ithaca, New York, USA - SJ1 | ecosystem: Engineered > Modeled > Simulated communities (microbial... > Unclassified | place... | reverse complement strand
TTTCAAAGCAGCCGGATCGGCAGCCTGAAGCGCAGCAGCATCATCATCTAACGCGCCGGTTTCATCCACAACTTCGGCAATATCATAAATACCAACACCCAACAGGGGCTCGGTGAACAGCCACTGTGGTGAAGCGGTGCCACCCTGAAGCAGGTTGCGCTGGAAGGTGTAAGCAACATCATCCACGGTCAGGTCGGTTCCGTCATGGAACTTGACGCCTTGGCGGATCTTGAAGGTGACCTTCAAACCATCAGGGGATATGCCACCATTCTCGAGAGAAGGTACTTCGGTCGCCAGCTGAGGAACGAATTCAGAGGCATTATCCTTGTTGTACCATACGAGGGTGTCATAGACCTGCATGAGGATGCCGCCACCAGCGGTTTCGTAGTCGAAAGCGGGATCCAATGTCTCAGGATCACCAAAGGTGGCTTCCACCCAGACTGTGGGGTCTTTGGCTGTGAAGCTGACAGTTTCGGGGGTGGCAGTTACAACCACAGGTTGACCATCAACGATCACGGTCTGGACAATCGGTTGTGATGTCCCACCGGGAGCGCAGGCAGCCAATACCATGGATGCCACAATAAACACAGACACTAAAACTAACAGTTTATTTCGCATTATCTCCTCCAAAAGATATTTGGTTTTTAATTAAGGAATGAATTGCATTCCTTCACCACAAAAGTAATTAGTTCCCTCAATATCACCTCCTTTAAACCCACTTTTGACTATACGCTAACCATATGACACGCCACGAAATGTCCGGGCTGAACTTCCCTGAACTCAGGTTGCTCTTCAGCGCAGATCGCGCCAGCCAGCGGACATCGTGTCCTGAAACGACATCCCGAGGGTGGATTTACCGGAGAAGGTACATCCCCTTCCAGGATGATCCGTTGCCGCCGCTCTTCAATCACAGGGTCCGGAATGGGAACGGCACTCAAGAGCGCCTGTGTATATGGATGCAGCGGGTTGGTGTATAGTTCGTTCCGGTCCGCCAGTTCGACAATGATACCCAGGTACATGACTGCTACCCGGTTCGAGATGTGGCGCACCATGGAAAGATCATGGGCAATAAACAGATAGGTCAAGCCCAATTTTTCCTGCAAATCTTCCAGCAGGTTGACAACCTGCGCTTGAATGGAGACATCCAACGCAGAAATTGGCTCATCGCAGACAATCAAAGATGGCTGCAGAGCAATGGCGCGGGCAACGCCAATACGCTGCCGCTGACCGCCTGAGAACTCGTGTGGATACCGATCCACCAGGCGGGAAGACAAACCAACGATATTCAATAATTCTTTTACCTTGTCCCGCATTTCCTTGCGGGGAAGGACACCATGCACCACCAGCGGTTCGCTGATGATTTCTTCAACCGTCATTCGTGGATTTAAACTCGCATAAGGATCCTGGAAAATCATCTGCATACGGCGGCGTGTACGGCGCAGATCTTCGCCCTTGAGTGAGACAAGATCTATATTTTCAAAAAAGACTCTTCCAGAGGTTGGACGGTACAACTGCAACAGGGTTCGACCTGTGGTGGATTTTCCACAGCCAGATTCCCCCACCAAACCCAGTGTTTCGCCCTTGTAAATATTGAATGAAACGTCATCAACTGCATGAACCGCACCCACCTGCTTTTGTATTACTATACCGCGGGTGATGGGAAAATGCTTGACAAGGTGATCAACTTTCACGAGGATGTTTTCAGGAGAAGTGTCAATCATTATCGCGCCCTCCCGGTTTGAGGATCTACCCAGCAGGCAGTACGATGATTGGTGCCAACCTCAATCAGTTGAGGATTTTCTGTCCGGCAACGCTCAATAGCATACCGGCATCGGCTGATGAATGGACAGTAATTTGGCTTTTCCACCAATACCGGAGGTAAACCTCCAATGGAAGCCAGTCTTTCATGCCGCTGCTCGTTCAAACGAGGTAAGCTGCCCAAAAGACCCAGGGTATATGGATGCTGGGGATTGGCATATAGCGTTTTTACGTCTGCTTCTTCAATGATGTAGCCAGCGTACATAACCATCACCCGCTTGGCGAGACCAGCCACAATGCCCAGATCGTGTGTGATCCAGATAATAGCCATGCCGATTTCATCACGAAGGCGTTTGACCAATTCGATGATCTGGGCTTGAATGGTCACATCGAGCGCAGTAGTCGGTTCATCAGCCACCAAAATCTGCGGATTGCACGCCAGCGCCATAGCAATCATCACTCTCTGCCGCATTCCACCCGAGAACTGGTGCGGATAGTCTTCCAGGCGCATGTTTGCTTCAGGAAGCCCCACCAGCTGCAATAACTCAATAACGCGAACTTTTGCTTCATCTTTACTCATACCAAGATGCAGCATAAGGGGTTCCGCAATCTGCTTTCCAATGGTAATAACCGGATTGAGGGATGTCATGGGATCCTGGAAAACCATGGCGATTTTCCCACCACGCACCTGACGGATTTCTTCATCCGTCATAGCCAGCAAATCACGACCCTGGAAAAGCGCTTTACCGCCCACTATTTTTCCGGGCGGTTGAGGGATGAGCCTCAATACTGACAGCATCGATACGCTTTTACCACATCCGCTCTCCCCCACCACTCCGAGAACTTCGCCTTCCTTTAAACTAAAAGAGACTCCATTGACTGCATGGATCACTCCTTCAGGGGTAAGGAATTGCGTCTCGAGACCTTGCACGTTGAGCAATTCTGTCATGCAATTCTGTCCTTTGGAAAGTAAATTGTAAAATACAAAAGGTACCTCGCTTCGATCAGAGTATCGGCGTTCCTCTCTGAAGGGAAGTAAAAACAAGTATACTCAACACATAATAACCTGTCAACTTGCCTTATTGCATAACTGTACTAGTACTTCCGTGCAATCTTTGTAATTAATTGGATTTCTGTTATTTTTCGTTAAATTAAAATCGCTACCTTTTTTCTGTGTGAACATGGAATTTGGGCGGTTTTTCAAGATGTTTTTTTACTGCGCATTGATCAGCTGCTCTTACAAGTGCATCGTGGTATTTCTCAGGGAAGTCTCCCGGCACCCTGATTTCCAGATCCACTTCATCGACCATCCCGCTGACCGGATTGACATTCATTTTTTGTAATATGGTGATCCCATCGGTTGATAAACCCCGTTGACGGCAGAACCCCAGCACATATATTCCAGCGCATGTACCAATTGAAGAAAGAAATGTAGCAAATGGAGTGGGAAATTCGCCCTTCCCACCTCCGATCATCGGTTGATCGGTGGCTATCGTGAAATTGGCAAAATGTGCATCCACACGGGCTCCACCAGGAAAATCTATTAGCATTTCCATAAAAATATCCTTTCCAAAGATTTTAATTAATAGTTGGATGTAACTCCTTTAAAAAAGTGACAAATTAGTGAACTATTCTGGGTTCGTTTCAGTCTACACACAGGATAAATGCCACTACCCATCCCGGATTGATTCCGGTATCATTAGTTTATTATGATTAGAGACAAGTTAGCACAAACAGATTTACTAAAAGACCTCGCGCCTGGTCAGATGGATGAAATCTGCAAACATATGGTAGCGAGTAATTTTTCAACCGATGAGACTATCTTTGAACAGGATCAATATGCCGAGTATTTGTATATCGTGCTCAAAGGTGAAGTGTGTATCCGCTTTAAACCCCATGATGGAGAGAAAATAGATGTTGCCAGGCTTGGTCCCGGGCAGGTTTTTGGCTGGTCATCTGTTCTGGGGAGAGCGATTTACACTTCTGCAGCGATTAGCCTAACAACAACAGAATGTGCAAAAATTCGGGGGAAGGATTTGCAGAAATTATGCGAAAACAATCCTGATACTGGCATCATAATAATGGAGAGACTCGCAGGTGTTATTGCTGAAAGACTCTCGGAAACTAATGAGCAGATCTTTAATTTATTATCAAAAAACCTGGGACAAAAAAGGCGAAACTCAGCACAGGAGGATTAATGGACACCCCCAACTCTGATTTTTCACCACAAGAAAGATTGGAAGCCCTTATACAGCAACTCAACGCATATATTGAGCACTACCATGGCGGTTCAGTTGAGCTGATTTCTTTTGACGGAAAAAATGTTAAAGTGAATCTGGGAGGGGCCTGTACCGGTTGTCCTCTATCGGAAAGCACACTTCACGGATGGGTGGAAGGTACTATCCGTCAATTCTTCCCCGAAGTGGAAAAAGTGGAAGCATCCCAAAAATCAGGTTAATCTCAAAAGACATCAAAAAACCGAGAGCCAGAATCTCTCGGTTTTTTCATAATCTGCCTACAATCTACTCAATATAAACTTCAACATGTTCGCCATCCTGGTCATCATACACATCAATCACCTTACCTGTGGCACCGCTTTGCAGGAAGTCAGATAGAATTTTTTGATCTAAACCCTCAACCTGGGGGGAGAATTTTGCACCCATCTTCATACCGGCATTTACCAGGCTCAGAGGCAAACGAACATTAACGCGATTTTTTCCTGTATTTGTATCTGTCACCACAACCCGAAACCATTGGGCGCTTCCGCGCGAGGCAGACGGTGCTTCTTTAATGACTTCTTTTTTACTGCCTGCATCACTACCGAGGCGATCCAGCAATTCGATCCCCTCGTCAGCAGTAATCTTGCCGTCCTGGATAAGTTTTAGGATCTTTAATCTTTCAGGTGATGGTGTCATATCAACAACTCCTGCTTTCATTATATACCAATCAGGATCATTTATTTTGGTACATCTCTTGCCGGACTGTATGATACAGGTTTTCAGCTTTTAACTCAGACAACGAATAGCACGGCGCTTCAAGATGATCTGCCAGCGATTGAGCTAAACCCTGATCAAATGCGGCATGTTCCATATTAATTACCACGCTTCTGAAGTTTTCAAATGCCAGCTGTTTGGCAATACGATATGATTCTTCAAGGGGCGGAAGATCACCTAGCGCCACATTTCCTGCTCCATCAGTGAGAACTATTAATAAGGGTTGGATATCAGGATGCAGATTCTTCTCACGTTTCAGAACTTCATAAGATAATTTCAATCCGGCTGGGAGAGGTGTTTTCCCGCCGACAGGGATATCTACTAGAGCTTTCTGTGCGAGAAATATCGAGTTGGTCGGTGGTAGAACAAGAGTTGCGCGGTCTTTTTGAAAGACAATCAAACCAACCCGGTCGCGCCTCTGATAAGCATCGGTTAACAATGAGAGGATGGCGCCTTTGGTGGCTGTCATACGCTCTGCAACTGCCATAGACCAGGAAGCATCAACCAGGAATAGAACCAGGTTGGCAGCCCGCCGCACCCTGACTTTTTTCTGAAAATCAGCTTTCTTTACTGAGAAAGCCACCTTTGCCATATCGTGTTTTCGCTCTTTTTGGAAAGGAGCCGCTGCTCGCAGCGTGGCATCAAAAGCCAGGTCTCTGGCGGCATCTTCCGCAGGACGGGCTTGAATATACCTGCCGCGTTTACGATCTGTGTGGGTTCGGGAACGTTTTCCGCCCTGTTGGCGGACCATCTTATCTAGAGGTGTATCCAACCTTCGCGGTTGGAATGTCTCACCGGCAGCTACATTTCTGCCACCTTCCCACCACTTGGCATTTTGATCATCAAATACGTTTTGAACCGCCTGGAGTTGACCTGCATCTGGTGTTTCAGGACCTTCTTGCTGGTCATCTAAATCGTTTTTTTTTGAGCCTCACTGCCCTGCGGAGCATCCATTTGCGGAACTTCCTGATTCTCCTGCTCACCCGTTTGATTCTCAAGTTGGCTTATCCGCTCCTGCAGGTCTTCAAGGCTTACTTCCATCTGTTGGAATGGACCCCTCTTAATTCTATGTGGCAGAGCAAGTTCAGCAGCCAAAGCAATATCATGCTCATTAATAGATAATCTACCATCAAACGCAGCCTGAGCCCTGGCTGCTTTTAAGATGACCAGGTCTGACCTGTGTCCATCGACATTGAGAGATGTCGTTAGTGCGGCAATAGCTAATAGATCGCGCTTCGTATATGTGACATTATCCACAAGTGTTCTAGCACGTCCGATTTGCTGGGAAAGATCTTCTTCTTTACTCGAAAAGTGCGACCTGAATTCTTCGGGATTCCCCTCAAATCCAAGGTTGCGTTCCATTATTTGGACTCGTTCACGAGCATCACGAATACCATGAATATCAACAGAAAGAGCAAAACGATCAAGAAGTTGAGGGCGCAAATCTCCCTCTTCAGGGTTCATTGTTCCAACAAGTATAAATCTTGCCGGATGGCTGAATGAAATCCCTTCACGCTCCACAATGTTCATACCCATCGCTGCCGAATCGAGTAATACATCTACTACATGGTCATCCAGTAGATTAACTTCATCGATATACAGCATGCCTCTATTGGCAGCCGCAAGAACACCTGGTTCAAACCTGCGTTCACCCTGTTGAATTGCTTTTTCGATATCCAATGTGCCGACTACTCGGTCTTCAGTGGCTGATACCGGAAGATTGATGAATGGTGTGGGTTTATAATCGATTGGAAGAGGATTTTCTTTATCTGAGCGTTCCCGGCATTCGGTACACCAGGAAGCAGGTTGATCTGGATCGCAACCAAATCTGCAGCCTTTGACTACTTTAACACGCGGTAACAAAGCTGCTAATGCCCTCGCTGCAGTAGATTTCGCGGTTCCGCGTTCACCACGAATCAATACACCACCAATGCGTGGATTAACAGCATTGAGAACCAAAGCACGGCGCATCCGGTCTTGTCCTACAATTGCAGTGAATGGAAAAATGGTCGGCATGGCAGCTCCCAATTAGATTATATTCCGATACGTGTGAAAGTTTACCACTATCAATCATAGCTATCAACACATGTAGAGCTTATGTACAAATAGAAGAATTTAATGGAGATTTACAATAACATTAATTATGTGAATCAACACCAAGGGAGATGAGATGAGTAAAAAGATTATTAGGCAAATTTTGTTAATTGCAACGATAATTTTGACTGGCTGTAACCCCAAGCCTGAGGGTACATTAATACCAGTTTATGAAGACCAGCCATACAAGATAATAGGAACCTTCACTTATTCTAATGATTTTGTTCTTGAAACTTATTATGTTGAGCAGGCAGCAGCTTTAGCCGACATGCATGGCTTTGTAATTCGAGATCAGGAGTGGTTTACTCCAGTGGAATCGCAGGTTCTGGGGTATATGGATGTCGATTATGAGAATAACACAGGAACTTTCAGCATTAGCCTGCCTGTAGTGCCAGAGGGGCAATTTAATGATATCGATCAAGATAGTCAATCGGACCGGGGAGTACAGATCTTCGCTGCATCGTACTGGCCAAATCTCACTGGAGGTCCCTATTCTGAGGGTGATGATCCTTCATTCGGTTGGCCGAGTTATCTTGCCTCCATCAAAACAGATACCGAAAACCAGGATGAGGTAATTGGAGGTAAACTGATTATCTGGGCACCGGATGATCAGCAACAATTTCCTTCTGATTTTGGTATAGACGGTTTACTCTTCACAAAAGATGACCCTGTGATGGAGATTCCAGCAGGTTATTCCGTCATCGACCTCGATGTAAAGCCCTTTAATATAATTAGAGACAGTATTCCAGCGTTATTACTTTATGAGCCAACAGACTTAGAGGTGAAAGATTTTACTTCAGATACATTCCTTAATGCCTTCAATAAAATGTTTTCTATAGTTGAAAAAGAATATGCGTTTACAGATATTCCGGGAAAATCTCCAGATTGGAAAGCTCTTTATCAGAAAATTGAACCGTTGGTAAAAGTTGCACAAGAAAAGAATGACAACGATGCATTTTTTGAGGCAATGCGCCAGTTTACCCTTGCCTTCAAAGATGGTCATGTGGGCGTTTCTGGTGGCAGCTCGACGGAGGCAGCTTACTCAGCAGCTATCAGCAGCGGATATGGGATGGCTATTCGTGTTATGGATAATCAGCAGGTTGTGGTCAGCTATATCACTCCAGGTGGTCCTGCACAAAGTGCCGGCATTAAGATAGGTGCCATTATCTCAACAATGAATAATACTCCCATCTTGAATGCCATACGATCTGTCGATCCATACTCCGGTCCCTTTTCAACCAGTTTTACGCGCGAGTATCAGCAGGCAAGGTATCTTACCAGGGCACCTTTAGGCGAGTCATCAAAATGGAGATTTACCAATCCCGGCGGAAAGGAACAGGAGGTTACTCTCATCGCAGTCGATGAGAGAGAGAGCTTTGACTACAGTTCGACATACAAAGATATGAATTCGAATGCACTCCCAGTAGAATTTTCAGTTATCCCTGAATATTCCATAGGCTATGTACAGATAAACTCGAATTACGATGATCTGAATTTGGCTATCAGATTGTTTGAACGGGCATTGACAACATTTGAAAACAATAACATTGACAACCTCATCATCGATATGAGGTTAAATTTTGGCGGGTCTCCCCTCGGATTGGCTGGATATCTGACAAATGAGGTTATTGAGCTGGGACAATTGGAATATTTCAGTGAAAAGACAGGAAAATTTGAGCCCAGCGGCATCCGGGACAAAATTTTGCCTATGACCCGCCAGTTTAAGTTTTCAAATCAAATCCTTCTGGTTGGAGATGGTTGTGCAAGTGCCTGTGAAATTGAAGCGTATGGTTTCAGCCAGGTTCCCGGCATGGAAGTTTTTGGAATAACACCCACAGCAGGTGTTGAAGCGGAAGTTGCCCGTGGTCAATTTGAATTGCCAGGTGGGATTAGTTTACAGATTCCAACCGGTAGGTTTACTCTTCCAGACGGTAGCATCTTCCTGGAAGGTGAAGGAGTGCAGCCAACTAAGAAGGTGCCGGTAACCATTGAGAGCGTATTCTCAGAGAATGATCCGGTGATATCAGCGGTACTTGATTACCTATTCTCGCCAACTAACACAGGTAATTCCTCTCCATAAATCCAGTGAAGAGACACTCAGAGACAGTTAAACAGGTTCTTGTAACGGACCGTTCACATATTACAGAGAGTTTGAAGAATTATTAATTCCAGAATACTATTTATGCTGTTAATACATACACCTACGCAGGTAGATTGAGAAAGAGTACTCCCATAATCAGGTATACCTACTGGTGTGAAAATGGGCACACACATAAAACAAGATTAATTAATACGTCATTGCACTACTTATTTACCTTAAAAATCAAAATGAGCCTCTCGAATTTTTGAGGCTCATTTCTAACCAAATTGTTTATCCTTTTAAGGAACCCGCCATCATTCCACGTAGGAAATAATTCCCCAGGAAAATGTAAACCAGCAAAGTCGGGACAGCCGCCAGGAACGATCCTGCCATCTGGACATTCCAGGCGATGATCTGTGAACCAGCCATGTTATTTAATGCAACCGTCACTGGCCAGGATTCCGATTTCGTTAACGCTACTGCAAATAAAAAGTCATTCCAAGCTGACGTAAACTGCCAAATTAATACAACGACATAACTGGGAATCGAAATGGGAAGCAAAATTTTTGTGTAAATGCTGAATATGTTTGCGCCGTCTATTCGAGCTGCTTCCAGTAGTTCTTTTGGAATGGTCGCGTAATAATTCCGGAATGTTAAGGTCGTGATTGGTATACCGTAAATAACATGAGTAAGAATTAATCCTGGTATTCCGCCATATAGATTAATCCGGCGCATGAAATCCACCAGTGGGATCAAAACAGATTGGTACGGGATGAACATGCCAAACAATATGAGCGGGAAGATGATATCCGCACCCTTAAACTTCCATTTTGCAAGAATGTATCCATTAACCGAGCCAAGTATTGAAGAGATTATTGCCGCCGGAACAACCATCATGAAGCTGTTCATAAGTGCTGGCGCCAGATTTTTGAAAGCCGCCTGGAAGTTGTCAAAGTGAATACCATATTTGGGAAGGTCCCACATGGTCTGCAAACTAATTTCTTCAAAACTCTTGAATCCGGTAACAAGCATGACATACATCGGGATTAAGAAGAAAATGCTTGCCAATACCAGGGGAATGTACAGGAAGAACCGTGATTTTGAGCGTGTCATAGTGATTCCTCCGTGCGCAGGCTGTATCGAATATATGGCACCACCAATACAGCAACACTAATTAACAGTAATATCCCGATTGCAGCCCCTCGACCATAGAATAAGCCATCAAATGTAACCTGCCACATGTAAATCGCCGGAACATCCAACGCCACCTGCTTCCCGGCTATTGCATAGATTAGATCAAACACTTTCAAAGACATGTGGCCCAAAATAATCAGGGCACTTAAAGTAATCGGGCGCATCAAAGGAAGAATGATGTGCCGGTATATTTCTACTTCAGTAGCGCCATCCACTCGGGCTGCTTCACGCAATTCCTGTGGTACGCTCCGCAATCCACTTAAATACAAAGCCATAACGTAACCGGACATTTGCCAGATCGCCGGCAAGGCAATAAAAGCGATCCCCCATTTAGGAGTTGTA